>ERZ808270.201-NODE-201-length-37393-cov-4.706197_pt1 | contig 37393 bp, 36 predicted proteins | sample MGYA00521082_ERZ808270 | MGnify/ENA primary metagenome ERZ808270 (study PRJEB31516, sample SAMN03275594) | gut metagenome | biome: mammalia-associated habitat; material: feces | host: Papio cynocephalus | place: Kenya | collected 2012-07-27 ... | reverse complement strand
GCACCGAGATGTCTCCGGTCTTGATGTGGTTGTATCCTGTCCGGACGCAGGGAATTGCCAAACCTTCGAGTTGCGGGTCTTCTTTCATGCGGCAAACCGCGATCCGGCCTCGCGCCAAAGGGAAACGAGCGTCTGGCGCGTGGAGTCCGTGTAAGTCTTTCCGCGTCCTTTCCGGACGCGAAAGCGAACCTTGCCGTTCGGCAGATTGATGACGTACTTGCGTGAATATCCTGTCAAACGGCAGATTTCGTCCAGTATTCTTCCTTTTCGGGCGAATCTTTCGCTCTGATATTCCTCGCGTTTGAGCGCGATATATTCTCGCGTCGTGCGTCTAGACATTTTACGCATGCTCCTTATTTTACACCGGTACACATTATTATGGCAAATCGTGCACTTTTCCTCGCGGGGTAATCCCCGTTTGACTGAGAAGGGCAATCGTGGTATACTATACGGTCAACAATGAGGTCTAGTGGCGTAATTGATTGGACGAGGTCGGGAAAGCGGGGCTGTGCCCGTCTATCCGAGCCTAAAATCGCGAGATACAATGGATAAGATCAGAATATTTGACACGACGCTTCGGGATGGCGAGCAGGCTCCCGGGTATTCGATGAACATAGAAGAGAAGATCCGCATGGCGCGTCAGCTCGAGGCGCTGGGGGTGGATGTTCTCGAGGCGGGGTTCGCCATCGCCTCGCCGGGCGATTTCGCGTCCGTCAAGGCGATCGCCGAGGCGGTGGACGACATCACGGTCGCCTCGCTTTCGCGTGCGTTGGTGAAGGATATCGACGCGGCGTACGAGGCGGTCAAGGCGGCCAAGCGTCCGCGCATCCACACCTTTCTCGCGACGAGCGACCTGCATCTCGAGTACAAGCTCAAAATGACGCGCGAGCAGGCCTTGCAGCGCGCGGTGGACGCGGTGGCGTATGCGCGCAAATACTGCGAAGACGTGGAGTTTTCGCTGGAGGACGCCTCGCGCACGGACAAGGACTACATGTGCCGCGTGGTGGAGGCGGTCATCCGGGCGGGCGCCACGACGGTGAATCTGCCCGACACGGTGGGTTACGCGACGCCGGCGGAAATCGCCGCGATGGTGACGAACGTCATGACGCGCGTGCCGAACATCGACCAGGCGGTCGTTTCCATGCACTGCCACGACGATCTGGGGCTGGCGGTCGCCAACTCGCTCGCGGGCGTCCTGGCCGGCGCCCGGCAGGTGGAAGGGTGCATCTGCGGAATCGGCGAGCGTGCGGGGAACGCCGCGATCGAGGAAGTGGTGATGAACCTGCGCACGCGGCCGGACGTCTACCACCTGGGCTACTCGGTCCATACGGAGGAGATCGCCAAGACCGCCCAGCTTCTGCAATCCATCACCGGCGTGAAGATCGCGCCGAACAAGGCGATCGTCGGGGCGAACGCCTTCGCGCATGAAAGCGGCATCCACCAGCACGGCGTCATGGCGAACGCCAAGACCTACGAAATCATGACGCCCGAGAGCGTGGGACTCAAGAAGACGGCGCTCGTATTGGGCAAGCATTCCGGCCAGCACGCCTTCGCCCAGCGGCTCGTGGAGCTCGGCTATACGCTCGAAAAGCCGGTCGAAGACAAGCTTTTCGCCGATTTCAAGGTGCTTGCGGACCGCAAGAAGACGATCGAGGACCGCGACATCGTCGCGCTCGTCGAGGCCGCCGTGGGGCATCCGCACCGGGCGAACGACTGGCAGCTCGTCAATTACGTGGTGTCGAGCGGCAACCGGATGTATTCGACCGCGTGCGTCACATTGGAGCGCGAAGGCGAGAAGGTGACGGAAACCGCCTACGGGACGGGGCCGGTATTCGCGTCCGTGCGCGCCATCGAGAAGATCGTGCGCCATCCGTTCAAGTTGCTCGACTACCGCATCGACGCGGTGACGGAATTCCGCGACGCGCTGGGCGAAGTGAACGTCAAGATTTCGGACGACGCGGGCGTCTACCGCGGCAAGGGCGTCTCGACGGACGTCATCGAGGGGTCCATCCTCTCGACGCTGGACGCGGTCAACCGCATGCTGGCGGGCCAGTCGGAACGCCTGGGCGGCGGCGCGGCGTCGATCGCGCAGCAGACCTACGAGGAGGACATGCTCTCCGGCGGGCACACGGATAAGTAAGAAGAGGCTCTTTATGGCAATGACAATGACACAAAAGATCTTCGCGGCGCACGCCGGAAGAGACGAAGTCCACGCGGGCGAGCTCGTCATGGCGAAGCTCGACCTCGTGCTCGGCAACGACATCACGACGCCCGTGGCGATCGGCGCGTTCCCGAAGTTCGGCAAGGAGAAGGTCTTCGACAAGACGAAGATCGCCTTGGTTCCGGATCACTTCACGCCGAACAAGGACATCAAGGCCGCGGCGCAGTGCGCGTGCATGCGGGCCTTCGCGCGGGAGCAGGGCATCGTCAACTACTTCGAGGTCGGGCACGACTGCGGCATCGAGCACGCGCTTCTGCCCGAGAAGGGGCTTGTCACGGCGGGCGACCTGGTGATCGGCGCGGACAGCCACACCTGCACGTACGGGGCGCTGGGCGCGTTCTCGACGGGCGTCGGGTCGACGGACATGGCCGCGGGCATGAGCGCGGGCGAGACGTGGTTCCGCGTGCCGTCGGCGATCAAGGTTGTCCTCAGGGGGCGTCCGCGCAAGTGGGTCGGCGGCAAGGACGTCATTCTGCATCTGATCGGCCTCATCGGCGTGGACGGCGCGCGCTACCAGTCGCTTGAATTCACAGGTGAGGGCGTCTCTGCGCTCTCCATGGACGACCGCTTTTCGATCGCGAACATGGCGATCGAGGCGGGCGCGAAGAACGGCATCTTCCCGGTGGACGACCAGACGCTCGCCTATCTGAAGGCGCATGGCGCGAAAGCGCCGCGCGTCTACGCGGCGGATCCGGACGCCGCCTACGACCGCACGGTCGAGATCGACCTGGCCGCGCTCGAGCCGACGGTCGCCTTCCCGCACCTGCCCGAGAACACGAAGAAGATTTCCGAAGTCGGCGAGGTCAAGATCGACCAGGTCGTCATCGGGTCGTGCACGAACGGACGCATCGGCGATTTGCGCATCGCCGCGGAGATCCTGAAGGGGAAGAAGGTCGCGCCGAATGTGCGCTGCATCGTCATCCCGGCCACGCAGCGCGTGTACCTGCAGGCGCTGGAGGAGGGCCTCCTCAAGATATTCGTCGAGGCCGGCTGCGCCGTCTCGACGCCGACCTGCGGACCGTGCCTGGGCGGCCACATGGGCATTCTCGCCAAGGGCGAGCGGTGCGTGGCGACGACGAACCGCAATTTCGTCGGGCGCATGGGGCATGTCGAAAGCGAAGTCTATCTGGCGAGTCCGGCCGTCGCCGCCGCGAGCGCGATCGCCGGACGCATCGCGGGACCGGAAGGAGTGTGTTAAGATGAAAGTCGAAGGAAAAGTCCATAAATACGGGGACAACGTCGATACGGACGTGATCATCCCCGCGCGCTATCTCAACACGCCCGACGCGAAGGAGCTCGCCGCGCACTGCATGGAGGATATCGACGCCCAGTTCGCCTCGTCAGTGAAGCCGGGCGACATTCTCGTGGCCGGACGCAACTTCGGGTGCGGCTCTTCGCGCGAACATGCGCCGCTGGCCATCAAGACATGCGGGGTGAGCTGCGTGATCGCCGCGAGCTTCGCGCGCATCTTCTACCGCAACGCGCTCAACATCGCGCTGCCCATCCTGGAATGCCCGGAGGCGGCCGCCGCCATCCGGAATGGCGACGAGGTTTCGATCGATTTCGATTCGGGCACCATTGTCGACGAGACGACCGGCGCGCGTTTCGCCGCGGAGCCGTTCCCGCCGTTCATGCGCGAACTCATCAAGGCCGGTGGTCTTGCGGCCTATCTGAAAGGCAGAAAATGAAGAAGACGATTGCGGTCATCCCCGGCGACGGAGTCGGTCCGGAGATTGTGGGCGAGGCGGTGAAGGTTTTGGACGCCGTCGCCAGGAAGTTCGGGCACGATTTCGACCTGACGACCTATCCGGTCGGCGGCGCGGCGTACGATCTGTGCGGGGACTGCCTGCCGGACGCGACGCTTGCGGCGTGCAAAGCCGCGGACGCCGTGCTGCTCGGCGCCGTGGGCGGTCCGAAGTGGGACGCGCTGCCCGGTCCGCAGCGCCCAGAGAAGCGGGCGCTTCTGACGCTGCGCAAGGAGCTCGGGCTCTTCGGCAATCTGCGTCCGGCCAAGGTGTGGGACGCGCTCAAGGGGGCGAGCCCGTTGAAGCCGGAGATCGTTTCGGCGGGCATCGACGTGCTCGTCGTGCGCGAACTCATCGGCGGAATCTACTTCGGCGCGCATGAAACCGCGTCGGACGGCCAGAGCGCGTGCGACAAGATGGCCTACTCGGTCCCCGAGATCGAGCGCATCGCCCGACTGGCTTTCGAAGCCGCGCGCAAGCGCAAAAGCCGCGTGACGAGCGTGGACAAGGCCAACGTGCTCGCGACGTCCCGCCTGTGGCGGGAGACGGTGTCCCGTCTGGGGGCGGCGGAGTATCCGGACGTGGCGCTGGACCACATGTACGTGGACAACGCCGCGATGCAGCTTGTGCGCGATCCGGCGCATTTCGACGTCCTTTTGACGGAGAACATGTTCGGCGACATCCTTTCGGACGAAGCTTCGCAGATCACGGGATCCATCGGCATGTTGCCGTCCGCCTCGCTGGGCACGGGCGGACACGGCCTGTACGAACCCATCCACGGTTCCGCGCCCGACATCGCCGGCAAGAACATCGCCAACCCCATCGCGACGATTCTCTCGGCCGCGCTCATGCTGCGCCACTCCTTCGGATTGAAGGCCGAAGCCGCGGCGATCGAGCAGGCGGTCGGCACGGTCCTGGCCCGGGGCGTGCGCACGGCGGATATCGCCGCGGGCGGCGCTTCGGTTTCCACATCCGGGATGGGCGCGGCGATTGTGGAGGCCCTATGACCAAGCTGGAAGAGGCGCGCGCCAAGATCAACGCCATAGACGAACAGCTCGTCCGTCTTTTCCTCGAGCGTCTGGAGGTCTCGCGCGAAGTCGCCGCGGCCAAGCGCGAGATGGGGCTGCCGATCACGGATCCCGCCCGGGAACGTGCGATTCTCTCGCACGTCGCCGAGGAAGTCGGGCCGGAGTACGAGAATGACGCGCGTCTCTTCTTTTCCACGCTCTTCAACATTTCGAAGGCGCGCCAGCGCGTCCTCTTGAAGGGCGATTCGCCTCTTGTGCGGACGATTCAGGCGGCTCGCGCGGCGACACCCGCACACTTCCCCACACGGGCCGTCGTGGCGGTTCCGGGCGTCGAGGGCGCCTACGCCCAGCAGGCGGCGTCCCTCTTCTTCCGCTTCCCGACGATCCGGTTCGTGGACGGATTCGAGCGCGTGTTCGAGGCCGTGGAAAAGGGCGATTGCCCCTATGGGGTCCTGCCGGTCGAGAATTCCGCCGCGGGGACCGTGGCCGCCGTCTACGACCTCATGTGCAAGCACCGGTTCCATATCGTGCGTGCGCTGCGCCTGAAGGTCAACCACGTGCTTTTGGCCGTGCCCGGCGCGAGATTGGAGGACATCAAAACCGTTTCCAGCCATCCGCACGCCATAGCCCAGTGCACGAACTTCCTGAAGAGCCATCCGGCCATAAGCGTCGTTCCCGGGACGAACACGGCGCGCGCGGCCAAGGAACTCGCCGCAAGCGGATGCAAGGAGGCGGCCGTCATCGCTTCGCGCGCCTGCGCCGAGCTGTATGGACTTTCGGTCATAGCCGAGGACATCGGGGACGCGGCGTTCAATTATACGCGCTTTATCTGCATTTCGAAGAACCTGGAGATCTATCCGGACGCGAACAAGCTCAGCCTGATGTTGACCTTGCCGCATCATCCCGGCTCGCTCAATGCGATCATCTCCAAGTTCGCGTCCATAGACGTCAATCTATCGAAGCTCGAATCGCGGCCCATCCCCGGCATGGATTTCGAGTTCCGTTTTACGTTCGACTTCGACGCGACCCCGACCGATCCGCGGGTATTGTGCCTGTTGTCGGAGTTGTCGCTGGATCCGGAAATCGAGCATTTCGTCTTTCTCGGTGCTTACGCCGAGAATTGACCCCCCAAGCCGCGCATGATAAACGCCGGAAGCCTTCGGCGGGAGACTGCCGCTTCGTAAGCGCCGTCCAAACTGAGCGGACCGCATGGAAGTGTCCGTGAAGGTGCGTAGAGGGGCGAGTGCGTTGGCGATTGTCGGGATTGTCGTTCCACCCGTGAGCAAATTATGGTATAATCTAGAGCGAAGGATCTTTCGCCTTAGTGTAAGAGAAGAGATGTTGCAGATTGACATTATCAGCGTCCAGCCGCGCATGTTCGCGGGTTTTCTGAACGAGAGTATCGTGGCGCGCGCCGTCCGGAAGGGCGCGTGCACGATCCATCTCGTCGATCTGCGCGATTTCGCCCACGACAGGCACCGGAAAGTGGACGACAAGCCCTACGGCGGCGGACCGGGCATGCTGATGATGTGCGGTCCCTGGTTCGAGGCGGTGGAAAACTGCCGCGCCCATGCCGCGCCGGGTTCCGTCCCGCGCGTAATCATGACGAGTCCGGCCGGACGGCGCTTCACCCAGCGCACCGCCGAAGAATTGGCGCGGGAAAGCCATCTTGTTTTCATGTGCGGACATTACGAGGGCTTCGACGCACGCATACAGACCTTGGCGACGGACGCGTTTTCCCTGGGCGATTTCGTCCTGACGGGCGGCGAACTGGCCGCGGCGGCCATGACGGATGCCGTCGTGCGGCTCCTGCCGGGTGTCCTGGGGGGTGGTCCGGCGGCGACGGCGGACGAGAGTTTCGGGCGTCACGGGCTGCTGGAGCCGCCGCAATATACCCATCCGCCCGAGTTTCGCGGCATGAAGGTTCCGGACATCCTGTTGAGCGGGGACCATGCGAAAATAGAGGCGTGGCGGCTTTCGGAAGCGCGGCGTTTGACGGCGGAGCGGCGTCCGGATTTGCAAGGAGGAGGAGTCGGGAAATGAGTTTTTTCAAGGCATATGACATGCGCGGGACCTTTGGGACCGATTTCACGCTGGAGACGGTCTACCGGGTGGGGCGCGCCCTGCCGCGGGTCGTCCCGGGCAAACGCTGGCTGGTGGGGCGGGATTTCCGGCTGACAAGCGACGCGGTGAAGCGGGCGCTTGTGGCGGGGCTGGTCGAAGCCGGGGCGGAAGTTTCCGATCTCGGGCACTGCACGACGCCGATGGTGTACTTCTTCACCGCGGCGGACGGTTTCGACGGGTCCGTCATGGTCACCGCGTCGCACAATCCGCCTGCGGACAACGGGCTGAAGGTGTCCATGAAGACGGCCTTGCCGGTCGGGTACGCGAACGGGCTGGGCGCGGTCGAACATCTTGTGCTGTCCGATACGGCAACCTACGACCCCGAATCCCCCGAGCCGCCTGCAACGCCCGTTCCGGACGCATTGCCGCGGTATGTCGCCTGGCAGAAGGAACATGCGCCCGATTTCGGCGAACTGCGCCTGGCGGTGGACTGTTCCAACGGCGCCGCGGCACTTTTGGCGGCGGAGCTCTTCCCCGGCGCCGCGCTTCTGAACGCGACGCCCGACGGACGCTTTCCGAACCACAGTCCGAACCCCCTTAAGGCCGAGGCGCGGGCGCAAATCGCGGCGTTTGTGCGCGAAAACAGGCTGGATTGCGGCGTTATCTTCGACGGGGACGCCGATCGCGCCATGTTCGTGGACGAAAACGGGGAATTCGTCCAGCCGGACTACCTGGTTCCGTTCGTGGCGCAGGCGACGCTGCGGACCGCGCCGCCCGAGAATCCCGTGCGCATCATCCACGACGTCCGCACCTCGCGCGCGGCGATCGAGGCCATCCGGGAGATGGGGTGCGAACCTGTCATGGTGCCGGTCGGGCACGCCTTCGCCAAGCCCATCCTGCGGAAAGTCCACGCGTTGTGCGGCGGGGAACTCGCCGGACACTACTATTTCCGCGAATTCGCCGGGTGCGACTCGGGCGTTCTCGCCGCGACGCGCATTCTGGGCGAGGCGGCTTTGGCCAAGGCGAAAGGGCAGTCTTTCTCGGCGATGGTCGCCCCTGTCGCCCGACGCTACGCGAATTCGGGGGAACTCAACTTCAAAGTCGCGGACAAAGACGCGGCGATCGCGCGCATCCTCGCCGTCGCGGAAAAGGAATTGCCACCCGAAACGGGGCGCGAGACGATGGACGGCATCCGCGTAGAGTATGCGGAGGGGTGGTTCAACGTGCGCAAATCGAATACGGAACCCTACCTGCGGCTTATCGTGGAATGCGACACGACCGCCCGTTTGCAGGACTGGGTGGCCCGGTTCCAGGCGGTTCTGTGACGGAATCCGGACCACCCATCCCATAAGGACCCTAAAAGATGTACTACTTCAACAAGGCCGCGTGGCTTGTTCTCAATCCGCTCGCGCAGGTTTTCGCGCTGATCGCGCTTGCGCTCGTCTTCCGCCGCCGTTCGCGGCTCTGGGGCGGATTGGCGCTCGTTTGGCTGCTCGTCTGGTCTTCGCCGCTCGTGACGCGTCCGCTCGCCTGGGGACTGGAGGCGCCTTACGCGGCGCAACGCTTCCAAAACGCCGCGGACTACCCTGAAGCGGATGCCATCGTCCTGCTCGGCGGCGGTGCCGGTTTCGACGCGGACCAGTGGCTTTATCCGCACTTGTCGGACTCCGCGGCGCGCAATTGGCAGGCGGCGCGGCTTTTCGCCGCGGGAAAGGCGCCTTACGTCATCCCGACCGGAACAGGCGCGGCGGAGGCGGATGCGCCGTTTTTGCGCGCGCTGGGGGTTCCGGACGCGGCGCTTCTCCTCGAGAACGACGCGCGCAACACCGAAGAAAACGTCAAATTGACCGTGCAACTCCTGCGGCGCAAGTTCCCCGGAAAGCCGCGCGTGAAGATTCTGCTCGTGACGAGCGCCTGGCACATGCGCCGCGCGGAAAAACTGTGTGCGCGCTATGCGCCGGAGCTGGACGTCGTCCCCGCCGCGTGCGACTTCGCCTCGCGCAAGGGCGCGCCGTTCAAGGCGACGGAGTGGTATCCGTCGGTGGATGCGTTCAACCGGAACGCCGCGTTGTGGAAAGAGTACCTGGGACTCGTCCGCTACTGCCTGTAGGGGAGGCCTGTTTCCCCACGGGGGGTTTGTGCAAATCCCATGGAGTTTTGGGCGGCTCCCCGTGAGGAAGCCAATCCGCCGCAGGCATGCCGGACGAGGGGGGTGGCGCGGGGGCGGAAAGTTTGGTATAATAAAGGTGCTTTTGGATGGTTTCCGGAGGCAAAGAGTCCAAACATATAATAAGGAGAGATTCAGATGAAGAAACTGATTATGTTGCTGGGTGTCGTCGCGTCCGTGGCGGTTGCACAGGCGGACTGCACGTGGGATTGGTGGTTCGGCCGCGGCAAAGAGGACATCAAAGGCTGTGCGCTCGGCATCGGCTGTTCGAACGGGACGGTGAAGGGCGCGCAGATCGGCTTGGCGGCGACGAAGTCCGACAAGGTCGACGGTGGCGTGCAGGGCGCTATCGGCTACAGCGAGACGGGGACGCTCCGCAACGGTGCGCAGGTCGGCTTCGTGACGCGCGCGAAGAGCGCGGCGCTCCAGTTCGGTCTCATCTGCTTCAACGAGACGGGATTTCTGCCGGTTTTCGTCTTCTTCAACTTCGATCCGGCCATGTTCGGTTCGGGGCACTGAGGCGGCTTTCCGGGAGAACGGGGGGCCTCCGCAACGGGGGGCTCCCCCTGCCTGCTTGGGGTTTAGCCGTTGAGGTAATCCCATTTTCAGTCTAGTTTTGGTATAATTGTCGGAAGCAGATTGCATAGACGCACAAATAGAGTATAGAGATGGGCATTCGCATACTAGGAACCGGCAGCTACCTGCCGCCGCGTATCGTCACGAACGACGACATCGCCAAGTCGCTCGACACGAGCGACGAATGGATTTTTTCGCACACCGGCATCCACTCGCGCCACGTGGCCGACGCGGGTGAATCGACGTCCACGATGGCGGCGAAAGCCGCGCAGAAGGCGATGGAGGCGGCGCACGTCCAGCCGGAGGACGTCGGGCTGATCGTCGTGGCGACTTCGACGCCGGACTACAATCCGTTTCCGTCCACGGCATGCGTCGTGCAGGGGATTCTGGGGTGTGCGAACGCGGGCGCGTTCGACCTGCAGGCGGCGTGCGCGGGGTTCGTCTACGCGCTCGAGCAGGCACGCGGATTCGTGAATTTCTATCCGGACAAGAAGGCGCTGGTGATCGGCGCGGAGTGCCTGACGCGCATCCTGGATTGGACTGACCGCTCGAGCTGCATTCTTTTCGGCGACGGCGCCGGGGCGGTGGTCCTCGGCAACGACGAGGCGCCCGGGGTGGCGAGCGCGAAGACGCGCGCACACACGATTCTGGGGGCGGACGGTCAGGGGTCGCATTTCATCACGCGCTCGGGCGGGTGCAAGGACGCGCTGCCGATCGACCCGGCGACGGGGGTCCCGGCGAAGCTCCAGCCCGTGCTGCCGCAGCTGGTGCTCATGGGGCACGACGTTTTCGCGTTCGCGGTGCGGACGCTTTCCAAGGTGGCGGCCGATCTGTGCGCCAAGCTGGGCACGACGCCGGAGGAACTGGATCGCGTTTTCGCCCACCAGGCCAACGGGCGCATCATCGAGGCGGTGGCGCGGCGCATGAAGCTTCCGCTCGAGAAGTTCTGGCTCAATCTCGCCACGACGGCGAACACGAGCGCGGCGTCCATCCCGATTTCGCTGGACCAGGCCGTGCAGGCGGGCGAGCTGAAGGACGGCATGAAGATTGTAATGGTCGGTTTCGGCGCGGGCCTCACCTACGGCGGGACCTACTGCGTGTGGCCGAATCTTTGAGAAACGAATCAACAATATAACTTGAGATAAAGAGGATAACAACGATGAAGAAAGTCATGATTACCGGTATTGGGATGCTCTGCCCGTGCGGAAACGGAAAGAAAGAGGCATGGGCCAACATCAAGGCCGGCAAGTCGGGCATTACGCGCATCACGAAGTTCGACCCGTCCCGCGTGACCAGCCAGATCGCGGGCGAAGTCAAGAACTTCAAGGAGTACGCGATCGATTCGGGTCTCGTCGACAAGCGCGAGGCGCGCCACATGGCGCCGTTTTCGCAGTACGCGGTCGCCGCGGCGAAGGAAGCCTGGGCGGACGCGGGCTACACGGCCGACAACCATCCCGACATGGACCGCGTGGCGACGCTGTTCGGCAACGGCATCGGCGGACTCGATGTGACGGGCGACAACTACAAGATCCTCTTCGATCGCGGACCGGACCGCCTTTCTCCGCTCGCCGTGCCCGAGCTCATCCCGAACGAGTCGGCGGGCAACGTCGCCATTGCGCTGGGCGCGCACGGTCCGTGCCAGGTCGTCGTGACGGCGTGCGCCTCGTCCACGGATGCGCTTGGCTTCGCGCTGGACATGATCCGCGCCGGCCGCGCGGACGTCGTCATCGCCGGCGGCACGGAAGCGGCGGTCATGGAGTTCACGGTCGGCGGCTTCATGAAAATGAAGGCTCTTTCGACGCACTTCAACGACACGCCCGAGAAGGCGTCGCGTCCGTTCAACGCGGACCGTGACGGATTCGTGATCGGCGAGGGCGCCGCGGCGCTCATCCTGGAGAGCGAGGAACATGCGCGCGCACGCGGGGCGCACGTCTACTGCGAACTGGCGGGCTACGGCTCGACGTGCGACGCCTACCACATCACGGCGCCGGATCCGTCCGGCGTGGGCGCCGTCAAGGCGATCGAGGCCGCGCTCAAGGATGCGGGCATCGCCGACAAGAGCGAGATCGACTACATCAACGCGCACGGCACCTCGACGCACCTGAACGACCAGATGGAGACGAAGGCGTTCAAGGTGGTCTTCGGCGACGAGCAGGCGAAGAAGATCAACATTTCCTCCACGAAGTCCATGCACGGACACCTTCTGGGCGCCACGGGCGCACTCGAGGCGGCGATCTGCGCGCTGACGATCGAGGAAGGGTTCATCCCGCCGACAATCAACTACGAGAAACCCGATCTCGACGTGGACGCCTCGAAGGGCGAGGTCCCGCTGGACTTGAACTACACGCCCAACGTGGGCGTCAAGCGCGACGTGCGCGCGGCGATTTCGACGTCGCTCGGTTTCGGCGGCCACAACGGCGTGCTCGCCTTCCGCAAGGTCCAGGGTTAAGGAGGCGCAAAATGGCACACGAAAAGCTGACGGAATTCCCCACGTTCAAAAACGTCTACAACAAACCCGGGATCGAGCTTCTGCCGCACCGCCCGCCGTTCCTCTTCGTCGACAAGCTGCTGTCGGCGGACGAGACGGGGTCAATCGGCGAATATACCTACACCTTGGAGAAGAACGACTTCTTCAAGGGTCACTTCCCCACGTTCCCGATTGTGCCGGGCGTCATCCTCATCGAGACGATGGCGCAGGTCGCCGGTTGCGGACTTATCGCGACGGAATTCCTCGGGCCGAAAGCGAGCTTCCTTTTCGCGAAGGTCGAGGAAGCGGTCTTCCGCAAGCCCGTCCGTCCGGACGACAAGCTCGTGATCGTGGCGATGAACGTCAAGGTGAAGAAGATCATCGGCGTGTTCGACTGCAAGGGCTACGTGAACGGCGAATTGGCGGTCGAGGCGCGCGTGAAGTGCATGCTCGGGGGCGCGAACTGAGGATGATCCGCATCGTTCAGGCGGGCGATCGCCGCATCGCCGCGTTCAACGCGCGGCCGGCGTTCCCCGAGGAAGCCGAGAAGGCGGCCGCGGACGTGCTGGCGGACATCCGCAAGAACGGCGACGCGGCGGTCCGCCGCTATGTCGCCAAGTTCGAGGGTTTCAAGGGCCGCAATCTGCGCGTCGAACGGACGCCCGATCCGGCGGAGATCCCGGCCGCGATCCGCAAAGCCGTCGAGGACGCGCACCGGCGCGTATTGAAGTTTTCGAAGGCGTCCCTGCGCAAGGCGTGGACGATGAAGACGCCCAAGGGCGGCGTGGAAGGGGAGTTCTATTCGCCGATGGACCGCGTGGGCGTCTACGTGCCGGGCGGCACCGCGCCGCTCGCGTCGACTTCCATCATGACGGTTACGCTCGCCCAGGCGGCGGGCGTGAAGGAAATCGTGGCGTGCACGCCGGCGGGCAAAACGGGCGAGGTCAATCCCGTTCTCCTGTATGCGCTCCAGCTGGCTGGTGCGACGGAAATCTACCGCGTGGGCGGTATCCAGGCCATCGGGCTCATGGCGTTCGGCACCAAGACGTGCCGGAAGGTTCAGAAGATCGTCGGACCCGGCAATGCCTACGTGACGGCGGCGAAGCGCCAGGTTTTCGGCTATGTCGCAATCGACCAGGTCGCCGGACCGAGCGAAATCGCCGTCTTGACGGACGGGTCGGTCGACGTGCGCTGGATCGCCGCGGACCTTCTGAGCCAGGCCGAGCACGGCAGCGGGTGGGAGAAGTCGCTGTGCGTGTGCACCTCTCGCGAAACGGCCGAGGCCGTCAAGGCGGAAGTGCTCGCGCAGATGCAGACGCTTTCGCGCAAAGCGCTCGTCCAGCGCGTCATCGACCGGGACGGCATCCTCATCGTCGTCGCGCCCGACGTGCAGGCGGGGCTTGAGGTCGTGAACGATTTCGCGCCGGAGCATTTCGAGATCATGACCAAGGACGCGCTCAAGGTGATGAAGGGTGTGCGCGCGGCGGGAGCCGTTTTCGCCGGAGCCTGGACGCCGGAGTCCGCGGGCGATTTCGTCGCCGGTCCGAGCCACGTGCTGCCGACGGGGGGCGCGGCGCGCATGTTCAACGGTCTGACGCCGGACGACTTCCGTCGCCGCCACAGTTTCGTCTCGTTCACGCGCGACGATCTGGCGCAGACGAAGTCCACGATCGAGGCGTTCGCCGCGGTCGAAGGGCTGGACGGGCACGGGCGCGCGGCGACGATCCGCTTTACGCGTCCGTAAGAGCATGGCGACGACATGACTTTTCTGCAGCGACATGCGTACGACATAGGCTGCGGCTTCGCCGCGTGCCTGTGGCCGTTCTTTCCGCGACGGCGGCGCCTCTCGGTGGACAACATCCTGAAGAGCGGCGTCACGGCGGACCCGGCGGAGGCGCGGCGGCTCGCGCGGCGGGCGTGGTGCCATCTGGCGGGGCATGTCTGCGAGGCGCTTTGCGTGCCGCAGGTCGTGGGCGCCGCCAACTGGCGCGAACACCTGGATTTCTCGGAGGCGGACCCCGCGGCGGTCAAGTTGCTGCTCGATTCCCCCGACAAGCCGGTTCTGCTGGTGAGCGCGCACCATGGCGTATGGGAAGCGGCGACGAACATCCTTTCTTTCGCGCGGCCGATGATGGCGATTGCGCGTGTGATGAACAACCGGCTGGTCGCGAAGTGGATGAAAAACCATCATTTCCGCGGCCCCGTCACGATTATCGACAAGAACCGGGGCTTTACGCCGGATATCGTCCGTCGGTGGCTGTCCTCCTGTTCCGCCCTGACGATCCTTATGGACCAGCATGCTTCGCGCGGCGAAAAGCTGACGTTCCTGGGGCGTCCCGCGCTGACCTTCACGACGGCCGCGCGCCTGGCCATCCGTTACGGTGTCCCGGTTGTCGTGGGCTCGTTCGTCCGGACAGGTCCCTACCGCTACCGTCTCGTGGGCGGCGCGCCGCTTGTCTTCGACAAGACGGCGGATCGCGCGAAGGCTACGCAGGTTCTGAACGACCGGCTAGGCGACGCCGTGCGGCGCTATCCCGAGCAGTATCTTTGGGCGCATCGCCGTTGGCGCATGGATTAGAGTGAGGATTGTTTCCCTTTATGCTTGATTTCGTCTGCCTAGGATTTTCGCTCGTTTTTTTCTGGTCCACCTTCGTTGTTCTTTTCGGTCTGCTGAGCAAGCCGAAAGTCTACCGGAAATCCACGCGGCGCTTGAAGTTTGCCGTTCTCATCTGTGCGCGGAACGAGGCGCGCGTCATTGCGCTTCCCGTGCGCAGCATCGCCCTGTGCAAGTATCCGCGCGAAGACGTGGACGTCATCGTGCTCGCCGACAACTGCACGGACGACACGGCGGAAACAGCCCGCCGCGCCGGTGCGACGGTATGGGAGAAGGCCACGCCCAGCCGCGGGAAGGGCGATGTGCTCGCCTGGGGCGTGGACAAGGTCCTTGCGTCCGGAAAATACGACGCCATCGCCGTATTCGACGCGGACAATATCGTTTCCGCCCAGTGGTTCGAGGCGGTCAACGATGCGCTCCTGGACGGCGAGACGGTGGTGACGGGGTGCCGGCACGCGTCCAATTATGCGAAAAACCTGATTTCGGGCTGGTATGCCATCTATTGGGGCGTGATGAACGAACTTTCCAACCGCGTGCGCACGAATCTGGGACTTTCCGGCAAGCTGACCGGCACGGGCTTCGCGTGCCTTGTTTCCGCATTCGGTCCGGAAGGTTGGAGAACTTCCACGCTCGTGGAGGATGTCGAGTTCACCGTCCAGACGAATCTGGCGGGGCGGCGCGTCGCCTACGTGCCCGACGCGGAGTACGCCGACGAGCAGCCCGAGGACATGCGTTACATGTGGCGCCAGCTTTCCCGCTGGTCGACCGGCGGCTGGCAGGTCGTCGTGCGCTATTTCGGCGTATGGCTGCGCACGTTCGTCCGGCACCCTTCCTGCCGTCTTTTCGACAGTTTCTTCGCCATTTTGACGGGCATGTCGGTCGCCTTCATCCTGCTTTTCAACGTCCTCGCTTTCGCCTACCGGCTTTATTCGGACGATTTTGCGAACCGTTCGGCCACCATGTTCTTCATGGGCATACTCGGTTTCGTGGGCGTGATGGGCTGGTTCACGGCGATTGCGGCGGTTGCGCTCTCGCGGCACAAGCGCCGTCCGGGGGCGTTGGCGATCCTGACCTTCCCGTTTTTCTCTTTCGTCCAGTCCTGTTCGCTCCTCTACACGCTCGTTCGCCCTTCGCGCAAGTGGAAGCCGATTCCGCACGGGCTCGAGGAGCCTGAACCCGAGATGGAAGCCACGGCATGACGGCGCAGGACGTCATTTTGGGCGCGCGCGTCCTGCATGTGCGCGAGCTCAAGGCGCAGATCGAGGCGCTCAAGGCCGCCAACGACCGTCTGCGGCGTGAGAACGGCGAACTGCGCGAACATTTCGACCTGGCGTTGACCGCCGCGCGCGATCTCGGCCGGCTCCCCCCGGGCGGACGCCTGGTGGTCGTGGACGGGTGGAACTTCATCCTGGGCGCGGGGCGGACGGCGCGCGATCCGGCGCAGTTGCGGGCGCACGCCGAGAAGTATCTGGCGGAAAATCCGCTGGACATCGTGTGGATTGTCTTCGACGGACCCCGCGAGAGCGTCCGCAACGAGGGGCGGCTGCGCATCTCCTACACCGGGGGGACGGGGCTTCAGCGGGCGGACCGGTTCATCTGCGACTTCGTGCGCATGGCGGCTTTCGGCGGGGACAGCGCACGCATCGTCCTGAAGACGCGGGACAAGGTTCTACGGCGCGAGGTGGCGAAAATCCAGAGTCGCGCGGCCGGGCAGACGCCGGATCACGGTGCAGATTGGACGCAAAAAGGAGGAAACGAAAATGAAGAGATTGGTTTTTAGTCTGGTTGTCGCGTGCTGGGGTTTGCGCGCTTTTTCGGGAGCCGGGAACGCCGCGGCGGTTCCTCTTGCGGGCGCGGCGGCATGGGAAGGGAAGAACGTCGTCTTTCTCGGGGATTCCATCACCGACAAGTGCCATGTGGGATGCGAGACCAACTACTGGGGCTTTCTCGCCGACAGGCTCCGATTCGCCGCGCACGTCTACGGCGTCAACGGACAGCAGTCCGCCCACATCCCGGCCCAGCTGGCGCGCGCCCAGACCGAACAGGGTGCGGCGATCGACGCGCTCTTCATGCTTATCGGGACGAACGACTTCAATGCGGACGTTCCCCTCGGGCCGCTTTTCGTGGAATCCGTCGAGACGGTGGACAAAGACGGGGTCCCCACGCGCGTGAAGAAGCGCGAACCGTCTTACGACCCGCAAACCTTCCGCGGACGCCTCAATGTCGCCTTGCGCCAGATCAAAACGGCCTACCCCTTCGCTCAAGTCGTCGTCATGACGCCCCTGCACCGCGGCTTTGCCGAGTTCGGGCCGCGCAACGTCCAGCCGGACGAGCGCTACGCGAACCGGATCGGGCTTTTCATCGAGGACTATGTGCAGTGCGTGCGGGAAGCCGCGGCGCTTTGGAGTTCGCCGCTCATCGACCTTTACGCGGAATCGGGGCTTCTGCCCAACGAGTCCGCCTACAACGCCTATTTCGCGCGCGGCGGGAAGGGGGATTCCCTCCATCCTTCGACGCGCGGACATGAACGTTTGGCGCGCGTCATCGCCGCGCGCCTTGCGATAATTCCGCCTACGTTCAAATAAGCGAATGTACCCGCCCAAAGGCGTGTTCCACCTCGGGGCGTACGCACACGTGCCGCACGCACGATTCCGGACGGCACCGTGATGGGGGCGTTGCCCCTCCGTCTGCGCTAACTTTCATTTTAGTGCAAAATCGCCTCAAAACTGTCACTTAACGGCCTTCAGGCGGAGTGCCACCCCAAAAGAGTCCGGATACAGTCCGCTTCCTACCCCGAGCCACCCCCCGTTGCGCCGGAACGGCGATGCCGTTGCGCCGGAACGGTGATGCCGTTGCGCCGGAACGGCGATGCCGTTGCGCCGGAACGGACACCCCGTTGCAAGCACACGGGAGAGCCGATCCTTCTTTTTTTCGCTTTCGCTCTCCACCCCTCGGAACGACCTGTCCCGGGTGTCTCACGACAGGGTGCACTTTTCGGGAGACTCCAGAATCGGAAGGGGGGTTGACGCGTACGGCGGAATAGGTTATACTAGAACTGTTTTCTAACCAAACAAGAAAGAGGCAATCATGGAACTTAAAGGCACAAAGACAGAGAAGAATCTTGCGTTCGCCTTTGCGGGCGAATCGCAGGCACGCAACAAGTACACGTATTTCGCGTCCGTCGCCAAGAAAGAGGGATATGAGCAGATCGCGGCGCTTTTCCTCGAGACGGCGGAAAATGAGAAGGAGCATGCGAAGCTTTGGTTCAAGCTTTTGGGCGGACTCGGCAAGACGGCCGCCAATCTCGCCGCCGCGGCGGAAGGCGAGCATGGCGAGTGGACCGACATGTACAAGCGTTTCGCCGAAGAAGCGCGCGAAGAGGGCTTCGAGGCCATTGCCCGCCTGTTCGAGGGCGTCGCCGCCATCGAGAAGCATCACGAAGAGCGCTATCGCAAGCTTCTGGCGAACGTGGAGAAGGGCGAAGTTTACGTGAAGGTGGGGCCTAACCGCTGGCAGTGCCGGAACTGCGGCCATATCTACATCGGCGAGAAGGCGCCGGACGTGTGCCCGGTGTGCGCGCATCCGCAGTCCTTCTTCCAGATCGAAGCCGAGAACTACTGAGAGGAGGCGGGGACGACATCCCCGTTCCTTTCCGGCGCCGTCCCCCCTGCTGCGAAGCGGGGGACGTGTTTTTTAGGCGAGGTGCGTAGGGTTGTAGATTGTGGAGCGGGCGGACCCCGAAAGGGCGGCGCGAGGTTTCCGTCCCGCGGAAGATTCTGCCTATTCCGTCCGACGGCTGGATATGGTATAATAGTAGGCATGTCTGAGAAGATAGCAGTCTATCCGGGAACATTCGATCCCATGACGAAGGGTCATTTCGACCTTATCGTGCGCGCCGCGCGCCTGTTCGACAAGATCATTGTCGCCGTGGCGGCCACCAGTACCAAGAAATATGCGCTGTTCCCCGCCGAAGAGCGTATGGACATGATCCGCGAAGATGTCGCGGCGACGGCGCTCGACAATGTGGAGGTCCGGCGGCTGGACGGGTTGCTGGTCGATTTCTGCCGGGAAGTGGACGCGCGGATCGTCCTGCGCGGCGTGCGGGTGTACAGCGATTTCGAGTACGAGTCGCAGCTCGCCTTCACCAATCGCCTGCTTTCGGGCGATTTGGAGACGCTCTTCCTGATGCCGAGCGCCCAGCTTGCGTACGTGACGGCTTCGACGGTCCGGGAACTGGTGAGTTTCGGCGGGGATACGGCGCCGTTCGTGACGCCCGCCGTGGAGCGGCGCCTGGCGGCGAAGCGCGCGGAACGGAAGGGGTGCGTGCAATGAAGCCGCGCGTCGCCCCGCATGTCGCCGAACTTCCCAAGAGCGGCATCCGCAAGTTTTTCGATATCGTCGCGCAGTCCAAGGACGTCATTTCGCTCGGCGTGGGCGAACCGGACTTTGATACGCCGTGGCACATTTCGCGTGCCGCGGTGACGTGTCTCGAGAACGGCGGCACGCACTACACCTCCAACCTCGGCACGCCCGAGATCCGCCAGGCGATTGCGCGCTACCTGACGCGGCGGTTCGACGCGGCGTTCGATTGGCAAAGGGAGATTCTCGTCACGGTCGGCGTTTCGGAGGCGATTGACCTCGCCATTCGCGCGCTGTGTTCGCCGGGCGACGAGGTGCTCTACCACGAGCCGTGCTTCGTGAGCTACGGCCCGACGATCCGCCTCGCCCATGGGGTGCCGGTGGCGGTGGAGACGCGCGCGGAGGACGCCTTCCGCCTGACCGTCGCGGCGCTGGAAAAGAAGGTCACACCGCGCACGAAGGCCCTCCTCTTGAACTTCCCCTGCAATCCTACCGGCGCGACGTTGGTCAAAGAAGATTATCTCGCCATTCTGGACTTCTGCAAGCGCCATGACATCATCCTACTGGCGGACGAGGTCTACAGCGAACTCAACTACGAGGTGGCGGACGGGGAGAAACTCTGTTCCTTTACGTCCTTCCCCGAATACCGCGACCGCGTCATCCTGCTGAACGGCTTTTCGAAGTCGTGGGCCATGACGGGCTACCGGCTCGGCTACGCCTGCGGACCGACGGACATTGTGGACGCGATGATGAAGATCCACCAGTACGGCATCATGTCCGCCCCGACATTGGCGCAGGCGGCGGGCGTGGAAGCCATGGACTTCGGGGATGCGGACGTGGCGCGGATGCGCCGCGAATACAAGAAGCGCCGCGATTATCTCGTGCCGGCCTTGAATGCGCTGGGGTTGAAGACGCTGATGCCCAAGGGTGCGTTCTACCTCTTCCCAGATGTGCGTTCCTCTGGGCTTACGAGCGAGGATTTCGCCATGCGGCTCTTGAAGGAACATGGAGTCGCCTGCGTGCCGGGCGAGGCGTTCGGCGAATGTGGACGCGGCTATGTGCGCATAAGCTACGCGACGAGCCTGGAAAAGCTCCAAAAAGCCATGGCGCGCTTCGCCGACATGCTTGGTCGCAAGTTGTGAGGATACTCGTCTACAAGAACAATCTGACGACGGGACGCGGCGCCGACCGCGCCGTTTGCACGATTTGCGGACTGCTGGCCGCGGCACACGAGGTCGTTCTGGCGACAGGCGCCGCCGGCTCGCTGTCCTGTCCGGTCGATTCCCGCGTGCAGGTGAAGCGGATTCCGCTTTCCGTGGCGGCCTTGCGCGCGATTGTCGGGGAGACGCGTCCGGATGTGATTCTCTCGACGGGGACGGACGAGATAAACGACCTGTCCGCGGCGTTTCCGGTGGACTTCCCGGCGCCGGTCGTCCAGCAGTTCCATATCTACCCGCCCAGTGCCTTCAAGCCGCGGCGGTGGTTGCGGAACGCGCGTACGAAGCGCGCCTTGCGGCGGTGCGCGGCGATTCAGGTTCTCTTGCCGGCGTATGTCGATTTGACGCGTAGACTTCTCCGTTATAAGGGCGTGGTCCGGGCGATCGGGAATGCCGCGCCCGGAATCGATCCGCTCCCGCCGTCCGCCGCCTCCGTCATCCTCTATCCGGCAGCTTTCCACAAATACAAGCGGCAGGATCTGCTCATCCGGGCGTTTGCGCACCTCAAACGGCGCGTTCCGTCCGCGGAACTCGTCCTCGCCGGAACCGGGAAGCCCGAGGATCGGGTGCGCCTTCAGCATCTGGCGGATAAGCTCGGCATTGCGAAAAGCGTCTCCCTTCCGGGCTATCTCGCCGATTTGCGTCCGCTTTTCGCGCGCGCCGCCGTGGTGGCTTTTCCGAGCCGGCGGGAGGGATTTCCGCTGACGCTGCTCGAATCCGCCGCGGCAGGGCGCCTGGCCGTGGGGTGTGCGGACTGTCCGGCGAGCCGGGATCTCATCTCGCAGTTCGGGGGCATTCTCGCCTCGAAACCCGACCCGAAGGCGTTTGCGGCGGCGCTTTATGCCGGACTCGAGAAGGCCCCGACCTACCCTGTGCCGCGGACGGCGCTGGACGCCTATTCACCTGGGGCGATTGCCGGACAGTGGGAGTCGCTTTTGAGGGAAGTCGTGCAATGAATACCGAATGGACGCTTCCCTTTCGCGCGCCGCTCCGCACCTGGTGGTGGCCGCGCCTCCCGAAGGAGCGCGTGGCGGTTTGCATGCTACACTCCGTCGGGAACGACCTCTCGCTGCCCGACTGTCCGCCGAACAATGCCATCGAACCGGAGAATCTGCGGCACGTAATCAAACTTCTGCGCCGGGCGGACTATGCCTTCACGACATTCGGCGCGGCGTTTTCAGATGGGGAAGGGTGTCCGGCGCCGGAGCGTCCGCGGCGCGTTTGCTTGACATTTGACGACGGATTCGCTGACAATTACGCGAATCTCCTGCCGATTTTGCGGGAACAGGGTGTCTCGGCGACCATTTTCGCAACGAACCGCGGAGAAACGGATGCGCACTTCCTTTCGGCGGAACAGTTGCGGACACTCGACCGGAGCGGACTCGTGGAAATCGGCGGCCATACGGCGAACCACTGCTGTCTGCTTCATGCGGACAAACCGGCCGCCCGGCGCGAAATCGTGACGAACAAGCAGTGGCTGGAATCCATTCTGGGCCACCCCATCGTGAGCTTTGCCTATCCGCGCGGCGAATATGACGCGGAAATCGTGCGTTTTGTGCAGGAAGCCGGCTATAAATGCGCCGCGACAATGGAGAAATGTCAGCGCAAGCCGCCCGTGGACGCCTTTCATGTCCACCGCCAGATCCTGCCGCGCGGCAAGACGCCCTATGAACTCTACCTGCTCGCCACGCGCGAGAGATACAGGATTTAAGGGTTCCTTCGACGGACAGACGCCTTCACGCGCGATTCCCGCCCGCCATCCCCCCGGAGATTTATTTCTCTTCTCCACGGTGATTGTTCTTCCTCTAGGTGAAATTTTATCGTGACTCAACCAAAAAAGGGGGCACAGAAGGGGGTACGATGCGAAAACGGCCGAACAGGTCGCCTCCGCAGGGAGAGAAGCGGTTGCGGTGACTGCAGTTCTCATGACGGAATGCGCGTGCATTTTATGGCCGTTCAGGCTGTCTATTCGCGATATGCGGATGTTAAATTTTGGTATTGACCGTGCAGGCCAAAATATGATATACTATATCCCATGTTCGCCGGGCTATTAGCTCAGTTGGTTAGAGCGCTTCCTTGACATGGAAGAGGTCAGTAGTCCGAATCTACTATAGCCCACCATTTTTCCGGCGAACAAAAAACGCGTTTCACCCAATAAAATCAAGGGTCTGACGCATGTTGAGCACTTCGGAACGCGTTCCCTTCCAAACGGCTCATTTGGCTGTTTTTGGCTCTTTTTTTGAACACAAAAAGGGGGCACACATGGGGGCACACTTTTTTGCGCGAATGCGGGCTTAAATTTGCCCAAAGTATCTTTTTCCCGATATGGAGGATTTTTTTGGAGGTAAGGGGCTAGTTCCCCGCCCCTGCGGCGTCCAGCCGGATCGGGATGGGGGTGGGGTCGCGCCGCGTGCGCAGAGGGGTGCCGTCGCGCGTGTGCGGGATTGGGGTTGCCGTGGATGGTCGTCGGGATGAGCGGCACGCATCCGGCTGAGGCTCCTGTCCCCGGAGAGGGTGTGCGGCTGTTGGAGGCTTGCGGTGCACTCCGGCGCCGCCTGTCGCGCCTAGAGGCATCCCGGCGCGTTTAGGGGATGAGGTCGCACGCTCTTCCCGTATTGACGCAGTACCAAGCCGTTGTTCCTGTTGCAAAGTATTGTTTATGTTTGTTATTTTTTTCGGCCCTAGGAGCGTCGGAGAGGCCCGGAACGACTGCCCGCGCATCGTGCAGGAGGCTTCCGCCTCGGAGGGGTGCGCATTCGTCCGAGGTCGGAACGGTCGCCGTGAGCGACGGCACGCCTTCGGCAGGGGCTCGCGTGGCGCGTGCGGCGTCCCCGGCGCGTCTAGGGGTCTGCCGGGGTGTTTTTTGCGGCCACTAAACAAGCCGATAGCCGCGCCGCCGTCGACGCACAACCTTCGTATGTACCGGGGTGTAGCCGCCCGACGAAATGCCGAAGGAGCCCGCGAGCGCAAAACACATCGTGATGGCGTCGCCATAGTCATGCTTGCGTCCGATCGTCTTCCAGCGGTACTCCGTGCGGCCGTCTTGCAGGGTAATCTTGTAATCCAGTTGTTCGGCGGCGATCTGCGCGGCAAATTCGCCGTGGCGCGTGCCGTTGCCGTCATACAGCGACAAGCCGCCCGGCGTCCCCACCTCGCCCAGCCACGCCCGCTGAGCCGTCTCGCGCCAATAATCGGCATTGAACACCAGCCACCGCCAGCCTTGCGCCGTGTCTGCGCAAAGGACGGTGCCGTTCCGTTCGTCCGTGACGCGGGACTTGACGCGCGGGTTCCACGCCCGCCCGGCGCGTCCAACCATGGGCAGACAGTTGCATCCGCAGTGCGCCCGCGAGATCTTCGCAAAGTTGCACACGGCGTCCCACTGTTTGCCGCCCGCGTCGACGCCCCAACGGTTGATAGCAATTCCGTGCCCTCGACACCACCCGACGATCTCGCGGCCGTGATTGATGAGGGCTTGCGTCAGCAACTGCGCCCGCAGGCGCTCCGGGATGTCCTCATGGATTGGGAGAGGGTCGCCCGCAAAAACCTCGTAATACGTGACAAAGCCGCTCTGATTCTTGTCGAACGCCACCACGGCCGTGGTAAAGCCGTAGGACGGATTGAGGTCGGTCGCACACGCCGTGAAGATTGTGTCCGGCGGAATATAGAACGGTTGCGTCCCATTGTTCACGCGCGAGAGGATGATCGGCGCATTAATCTGCAAAACATCATGTTGACGAACGGGCCGCATCTGATATTCCGCCGCAAAGGCGTCTTCGCCGTTCGCGAATCGCAAGTTCATAGCGTGCTGAATGCCGCTAAGTTCCGTCTCGCGGTCGTAGAAAGCCGGGTTCAGCACTTCCGCGCCCGCGTCCATTTCGGCGCGATGTTCAGCGTAGAAGGCATTGGCGGCCGCATGCTCGCTCTCGCTGTTGTGGATTGCATCTTGCTTGATTTTGAAATACTGTTGCCACAGGTCGCCCGGCATCCCCCAGCAATCCGGCTCCGAGAGAAGCATCGGAAAGGTGAAGGTCTTCCAACTGGGCTTTGTCGCATAGAGTTCAGAAAGGTCATCGGGCGCGATTGGCGTTGACGTCATGAACGCGGCGATTTGTTTTTGGTGCCCCCCAAGTCCCATGAAACCCTTTTCTATGAGTTCGTCATACTCTTGAACGGACTGCGGATTATGCGCGGCTTTATCATCCTGCAGGTCATCCAGTAAAACGAGGTCGGGCCGCATACTGCCCCGCACAAGTCCGCGCGTCGCCCCCTTGAAGCCGCGAGCGACAAGGACGGCACCCGACGAATCTGAGCCGTCTATCGTCGGAAGAACGATTCTGCCGGCGTTCTTGCCTATCTTCGTACGCTTCCCCTTGTAGGTCTGATTCTGCGCCCGTTGCATAATCCCGCCCAACTTGCGGATGGGGACGGCAATTTCCGGAAAATCGGCGGCGAATAAGTCGCTGTCTTCCAGTAGCGTGTAAATATCATCTATGATCGCACTCGCGTCCGAATGCCGCGCCGCGACTGCTACAACGAAGTGCCGGTAGCCATACGCCAAGGCGAACACGCACGCGCCCTTGATGAAACTGGATTTGCCGTGCGCCCGCGCCATGCGGATGTGCGTGCGCCCGCCGGACTGGACAACGGCCTGCAGATGGTCGATAATCTCGCCCATGCGCTCCGAAGGCTCCGTTCTCAAAAAGCCGCCCGGCCCCATGCAGTAGGTGCGCAGGAAGAGCGCGAGCGAATTCCGGCACCGTTCGCGCCGCGCGGGGTCTTTGACTTTGGGGAGCCGCCCAATGTCGTTTGCATCCGCGTGCATTTTGGCTTTGCGTTCGCGGTCTTGAAGTTTGGTTCTAGCCATGTTAGACTTCTTTCTTTTGTGGCTTCTGTTGCAATAGGGGGAATCGTCTCAAATTCCGCACTGCCGCCGGTGGGGTGAAGGAGGGTTTGGGGTCTTCACAGTACCTTGATAGGGGGGTGGCTGGGGTGTCGCATTGCCGGGGGTCGGAGCCGTCTGCGACGCCGCCGCGGCCGCAAGTCGTTGCTCGCGCGTGAAGTAGTGCGCCCAGTCAGCGACGCGCCGCGCGGCCTCATCGGTCGAGCCGGCAAAAACAAACGGCACGCCGTACCTAACTTCAAAGGTGGCTATCATTGCGATAACAGACTTGGGGTTCGCCCGCGAGTGCTTGTAATTGCCGCGTCGAACGGCGGCCATGTCTGCCGTGCAAAGGACGCGCCGGAAAGGAATCGACTGCATGCGCCGGAGTTCCCGAATGAAGCGCTCGCGTTCGTGGATCAGCGTGTGGACTAGGTCAGCGAGTGACTTGCGCTCGACGGTAAACAGGTCTTCATATCCGAGGATTGAGTAATCCCCCGTAGCAAGCCCGCGGCGCACGGTCGGAATGCTGGAGGCGAATGTTAGCGGTGTCTGCTCGCGCGTGTCTATGATGATGGTGTAGCCTGCCGCCGGAGGCGTCGGGGGTGCCGGAGGTGCCGGAGGCATCGGGGGTTTTTTGCTCTGCAGTCTGTTCATTGGCGTGCCCTCCCTCCGGGAAACCCCGCCATTGGCGTCAGAATGCCCCTAGAATCGCTTTGCGTCTCTCGCCCGTATAGTTTACCGTCTTTCGCGCCCGTGCATTCTAGGGGCATTCTCGCGTCGATTAGCGGGGGCGTCTGTTTGGCCGTGGTGTCTTGCGCCGGTTCGGGGGTGCCGGCGGCGCGTTGACGGAGCCCCGCGTCCGGGTCGAGATAAAGGAGCCGCTGGTCGCGCCCCGTCTCCCCGCGCCTTGCCCCCGCGAGCCGGACGGCTTTGTCGGGCTCTAGGGCTTGTATGTCGACGCGGCATTTCGGGTCGGGGTCTGAGCAGAACAAGGCTTTCGCCTGTTCGCACCGCTCCTGCCATTCTGCGGCGTCTCGCGCCCCAATGCGGATAAGCCCGTGAATGGACTTGCGGCCGGAGTCCACCAACGCCACGAGCGGCGCGAGGCCGTTGTCCCACGAGATATAACCGCTCCAAAACTTGTATTGGTCTTCGTATGAGAGGCCGTCAAACTCCATGAGCATCAGCGCATAACGACTTAGACACTTCCGCCCGATCCGGGTCTTGCCCCTCGCGCCGCCCGGGGCATCCTTCCCCGTGAACGGGTTTATCTTTACCTGCTCCCAGCCCGTGAGGGTCGGGTCTGTGAGCCAGTCGCGTGCCGGACGGAGATTGCGTTCTGAAAATCCCCGTGTAGCCGTGCCCACAAGAACGAGGTCGCTAGGCTTGAACATGGCGTCCAAAAGGGCGCGTGCGGCGTCCAGCCCATGAAGTCCAGCAACCTTGACGGGGGAGACGTCCATCAGAGCTTCGGCCGTACCTGCCTCCTTGCCCCACGCAATTAGATAGCGCACAAAATCGGGATCGGGCTTATAGTCGGGCTTGGGCTTGGCCGGAGGCAGGCGCGTGAATCGCCGGAGGGAAGCCGGACGGCCCGCGCCGCGCGGGGTTGCCGTGGAGCCGTCGAAGAGGCGGCGAATGTCAGCATCGCGGCCGAAAACCCCGACGCCGTGAGCATCGGCGATAATCTCATCCGCGGTCAGCCCCGCCGCCTTCCCGTATGCTGTGAGCATGGGGAGGGCGGCGTATCGCCGTCCGTGCTGGGCAAATTCCGCGAGGGCTGTTTGGTAAAGTTCTGTCGTGGCCATGGTTCCGTTCGCCTCCTTGCCTGTCATTGGCCGTCGGGCGCCGCACCATCCTCGCCCAGCCTGCGCCGCTCTTTCTCGAAGTAATCCCGGAATGCGGTCTGTACTATTTCGACTTCAGCGCATCCGCCGCAACCGAAATGCGGAACGCGTTCTTTATATTTCGGATTGAATCGGAGCGAGAAACATTTGGAGCATCTTGGGCTTGTCTTTTGCCGTTGGGCGAGGTTCGCGGCGAGCGTGCGAACGAGCCGGTACCAACGATCCATGGGCGAATCGCCCGAGGGTTTAATCCGCTGGATTCTTTTCATCTTTGTTTTTCCTTTCTGTTTTTCATTTTAGTTTCCTGGTCGAATGCATTTTCAGTGCCGTAATCCAAACTTGGCAGTCTAGGTTTGGAGGTTTGGCGATTAGCCTATTATCCCACCAAACCTCCGAACCTAACAGGCTGGGTTAGGTTAGGTTAGGTTTGGTTTGGGTATATCCCCCTTAAGGGGGATACCCAACCAAACCTAACCTAACCTCAGCCCCGCGGTCGCCTCGCCTAGTGTCATTCTATGCCGCCTTCCGTAGGGCCCGACGGATGTTTATCCGTCCACCACTTCATATTCTCCGGCGTGCCGATATATTTTCTGCCGTCCTTTTCCCCCGTGCCGTCGGTTTGGATGAGTTTCCTGTAATCCACAACGAGTTTTTTTATCGCGGGTCTCACAGTTTCCTTGATGTTAATCTTGACGCCGGGATTAAGGCGTTCGTATTCTCTCTTCACCTCATCTTCTAACATGCCCTTCGGCACCCCCTTGTAGTCGCCGTCTTTGAGCACGCCCTCCGGCATCCCCTTGTAGTCACCCCGGGCGGCACGCTCTTCGAAGTCTTGAACGACTTTCATTATGTACGGGTCGACGGAGGGCTTACTGCGCGTGCTTCCCCGGGTGGCTTTCGCGGCAAGGGGGTCCGAGAGGTCTCTCCACTCGTCTTTTGGCACAGGTTGCCAGTAATGTAGCCCATTTCCCCCGTACTTATAGAACGCCTTTGTCGTGTGTTCCCCGTTTTCGTCCGTCCACCCCAAATCATCACCGCCCTTTGCCGCAAAGAAGGCATATATTTTATCGTTATTTGGGCAAGGCAGAAACACCATGGTAGCACGAGACGCATTGGCTTGTGCGCCCGCGCCGCTCATCTTATATCTCATCCCGGAGGAGTCGCTCAGCCAGCTCGAAAGTTCCCTCGTAGGTGGCTTGTTCGTATGTGCGAAAATCAAGCCCCATACATTGTACCGGCAGAGAATCGCCAACAACCCTTCCGTATCCGGCAAGCCGTTTTTGCCGGCCTTCCCCTTGAGAAAGGCGTTCATTTCGCCGTTGCTATTCATTTCTTCCCCTCCATAACAACAGTCGAGCGGGTTGAGTATGACAACATCCGGCAGTTCCCCCCATTCCTTTGCTTTCTCCAGCCGTTCGTTCAGAGCCTTAAGGAACGTTGCGCCTACCTTCCAATAGGAGTCCATAACCGTGATTTTACCTTTCAACTTGCTAAAATCCACCCCTGAGAGATACTTGAAAATATCATCGCGGTCTCTTGCTACGCGGTGTTCTTTGTCTTCAAAGGGAAACATCCATATTCTTAGAGGGCGCGTGGGTTTCAGCCCGCAACATTCCATGCCTTTAGCCCAGCAAGCGGCTAACTGCGCCGCTAGGATGGACTTCCCTGTCCCCGTCATGCCGACAATCATGGAGATGGATCCACGCGTCCCCCACTCTCCCTCTATCAGAATATCTTCCATGTTGAGGTCGCGACTGAGTTCCATAAAATCTTTCTCTCCAAAGGGTGAAACCCACGCTTCCGCGTCGGGGGTGGCATCCACCCTTGTCACGCTGTCGCCCAAAGGGCTCTCTGCCGTGGTGTCTATCGCGTTTTCATCCATTATTCACCTCCTGCATGTGCACACCTCCCCCGACGTAGTCGCCCACGGCCGTGGAGACGCCCGACGCGCTCGCGCCGCGTGTGTTCCTGGTGATCTCTTCCCGCATTAGACTGCCCCCTTTATCCGCGCGGCCCGCGCCGCCGCGCCTTTGCGCCCCGCCTCTGCACGCCGGGCGGCAATTTCCTTTTCACGGCCGTCCGTCGCGCCGTCCGTCGCCTGCGCCGGAACACGCCCGCAAGCGACGGCGTCGATGGAAGTCAAGAGTATACGCGGCACGCCCGCCATGTTGACGGACTTCAAGATTCCCGCCCGCATCCAGCGGTTGACGGTGGGCCGGGATACCCGCAGGCGCCGCGACGCTTCCGCCTGAGAGCACGTACGCGCATCGCCAATCGGCTGTTGGGTGATGGTGTCATCGCCGTTCAGAATCATTTCTATCTTAGCCCGGACGCCGGGGGCGGCGTTGAGGCACGCTGATATAAACTGTTCGCTAGTCATTTTTTCTGATCTCCCGTTAATGGCGGCGAGGGATGGAGGTCTCCCCCGCCGCCGTGTTGTTGTTGCCGTCGGATTAGAGGGCGAGTTCGAAGCCGTCAACGGCCGAAGCCCCTGCCGCCGCGCCCACGGCGTCCCAATCCGCCACAGTGAACGCCTCTTGCGCTTTGCCCGGCACCGCGCGAGCGAGGAGGTTAAACCAATCCTTGTTGCGCCGGGCTTCGTCGCCCGCGGCCGTCTTGAGAAACGCGTTCCACGCGGCGAGTTTCGCCTTTTCCACCCCGCTGGACGCCTGCGCCGCCGGAGGTTTCGACGCCTTCGCGCCCTGCGTCTGCGGCCGCGACGCCGTCCGCGGCTTGGGGGTCGCGCCCGCGAGCGCACGCAGGCGAGCCCCGTACTTGTCTGCGAGTGCCTTTTGGTCTGCCGTCGGGATCGCGCCGTGCGCCCCGCCGTCGACGGGGTCGATGAACGCGACGCGCGGCTTTTCGGTGTTGTCGTATGGGTCGACGCGCCGCTCGATCGTCACAATGGCGGAAAACTCGCCTGCGTGGTCGCCAAACCAGTCGAGAGAAACGCCGTCCCAGCCGGGCGCCCACTTGCGCACGGCCGCGATTTGCTTTTCGCAGGCGACTCCGGCTTTGGAGATGAAACACGTATACGAGTTGATGGTATCGTGTTCCGGCGTCTCGAGTTCCCACTCAACGCCCAGCATGAGCGCCCCGCCGCTGGTCTCGTAGGTGCCCGCGTTCAGTGCGTGCGCTTTATACTTGCCTGCGGCTAAATTTGCATTGTATGCCATTTTTCTTCAATCCTTTCTGTGCAGTTCGTAGATTATTTGAGTATCGCGCTCCAGTCGAACGGGCCGTCCGTCAGCGGAATCGCCTCCGTCATCGTCCGGCTCTTAGCCATGCAATGGGGGCGCTCGCTGGTGTACATCGTACGCGTGCCCGTCCCCTTAGCCTTGCCCTTATCCGCCGCGACGTCGTAGCCGATGAAAAGAAGATGGTCGCACCACTCTTTCACATCTGCACGGATGGACGCTTTCCCGCCCTGCGGATTTTGGAGACGCGGCTCGAAGCGGATCCAGTCATCACCCTCCGGGTTGGCTACACTGTTGACGCAGTCATGGCAGACTAAGACAACATTCCGCCCGGCGCGTGCGTGCCGGTCAAGGACGGCGAGCAGACGCGCGAATTCCCGCTCCTTGATCACGTAGCCTTTGCCGAAGCCGTAGCCTTCGATGTTCGCGACTTTCATACCTTTCTCATTCGGCACGTGAGCGACGATCCAGTCTTCGCACATCTTTTCCGCCCGGGTCGCCGTGTCAACGACGATCGTTTTGACGTCTTGCCAGCCGTCTGCGTTCAGCGCGGCAAGGAGGGCCGCCCAGTCTGTCACGCCGTCCACGGTCGTAATGTTTTTGGCGTATCCCTGCGCCTTCAGCCGCGCCGAAAGGACGGGGAGGCTGTCATCGAGGTCGAAGATCGCCACGGGCCCCGGCAATTGGCAGGCAAGCGTAGTTTTCCCGATTCCGCCCGTACCATAGAGGCAAATGCGGTGCCCAGCCTGCGCCCGCACGGCGCCGAAGCGCACGCGAGGTTTTTCCGTCCCCGCCGGAGGCGTCGGAATCCCGAAGGCCGTGCGGCCCTGCGGAATCGCGTTGTTGATTGTCTTGGTCATTCTTCTGTTTTCCTTTCCTAGTTGACTTTACTTTTTATTGTTTTCGACAATGCTCCCGCCCGCCGCCCCGGCACTCAATTCCGGGTTGGGTGGCACGATCGCAAAACCTTCCGGCACGCTCCATTTGTCCACGTGGACGCACTGCAGGCAGAAAGACGCGTATTCGCACGAACGGCAGGTCATCGCGTTGCAGTGGCGAATCCACGGGTCTTCTTTGTACAGGGAGTCGCGTGAGGCGCGTTTGTTCGCCCAAATCTGCCTGCCGATGTAGTCGCGCATAATGCGGAATTCGTCGAGGTCGTTCTGGCGGATCCCGACTTCGGCCCGCGCAAAATAGTACTCCGGCCGCGCCGTGCAGTCTTGAAGGAGCCGGGTGCTAAACTGGTCGGGCGATTCGTCCTTCCGCAAGCGGATGGTAGGCTTGCGTATAACATCGTAGACTACGCACTCAATGTCCCAGCCAGCGCACTGCGCCGCGTCTACGTACTGCATCAACTGGACGTTGAAGCGCAGGCGTTCCCAGTAGGGGGCGCCCGCGGAAATATCCTCGCTACAGGTCTTGTGTTCAACGAGCGCCGTGCGTCCGTCTTTCAGCACCGCCAGCCCGTCAATCTTCCCCGCCACGGCAAACGTACGCGAAAACCGAAGCGGGAAACAGAATTCCACTTCGGGGTAGAGCGTCTGCACGGCATCCGCCTCGCCTGCGTAGTGATTGTAGTAGCCGCCGATAAGGCCGAAGAGCACGGCCGCGTCCATCTCGGAGAATTCGCCCGTCGCGAGCGCGGCTTTATAGGCTTCATCAGCCGTCGCGCCTTTCGCGCGAGCCTCTAGCGCGGCGTGAATAGCCGTCCCCGTACGGAGCGCGTCCGATGGAGTCGAGCGGCGCAAGCCCATTTCATAGGCGTAAAAGCATTTGCGAGGGCAGGCGAGAAACGCATTCATGCGACTCGCTGTCAGCAGTTCGCGCGGTTTCTTGGAGGTCATCACGCGACGTCCTTTCTTTTTTGCCGGAGGCGCCAAATGACTGTCCCGGCTCTTGGTGGTGGGGGGTGTGGGGATCGGGGGCAGGGCCTCCGTCCGAGGTGCGGCGTCCGTCGCCCGTAGGGCCGTCGCCGTCGCGCCGGTTGATTTTTCCGCATCCGGCTGGCGCGTTTCCATTTCTATCATGCTTTCATCTCTCCACGCTTTTACCGGCATCCTCGAAGTGAGCGACGCCACCACGGCTCAAGCGTACGCGCATATCATAGCATAAGGCGCCGGTCACGCTCTAACCAAGTATCCGCGAATCTCTACCGAATCCACAAGAGAGTATAAGGTGTTATTCGGCAGGTATGGGATTTATTCGGTTTTTAAGGCAAAATAAAAAAAAGTGGATTGGGGGTTAATCCAATCCACTTCTTTTATGATAGTCTAAAAAATCGCAGGGTTAGGGCTGTTTAGCCTGACTCCGACTCTTTGTCAGATCTAGATATGTGTTATAGTCCACTCTGTGCAGTCGCTTGAACGCGGAACGAAGAGACTCGTAGGCTTTTTGTGTGTCATGCTTTCCAGTTCTGCATCCTATCTTCAAATATTTATTAAGACTTGGATACTCTTCAGGAAACTTTTCAAGGGCCTCGATTGCGAGTTCTTTGAAACTACGTAGTTCGTGAGAATGGCTTTCTCGCTTCTTCATGCGCTCTACATGGAGTTTATCCTCGAGTAGTCTGCACAAGGCGACGGTTGACTCCTTTTGTTTTCCCTCCGTGCCCGTCTCATCGAGTTTGGCCGTCCCCTTGGGCTTGCCCGGCTCCTTGTAGTCCAGCAAGGCCGTATACAGATCCGCGAGCGCCTTCTCGACTTTGTCGTAGGCAATGGCGACGCAGTCCACATGTTCGATCCCGCAGACACGCAATACCTTGATAAGATTCTGAAATTCATTTCTCACCCTGTATGCCGCGCCATTGCACCCGAATCGCGCTCCTACGGCTTTCACGAAGGCTATAAAAGAAACAAATTGCCTGTAAAAACCCGCACCAAAACTATCGTCCGGGGTGGGCTTGTAGTCCGGGTCGAGTTGTTTGCCATTGTTATCGTTTATGGAATCTGGACTGCGCAGACTGCACCCCCACGACTTATCGAGAAAAAATGTCTCGACGCGGGGTAGGTCAAGCACTACTCCGATAAAAAAATAGGCACGCCCCACGGACTCTCCTTCGGCGGAATCCAGCGATGGGGTGAAGTCTTTCTTTGCGTCAGCGATGGAATAGGCGTCCGGCAAGGAAGCGTCCCATTTGAAGTCAAGCAACTCTTCTATTGCCCCATAAACTTTCCCACTCGCTTGGATGAAAAGGCGATATTCGTCTTGCTCTTCTTGTGATAATGCGAAGTAAGCATCACCCCCGATCTCCCCGTGCACCCTGTCAAGATGGAAGTTGCGCCAATGATCCCAGCGGATGGGCGCCCACCATAGACGTTCCTGTGATAGACCGTAAACCGCAACATGCGTAATGAGCGCCCGCCCGTCTTTGAAATCATCGGACTTGAATAGCCTGCATTCAAAAGAATACGGAGTTATTTCCATTTCCTAACCTCCATTGGAAAGAAAAGCCACGCCGCCGGATGAAAGGGGCGGAATGGAAACCGCCGGCCGGAAGCGTGGCAAAAATCGTCGTTTCTTTTCTGTGCGCCTTTCATCTCGCAACATCTCTATTATATCACAATCCAGCCGCCCGGACAACTGCGGCAATCCGCGTCTTGGTCTGTTCGCCCACAACCGCGCCGATCAGCGTGAGAGCCCGTTCGGGGTCTGCCGCGGGGTCTACGCCTGCCGCGGCGAACACGGCGTCCACCTGCGCGGCTTCGGTCGGGTCGAGCACCGCCCGCGCAAGCGCAAGCGCCCGTTCGGCGTTCCGGCTTCTTCCTGGACGGCTCGCGGCGCCCGCCGCCGTCGGGGTGGCCGTGAGGGCCGTGGGGACGGCGTCCGGCGCATCGATGGTCTCCCCGACGCGGCTCCGGCTCTCCCCGCCCAACACGGTGCCGGCCAGTTGCCGCCGGACGCGCTCAGCGACTACAGCCTTGGTTGGGTTGTTATAGTTTCCGAGCGTAGTCTCTACGTCGCTGTGTCCCACAATGGTTTTCACATCCGCCGCCGGAACGCCATTTTGCAAGGCTAGAACAACGAACGTATGCCGCAGACTATGCCAGCCGTAGACGGACGCGGAAAACTTCCCGACTTTTCTTGCCACGCGCGTGCGCTGGATCAAGGAGAGTTGGGTACTGCGCTGGGCCGGCTTCAGACTGCTGGGCCGGTATTTCTCGCCCGTCAGCGTCTCCAGTTCCCGCAGATAGGCGGAAATCTGTCCTTTGGCTAGCCCCATGTCTCCGGCAATTGTCTTCCCGTTCGCGCCCGCGCGGAATCGCTCGTAGACTTCGTGGAGACGCTCCTTTTTGGCCGGAAGGAAGGGAGCCGCGTCTATCAGCCTACCCACTTCTTCCGGCGCGAGGGGTCGGGTATCGGTGAGTTCGGCCGTCTCCGGCTCCGTGTCCGTGTCGAAAACGGCGCGAGCAAAGTAGGGCTTGACGCCCCGGATAATGCCCGTGCGCCGATCCGGGAGCCCCCGCGCGTTGATATGGTTGTAGCGTTCAGCGTCGTAGGGGAAGACGAACGGCGAGTCGCCCAGCGCGTGCTTTTCGGCGAGTGTGTCCAGTACCCGCCGCAGAGGCGCGAAAATCGGCAGGGTCACACGCACGCCCGCTTTCGCCGTCACGCACTCGATGAAGCCGCCGGTTAAATCGACGTCGCTCCATTTGAGGTTGCAGACGTCTCCAATGCGCATCCCCGTGCAGGCGGCGCACACAACGAGATTGTGAATCCCGGGGTTCTCTTCCGTCACCTCGAAAAGCCGCGCCAGTTCGGCTTCCGTGAGGGGCTTGCGACTGATTCGCGCGTTCGCCGTTTCACGATTGCGCTTGATAATCGCACTGAAAGGGTTTTGGGCGCACTGAATCGCGCCGTCGACTTTCCGCGACTTGACGCCCATGACGAACGCATACACGCCGGAAAGGAGGCTCATTTGCCCTTTGACGGTATCCCACGCGTATTGACTGAAAATATGTTGGAAATAGGCCGCGGCAATCTCCGTCGTTATGTCGCCCACGCGGTCACAGACGCCTCCATGCTTTGCACAGTAGTCTTTTGTGAATTCCGCGAATCGCCGCAGGGTCGCCTTGGCCGCCAGTACTCGCGCCGCCGTGGGAGTGTAGGCCCTCATCATGCCGTGTTCCCAAATCTCCCCGAGTTTGGAGAGGGGTGGCGTCTTGACGCTCACACCCGTGCACGCCCGGAAATAATCCGCCGCATGAGCGGCCGCCTTAGCCACCTTCACGGCTTTGGGGTCTCCCGTGGTATTGGCTTCCTTGTCCAGTTTCTCCAGCGCGGCGAGCGCCGCCGCCCGCGACGCTTCGAACGCGGCATCGCCTTTCGCCCGCCGGTCGTAGCGTCCGTACGCGTCGAGCGGCACGCTTCCGCGGATCGGCACCCGAAGATTAACGTTAACCTTCTTGCCCTTGCGCGTCAAACGTGCATACCACGTCGCCCGCATCCGGCCCCTGTCATCCAGCATAATTTTCAGACTCATTCTCTCACTGCCTTTCATCTCAGTTTAGCCTACCGCGGGGTGTTGCCAACCCCCCGCAGAACGGCGCGAAAACATTACAATTATTAGCAACACTTGTCATTATAGCATATTTTTAGTGATTCTACAAGCGAAAAAGGGGGCACACATGGGGGCACACACGCAAGTTTCAGCGAAAAAACGCGTTATAATTAATAAAAAAACTCGCATTAACTATGAAAATAAACGGTTGTAAACCTTCCTTGACATGGAAGAGGTCAGTGGTCCGAATCCACTATAGCCCACCAAAGTCCGTGCGAATGCAGGTGCAAATTCCCATTTATTTCACGCGCGAAGAAAGATAGTCCTCCTAAAGTCCTCCGATATTTGGTATAATATGCGGGAATGAAACGCAATTCTAAAGGGACAAAGGTACGGGAACAGACCCGCGGCGAAGAACTGGCCAATGCGCTCACGCATGTCGTGGGGTCGCATCTCGGGGCGGCCATGTTGGCGCTTCTGGTCGTCAAGGGAATCGAGAGCGGGACGGCAGTCGCGTGGAAGGTGACGTCCGCGGCGTTGTTCGGGGCGTGCATGATTCTCCTTTACGCAGTTTCTTCCGCCTACCATGCGGCGACATCCTGGCGGGCCAAGCGAGTCCTGCACATCATGGACCATGCGGCCATCTTCTTTCTCATCGCCGGAACCTATACGCCGTTTTGTCTCGTTTCGCTGCGTCCGGGGAGCCCGGGGCTCGCGTGGACGATTTTCGGCATCGAGTGGGGGGCGACGCTCATCGGAATCGTCTTCAAGATCTTCACGACGGGAAAATACCGTTACCTCTCCACGGCCATTTATGTGACCATGGGTTGGGCGGCGGTTCTGGCGATTGTCCCGCTCATCCACGCCTTGAAGGGACTGGGGACGCTCTGGCTGGCGGCGGGTGGCGTTCTGTACACGGCGGGATGCGTTTTCTACTTGTGGAAGTCTCTTCCTTACGCACACATGGTGTGGCATCTCTTCGTGCTGGCCGGCACGATATGCCACTTTTTTTGCATATACTGGTATGTTATGTAGAAATCCGGCGCATCTTTTTGTCCGGATTGGCCGATTCGCAAAATTTCCGGGTGCATTTGGCGCGTAATTATGGTATAATAGATGGAAGTTTGATACGCGACTGTAGCTCAATTGGATAGAGCGTTGGCCTCCGAAGCCGAAGGTTGCTGGTTCGATCCCAGTCAGTCGCACCAATTTCCCCATACGAATGTCTCTGCAGGCGGCGGGATGCAACATGCGCAAGTTTTGTGCTTCATGTTCGGACTCTTTGTGGCGAACCTCCGTTTAGCCTAAAAATCGCTGCAGACTTCAACTGCGATTTTTAGGTTTAACCATGTAGGGAATGTAGATAATGTAGGGGGTGTCCTGTCCGTCCCAGGTGTCCCGGTTGTCCCGTTTACGCGCTCTACTCTTCTAATCCTCTATACGGTCTCCTGTCACCCGCGGCAGGAGGCAGGTTGTGTCTGTCGTGGGGGCCTTTTCCCCCGCGGAACACCC
>ERZ808270.200-NODE-200-length-37419-cov-9.066106_pt1 | contig 37419 bp, 35 predicted proteins | sample MGYA00521082_ERZ808270 | MGnify/ENA primary metagenome ERZ808270 (study PRJEB31516, sample SAMN03275594) | gut metagenome | biome: mammalia-associated habitat; material: feces | host: Papio cynocephalus | place: Kenya | collected 2012-07-27 ... | reverse complement strand
TCTCCTTGAACTTAGCTGCAATAACAATGGTTTTATCCATCTTGTTGCTGATAACGACACCCTGTCTTGTTTTTCTTAAATTTCTTGTTTCCATCTGGACCATTGTTATTTGTTAAGTTCTCTCTGGCGGATTTCAGTATTGAGGCGTGCGATGTCGCGACGAACTGCCTTAATCTGTGATGGATTCTCAAGCGGAGTAACTGTGTGGTTGAGCGTCAGCTGAGCGAGCTTCTCCTTCAGATTCTCCTTAGTTTCTGCCAATGTCTTGGCATCCATTTCTCTTACTTCTTTAATCTTCATAAATTAAGCGTTTTTATCGTAGTCACGTCTTACAACAAATTTTGTCTTGACAGGCAGCTTCTGAGCGGCGAGGCGGAGAGCCTCCTTTGCGATGTCGAAGCTAACGCCTTCTACCTCGAAGAGGATGCGGCCGGGAGTTACCGGAGCAACCCATCCTGCGGGATCACCTTTACCCTTACCCATACGCACGTCAGCAGGCTTACGTGTGATTGGTTTGTCCGGGAAAATGCGGATCCATACCTGACCCTGACGCTGCATGTAGCGGTTCACGGCTACACGAGCAGCTTCTATCTGGCGGCTGTCAATCCATTTCGGCTCAAGAGTCTTGATGCCGAAAGAACCGAACGCCAATTGTGTGCCTCTGTGGGCGTTGCCTTTGTTGCCGCGTCCATCTTGAGGTCTTCTATATTTTACTCTTTTTGGCTGTAACATGGTTGTCTTCTACTTTTAACGGTTATTGTTTCTCTTGCGATTACCACGGTTGCCACGGCCATTGTTAGAGCCACCGTTCTGCTTCTCCTGAGCGAAGTTAGGTGTGAGGTCACGGTCGCCGTAAACCTCGCCACGGCAGATCCAAACCTTGATGCCGAGAAGACCTACCTTAGTGAGGGCTTCTGCCTGACAGTAATCGATGTCTGCACGGAAAGTGTGCAACGGGGTGCGACCTTCCTTGAACATTTCCTTGCGTGCCATTTCAGCGCCGTTGAGACGGCCAGTGATCTGGATCTTGACGCCCTCGGCGCCAGCACGCATAGTGTTCTGGATAGCCATCTTGATAGCGCGACGGTAGGCGATCTTGCCCTCTACCTGGCGTGCGATGTTGTTGCCCACGATGTTAGCGTCGAGCTCAGGCTTCTTAACCTCGAAGATATTGATCTGAATATCCTTCTTGTAGAGCTGCTTGAGCTCTTCCTTGAGCTTGTCAACATCCTGGCCACCCTTACCAATGACGATACCTGGACGTGCTGTGCAGATTGTGATAGTGATGAGTTTCAGTGTGCGCTCGATAACGATGCGTGAAACGCTTGCCTTCTCAAGGCGCTTGTTGAGGTAAGTACGGATGTTCTTGTCCTCAACGAGGTTGTCACCGAAGCTCTTTCCACCGAACCAATTTGAATCCCAGCCGCGGATAATACCGAGACGGTTGCTTATTGGATTAACTTTCTGTCCCATTCTACTTATTATTTTTCGTCATTAGTTTTGGTATCAACAAACAGAGTCACGTGATTGCTACGCTTGCGGATGCGATAGCCGCGGCCCTGAGGTGCGGGACGCATGCGCTTCATAGTTGTGCCGCAGTCAACGAACACCTTAGAGATGAAGAGTTCGCCGTCCTCAGCCTTGCGCTCATTCTTAGCTTCCCAGTTTGCAATAGCCGAACGCAACAGTTTCTCAACGTCAGCTGCAGCCTGCTTCTTAGAGAAGCGGAGCACGCCGAGTGCGCGGTTAACCTCCATACCACGTACCATGTCTACGACGTAGCGCATCTTGCGTGGAGAGGAAGGAACGCCGTTGAGCTTTGCGAAGTACAAGTTCTTACGGGCTTCTTTTCTTTTTTCAGCCGATATATGTTTTCTTGCTCCCATTATATATTTCTTGATTTAAATGGTTTAAACCCGCTTACTTTCTGTTACCAGAGTGTCCGCCGAAGCGACGAGTCGGAGAGAATTCACCGAGCTTGTGACCGACCATGTTCTCTGTGATGTAAACAGGGATAAATTTGTTTCCGTTATGAACTGCAACAGTGTGTCCCACGAAGTCAGGTGAGATCATTGATGCTCTGGCCCAAGTCTTGACAACTGTCTTCTTGCCACTTTCGTTCATGGCGAGAATCTTCTTCTCAAGCGACACGTTGATATATGGACCTTTTTTTAATGAACGACTCATAATTTACTCTTGTTTTATTTGTTAGCTCTTTCGATGATATACTTGTTAGACTGCTTCTTAGGTGCACGTGTCTTGAGACCCTTAGCATACAAGCCCTTGCGTGAACGCGGATGTCCACCAGACTGACGGCCTTCGCCACCACCCATCGGGTGATCGACAGGGTTCATAACAACACCACGGTTGTGAGGACGACGTCCCAACCAGCGTGAGCGACCAGCCTTACCGGACTGCTCAAGAGCGTGGTCAGAGTTGCCTACACTACCTACGGTAGCCTTACAAGCGCTCAACACCTGACGAGTCTCGCCAGAAGGGAGCTTAATAACACAGTAACTGCCTTCACGAGAAGTCAACTGAGCAAAATTACCAGCCGAACGAACGAGCAGAGCACCCTGTCCTGGACGCAACTCAATGTTGTGAATCACAGTACCAACGGGAATGTTTGCGAGGGGAAGTGCGTTGCCTACCTCAGGTGCAGCCTCTGCGCCTGACATAAGAGTTGCGCCTACTTCCAGTCCGTTAGGAGCAATAATGTAACGTTTTTCACCATCTGCATAGTACAGAAGAGCGATGCGAGCCGAGCGGTTCGGATCGTACTCGATTGTCTTTACTACAGCTGGAACACCATCTTTCTCTCGCTTGAAGTCGATGAGACGATACTTCCGCTTGTGGCCGCCGCCCATGTAGCGGACAGTCATCTTACCGGTGTTGTTTCGACCACCAGTAGAGCGCTTACCGAAAACGAGAGACTTCTCTGGCACGGATGCAGTAATCTCCTCGAACGTGCCAATAACCTTGTGTCTTTGTCCCGGAGTAACCGGTTTGAATTTACGTACTGCCATTTTTTATTTTAGATATTGCTGTAAAAATCAATTACATCGCCCTCCTTGAGAGTGACGATAGCTTTCTTGAACGAGTTCTTCTGTCCGCGAACGAGACCCTTGCGTGTGTAGCGGCTCTGACGCTTGCCGGCGTATACCATTGTGTTCACGTCGAGCACAGTCACGTTGTAGCGTGTCTCGATTTCTTTCTTTATCTCGAGCTTGTTTGCCTCGGGAAGAACGATGAAGCCGTACTTTGTCTCGGCCTTCTTTGTTCTCTCCTCACCCTTAACCTTGTAGGTCTTAGCTACAGAAGACTTGTCTGTGAGCTTGGTCATCTTCTCGGTGACCAACGGTTTTACGATAAATGTCATGTCTGTTGCCTCCTATTATTTTGTTAAGATTGAGTCGATAGCCTTGAGCGAGTTCTCTGTGATTACGAGCACGTCAGAGTTCAACACCTTGTAAGAGTTGAGAGCTGTAGCGGTCATAACCTCAGCGCGCTGCAAGTTACGCGATGACAAATATACGTTTTTATTTACTTCTGGCAAAAGAAGAAGGAGTTTCTTGCCGTCAACTTTAAGATTTTTAGTAATATTTACGAAATCTTTAGTCTTCGGAGCCTCCATGTTGAAGTCTTCGAGCACTACGATGGCGTTCTCCTGAGCCTTGTAAGAGAGAGCAGACTTACGAGCGAGAGCCTTAACTTTCTTATTGAGCTTGAAGCTGTAGTTGCGGGGTTTCGGACCGAAAACGCGACCACCACCAACGAGCACCGGTGAGTTGATGTCACCGCGGCGAGCGCCGCCGCCGCCCTTCTGGCGACCGAGCTTGCGTGTAGAACCGCTGACCTCGCTGCGCTCCTTCGACTTTGCTGTGCCCTGACGCTGGTTAGCGAGGTACTGCTTAACGTCGAGATAGAGTACGTGGTCGTTAGGCTCGATTCCGAAGATTGCGTCGTTCAACTGAACCTTTCTGCCGGTCTCCTGACCGTTGATATTTAATACGCTAACTTCCATTATTTCTTGATTAATACGGTTGAACCATTGCATCCGGCTACAGAACCCTTAACGAGAAGGAGGTTGTGCTCCGGAATTACCTTTAACACTTTGAGATTCTGGGTTGTTACGCGGTCGCCGCCCATCTGGCCGCCCATGCGCATTCCCTTGAACACTTTTGCTGGGTAAGAACAAGCACCGATAGAACCCGGCTTGCGAGCGCGGTCGTCCTGACCGTGTGTGCTCTGGCCTACACCACCGAATCCATGACGCTTAACGACACCCTGGAAACCTTTACCCTTAGAGGTGCCTACAATGTCAACGTAATCTGTGTCGTTGAAGAGCTCTACGGTGATAACGTCACCGAGGTTGTACTCCTCGTCGAACTTGAACTCGGCCAAGTGCTTCTTCGGTGTTGTACCTGCCTTCTTGAAGGTGCCCATCATAGGCTTTGTAGTGTTCTTTTCCTTAGCTTCACCATAGCCCAGCTGAACTGCCTTGTAACCGTCTGTTTCAACGGTCTTGACCTGTGTTACAACACATGGACCAGCTTCGATAACAGTGCACGGTACGTTCTTACCGTCGGCACTGAAAACGGATGTCATTCCGATTTTTCTTCCAATTAATCCTGGCATTTCAATTTACATATTTAATTAAAAAAGTTATAATCTTGCTAAACAAGCCACACTTTCCGTAACCCACCATCCCCAACCTATATAAGGGACAATTTTTTTTGCAGCTTTTGTAGCAAACTTACGCAATGCTAATTTTGCTCCACCTCCTACGAATTCTTTGTAGCCATAACCTGTAATTACACAACTCGTTACATCCTCAACGCTAGCCCTCGTACTTGAAATATTCATCTCCTCCATAATTCCCAAAGCAAAATATACCTTCATAAAATCAGAAGGAAATCCATATTCTTTTTCGATTTCTTTAAAATCCTCTTCCTTCAAACCTATTTCGTGTTCTAACCGAATAGAGGAAGGTAATAAGTCTGCAATAATTTCATTTCCTATGGAATCAACAAACAAATCATATTCCCCATTATCGTCAATTTCCATTGAACGAGTTTTCAAATTTATCAATTTCTCAGTTTCACTTGAAAAATTTGATTTAAACTCACCCAGACAAGAGTTGAATTTTTCTGCATGCTCAGTGTTATCGACTTCTGCATTATTCATCTCATGCGAGCATGCCAATAATGCTAAAGAAGATACAATCAAGAATGTAAATAATTTGTATTTCATTTCAGTATTTTAATCACTACATAGATTATAGAAACAAGCAATATAAAAGAAGACTCAATGATACCACTTATATCCCATTCTTTTGACTTTCGTAACTCTCTCCATAATCTATAAATAGAAATAGGGAGAAGCACTAACCAAAAGAATATCCAAACAAATGGATTCAAGAAACCCTCAATATTCATTGCATAACTATACTATCATTATACTTTGATCTCTACTTCCACACCGCTTGGCAACTCGAGCTTCATGAGCGCGTCAACAGTCTTAGCTGTTGAGCTGTAGATGTCGATGAGACGCTTGAAGTCGGAGAGCTGGAACTGCTCACGAGATTTCTTGTTGACGAAGGTACTGCGGTTTACAGTGTAGATGCGCTTGTGGGTAGGCAATGGAATTGGGCCACTAACGATGGCGCCGGTTGCCTTTACTGCCTTTACGATCTTCTCTGCTGACTTGTCTACGAGCTTGTGGTCGTAGCTCTTCAGCTTGATACGAATTTTCTGACTCATAATTGTATTTAATGTTTATAATGCAATTCTATATGTGGCACATTCAGCGTGATATGTATGTTCTCAACTTGGAGTGCTGAACAGCCGAAAAAAGGAGGTGGGGTACGTCACTTAAGAGTCATTCGCTAAGCGACGCCCCACGTCCCTTTAGGTATTTTGGGGAGAAGACAGAAGTGAGGAGTCAGAAGTTAAGCCGTAAGCTGAGCTCGCCCAACATTTGGCTTAACTACTGTATTCTTGACTACTGAATTCTTTTGTTCAATTTAACGTGCTGACTACACGAGGTCTGCGCGACCCTTAACTTCCTCGAGCACTGCCTTAGCGATTGCGCTTGAGAGCGGTGCATGGTGGTCATACTCCATAGAGCTTGTTGCACGACCGGAAGTGATGGTACGGAGAGCGGTTACATAACCGAACATCTCTGACAGCGGCACCATAGCTTTCACGATACGTGCGCCAGAGCGTGCCTCTTCCATGCCTTCTACCTGACCACGGCGCTTGTTCAAGTCGCCGATTACGTCACCCATGTTCTCCTCGGGAGTAACAACTTCTACCTTCATGATAGGCTCCATAAGAACCGGACCTGCCTTCGGACAGCCGTTCTTGTAAGCGTTGAGGGCAGCAAGCTCGAATGACAACTGGTCGGAGTCAACCGGGTGGAACGAACCATCAGTGAGGACTACCTTGAGGCCGGTCATCGGATAGCCACCGAGCACACCGTTCTTCATGGCGTTCTCGAAGCCCTTCTGTACCGAGGGGATGAATTCCTTAGGAATGTTACCACCCTTAACCTCGTTGATGAACTGCAGGTCGCCTTCCTTGTAATCCTCGTCCTTCGGGCCGATTGTTACGATGATGTCGGCGAACTTACCACGACCACCTGACTGCTTCTTGTAAACCTCGCGGAGGGTTACGGGCTTTGTGATGGCCTCTTTGTAGTTAACCTGCGGCTTACCCTGGTTACATTCTACCTTGAACTCACGCTTCAGACGGTCGATGATGATGTCGAGGTGAAGCTCACCCATACCAGAGATGATGGTCTGACCACTCTGCTCGTCGGTACGAACGGTGAATGTCGGGTCCTCCTCAGCAAGCTTGGCGAGACCGTTGTCGAGCTTGGCGATGTCGGCCTGGCTCTTCGGCTCAACTGCGATGGAGATTACGGTGTCAGGGAATGTCATTGACTCGAGCACGATAGGATGTGCCTCGTCGCAGAGAGTATCACCTGTGCGGATATCCTTGAAACCTACGCCTGCGCCGATATCACCAGCGTCGATTGACTCCATAGGAATCTCCTTGTTGGAGTTCATCTGGAACAGACGTGAGATACGCTCCTTCTTGCGAGAGCGCGGGTTGTAGACGTAAGAGCCTGCAACTACCTTACCTGAGTAAACGCGGAAGAACACGAGACGTCCCATGAACGGGTCGGTAGCGATCTTGAATGCGAGAGCTGCTGTAGGCTCGTTCTCAGAAGGCTTGCGGTCTTCCTCTTCCTCAGTGTCAGGGTTGGTACCAACGATAGCCTGAGTATCGAGAGGTGAAGGAAGGAATGCGCAAACGTAGTCGAGGAGCGGCTGAACGCCCTTGTTCTTGTAGGAAGAACCGAGGGTCATAGGAGTCAGCTCCATTGCGATTGTACCCTTGCGGATGGCTGCGATGAGCTGTTCCTCAGGAATCTCCTGTCCTTCGAGGTACTTCTCCATGAGGTCGTCGTCGAAGTTGGCAGCGTTCTCAACCATCTTCTCGCGCCATTCGTTGGCCTCGTCAACGAGCTCTGCAGGAATGTCGTCTACCTCATACTCAGCACCCATTGTCTCGTCGTGCCACAGAATAGCCTTCATCTTGATGAGGTCAACCACACCCTTGAAGTTCTCCTCTGCACCGATAGGAATCTGCACCGGGCAAGGATTAGCGCCGAGGATGTCCTTCATCTGCTGCACTGTCTCGAAGAAGTCAGCACCAGAGCGGTCCATCTTGTTTACGTAGCCGATACGCGGAACGTTGTACTTGTCGGCCTGACGCCATACTGTCTCCGACTGTGGCTGTACGCCGTCGGCGGCAGAGTAAGTTGCAACTGCTCCGTCGAGAACGCGGAGCGAGCGCTCCACCTCAGCGGTAAAGTCAACGTGTCCCGGAGTGTCAATCAAGTTAATCTTGTATGACTTGCCAAGATAGTTCCAGTTACAAGTTGTAGCGGCGGACGTGATAGTGATACCACGCTCCTGCTCCTGTGCCATCCAGTCCATTGTGGCAGCGCCGTCGTGAACCTCACCAATCTTATGAGTCTTTCCTGTGTAGAAGAGGATACGCTCAGAAGTTGTGGTCTTACCGGCATCGATGTGGGCCATAATGCCGATGTTGCGAGTCAAATGTAAATCGCGATTTGCCATTTTTCCTTTTACCTTATTATTATATTAGAATCTGAAGTGAGCGAATGCGCGGTTAGCCTCTGCCATGCGGTGCATGTCTTCCTTACGCTTGTAGGCGCCGCCCTGGTTGTTGTAGGCGTCCATGATCTCAGCTGCGAGCTTGTCTGACATGCTCTTGCCGCCGCGCTTGCGTGCGAAGGCGATGAGATTCTTCATGGAGATGCTCTCCTTGCGCTCAGCGCGGATCTCAGTAGGCACCTGGAATGTGGCGCCACCGATACGACGGCTCTTCACCTCCACCTGCGGAGTGATGTTGTCGAGGGCCTGCTTCCAGATTTCGAGAGCGGGCTTCTCTTCTTTCGCCATCTTCTCGGCTACTGTGTCGAGTGCGTTATAGAAGATTTCGTATGATGTGTTCTTCTTGCCATCATACATCAAGTGGTTTACGAACTTTGAGACCTTCTGGTCGTTGAATTTCGGATCCGGAAGGATCACGCGCTTCTTTGGTTTTGCTTTTCTCATTTTGTTTTGAAAAATTTCTGTCTGCGTGGGGCTGTTTCTTACTGTTCTTCAACGTCCTCTCTCGGACATTTACTCAACCTGTCTAATAACAATTCTCCAGCAAAACGATTTAATAATTTCGTCCGACAATCAATTTTTTTTTGTTGTCTTGGCTTACTTCTTGCCAGCCTTAGGACGCTTAGCACCGTACTTTGAACGACGCTGTGTACGATTGGCAACACCTGCTGTATCGAGTGTTCCGCGAACGATGTGGTAACGAACACCAGGAAGGTCCTTTACACGTCCACCGCGAACAAGCACGATTGAGTGCTCCTGAAGGTTGTGGCCTTCGCCCGGGATGTAGGAGTTAACCTCCTTAGAGTTTGTCAAACGAACACGGGCAACCTTACGCATTGCCGAGTTAGGCTTCTTAGGTGTGGTTGTGTAAACGCGGACGCATACGCCACGACGCTGAGGACATGAATCCAAAGCCGGCGACTTGCTCTTGTCTACGAGCACCTTTCTGCCTTTTCTTACCAACTGTGAAATTGTAGGCATAATTTAATTTTTTAATTTATATATTTTTATTTTCAATTGTCGATTTTATAAAGCGGCTCCAATATAAGCCGTTTTCGAGGTGCAAAGGTACAAAGAATAATTCTAACTACCTAATATATAAAACCACAAGGACGTTGGAGGTGGCAGAATTTAAATTATTACAGGTTATTTTAACTTTCTTTTAAATATAAACTTCGCCTTTTCTCTCGTTTTCTTCTTCAAAATCAAGAAGGAAACGTCCGTTTTTCCAAAGCGGCGCTTTAGCTTAGCAGAAGCGGCGCTTTAGGGTGGCTAAAGTGGCGCTTTAAGATGGCTAAAGCGGCGCTTTAGAATGGGCGTTTGCGTGGGGCAATGTGCGACTTCGACGTTTTAAGCGCAAAAAGGCGGATGGAGCGATGCTCCATCCGCCTTATATTTTTCTTTTTGCCTTTAGCCTTTTTCAATTAAGCCTCCGGGTTGTTGAACGGAGTGGCTGTGCGAGGCTGCTGCTGCTCGGGGATATTGATCTTGCCGAATGTCTGCTCGTACTTCTGGATGTTGTCGTTGAGGGCCATGAGAAGACGCTTTGCGTGCTCAGGAGCCATTACGACGCGGCTGCGAACCTGCGGCTGCTGCATACCCGGGAGCATGCAAGTGAAGTCGAGGATGAAGTCGCTCGAAGAGTGAGTGATGAGTGCGAGGTTAGCGTATACGCCTACTCCGATTTCCGGCTTCAGCTCAATCTGAAGTCCCTGGGGCTGCTGCTGGTTGTTGTTTTCTGCCATTTTTGTTATTTTGTTTAAGTTATTAATTATTGTTTTCTCTACCTAAAGGGGGCTTCGCGAGGCGACTTTCCCCCTTTGTGTATTGCAAAGATACCATTTTTTATGGAGTTTTGCAAATTATAGGGGTAGAGTTTTTCAATTTTTCTTCTGTGCCTGCCTTTTTCCATCGTTGCTGACGTTGTTTTGCCAGATGACGGAGGCAGGACACAGAGGCTACTTGCCCGACAAGTAGCGGTCGACGGTCTCCGCAGTTTTCTTGCCGCTTGCCATGGCGCGCACTACGAGCGAGGCTCCGCTGGCGGCGTCGCCGGCGAGGAACACGTTGGGGGCAAACTGCGGGTGTTCGGGGCGGAGGAAGCCCATGGCGAGCAATGCCATCTCGCATTTTATCACTTCGGGCTTGCCGACTGGCTCCATGAGTGGGCGTCCACCCTCGGGATTTGGCTTCCACGTTATTTCCTGCACGCGCACGCCCGTGAGCTTGCCGTTCTTGTCGCCAAGGAATTCCAGGGAGTTGATGTTCCAGCGGCGGGTGCATCCCTCTTCATGCGAGGATGTCGTCTTGAGCGTGCGCGGCCATGCGGGCCACGGGTTCTTGGGGTCGTCGGGTCCTTCTACGGGGCGCGGCATGATTTCTATCTGCGTCACGGAGCGGCAACCTTGGCGATGGGCGGTGCCGATGCAGTCGGAACCGGTGTCGCCGCCGCCGATGACGAGCACGTCCTTGCCCTTTGCGTTGACGAGTTCGTCCTTTTTAAACTCGCGCCCGGCAAGCACGCGGTTTTGCTGCGAGAGGAGTTCGAGGGCGAAGTGGACGCCCTTGAGCTCGCGTCCGGGGATATTGAGATTGCGCGCCGTGGGCGTGCCGGTTGCCACGACGTAGGCGTCGAAGTCCTCGGGGAGATGCTCCACGTCGATTTCCACGCCATACTTGAAGCTGATGCCTTCTTCTTCGAGCAGCTTTATGCGGCGGTCGATTACTGCCTTGTTGAGCTTGAAGTTGGGTATGCCGAAGCGTAGGAGTCCGCCTGCGCTCTCGTTCTTCTCCATGACGGTGACGGCGTAGCCCATGTGATTGAGGCGGTTGGCGGCGACGAGTCCTGCCGGACCGGAGCCGACTACGCATACGCGCTTGCCGTTGCGCTCGGGATGGTCGATGCGCACATAGTTCTCCTCGAAGGCGTGTTCCGTGATGGCACACTCGTCCTCGCGGTTGGTCGTAGGCTCATGCTCCATGAGGTTGAGCACGCACGCTTTCTCGCAGAGTGCCGGACAGATGCGGCCGGTAAACTCCGGGAAGTCGTTGGTGGCGTTGAGTAGTCGATAGGCGAGTTCCCAGTCGCCCTTGTAGAGGGCGTCGTTCCACTCTGGCGGTTTGTTGCCGAGCGGACATGCCCAATGGCAGAAAGGCACACCGCAGTCCATGCAGCGCGATGCCTGTTGCCGGCGGTCGTTGGAATTGAGTGTTTGTTCCACTTCTCCGAAGTCGTGGATGCGGTCGTGTATGGGACGGTAGCCCGCCTCCTTGCGATGTATTGTGAGGAATGCTTTTGGATTGCCCATATCTTGAGTTTTGAATTTTGAGTTTTGAGTTTTGAATTGGTTGCGGCATGCTGCCGCAATTTTGAGTTTTGAATTTTGAGTTTTGAGTTTTGAATTGGTTGCGGCATGCTGCCGCAATTTTGAGTTTTGAATTTTGAGTTTTGAGTTTTGAATTGGTTGCGGCATGCTGCCGCAATTTGGAATTTGGAATTTGGAATTTTGAGTTTTGAATTATGAATTGCGGATGTCATTTGCCAATTCAAAATTGTATAATTCAAAATCGGCGCAGCCGACCAATTCAAAACTCAAAACTCAAAATTCCTAATTCTGATTTGCGCTCGAGCGCAAATCAGTAGTCTCTCTGCATGTCTGCTATCTTTTGTTGGAGTTTGCGTACTTGCTCCTCTTGGAGCACGCGCTTGTACTCGATTGGCACTACTTGTATGAAGTCTTCTACGTAGCGGTTCCAGTCGTCGAGCATGGTGCGGGCGAGTTTGGAGCCGGTATAGAGATAGTGCTGGCGTATCAGCTCATGCAGTTCCTTGCGGTAGTTGGCGTCGTCGACGAGATTTATCTCCACCATGTCCATGTTGCAGAAGTAGTCGAAGTTGTGGTTCTTGTCCCAGACGTATGCCACGCCGCCCGACATTCCTGCGGCGAAGTTGCGCCCCGTTTCTCCGAGCACCACGATGCGTCCGCCCGTCATGTACTCACAGCAGTGGTCGCCCGCGCCCTCAACGACGGCGGTGGCTCCGGAGTTGCGCACAGCGAAGCGTTCGCCCACCTTTCCGTTGATGTACAGCTCGCCGCCCGTGGCACCGTAGAGTCCGGTGTTGCCGGCGATGATGTTGTCCTCGGCGGCGAAGTTGCTGCGTATAGGCGGGAGTATGGAGATGCGTCCGCCAGAGAGTCCCTTGGCGAAGTAGTCGTTGGTTTCGCCCTCGAGTTTGAAGTCGACGCCGCGCGTGAGGAAGGCGCCGAAGCTCTGTCCGGCAGAGCCTTTGAACTTCACGTTGATGGTTTTGTCGGGGAGTCCCTGCTCGCCGTAGCGCTGTGCAATCATGCCACTGAGCATGGCTCCAACGGCACGGTCGGTGTTCTTTATGGCGAAGTCGAGCGAAACTTCATCCTGGCGTTCGATGGCGTTCTGTGCGCCGCGTATGAGTTGCTGGTCGAGAACGTCGCCAAGTTCGTGTGCCTGCTGCGTGGTATGGAAGAGAGAGCCGTCAGACGGTTCGCGATGGAGCAGACGGGTGAAGTCGAGCAGTGCCGACTTAGGATTGTTCTCGTCGCTCTTCGTGACGATGAGCTCCGTGTGTCCGACGATGTCGTTGAGCGAGCGGAAGCCCATCTCGGCGAGGTACTCCCTCACCTCTTGCGCTACGAACGTGAAGTAATTGACGAGATAGTCGGCCTTGCCGCGGAAGTACTTGCGCAGTTCGGGGTTCTGCGTAGCCACGCCCATTGGACACGTGTTGAGATTACACTTGCGCATCATGACGCATCCGAGCACAATGAGCGCTGCCGTTCCGAAGCCGAATTCCTCGGCTCCGAGCAGGGCCATGAGCACTACGTCGCGTCCCGTCTTGAGCTGTCCGTCCACCTGGAGCCGCACCTGTCCGCGCAAGCCGTTGCGCACGAGCGTCTGCTGTGTTTCGGAGAGTCCTATCTCAGGCGAGATGCCCGCAAAGCGCATACTCGACGCCGGGGAGGCACCCGTGCCGCCCTCTGCTCCCGATATGACGATGAGGTCGGCTTTTGCCTTTGCCACGCCGGCGGCGATGGTGCCCACGCCACTCTCTGCCACGAGTTTCACGCTGATGGCAGCCTTGGGGTTGACGTTCTTGAGGTCGAAGATTAGCTGCGCGAGGTCCTCGATGGAATATATGTCATGATGAGGTGGCGGGGAGATGAGTGAGATGCCGGGGATGGAATGGCGCGTCTTGGCAATCACCTCGTTGACCTTGAAGCCCGGCAGCTGTCCGCCTTCACCAGGCTTGGCTCCCTGCGCCACCTTTATCTGTATCTCCTCGGCGTTGACGAGATACTCCGTCGTAACGCCGAAGCGTCCCGATGCCACTTGTTTTGTCTTGCTCGACAGCGACACGCCGTCGACCGTCTGATGGAAGCGCTCGCTGAGCTCGCCGCCCTCGCCCGTGTTGGAGCGTGCGCCGAGGCGGTTCATGGCAAGCGCCATTGCCTCGTGAGCTTCCTTGGAGAGTGCTCCGAACGACATGGCACCCGTCACGAAGTGCTTAACGATTTTCTCGACGGGTTCCACCTCGTCGAGCGGTATTGGATTATGCTTGAAATCGAAGAAGTCGCGGATGAAGATGGGGTCGGGTTTCTCGTCCACGTATTTTGCGTATTCCTTGTATTTCGCGTAGTTGCCGGTGCGCGTGGCAAGTTGCAGGGTGGCGATGGTCTCGGGGTTCCAGGCGTGGCGTATGCCGTCGCGGCGGTAGTGGAACTGTCCGAAGTTGGGAAGGAAGTCGAGTTTGCCCTTCGTGGCGAACGCCTTGTCGTGCATGCGCACTGCGTCGCGGGCTATCGTCTCCAGCCCCACTCCACCGATGGTGCTCACCTCCGTGCCGAAGTAAGTCTTCAGCAGCGACTCCGAGAGTCCGATGCTCTCGAATATCTTCGCGCCGCGGTAGGATCGTATGGTGGAGATGCCCATCTTTGCCATAATCTTCAGCAAGCCCTTCTTTACTGCCTTTATGTAGTTGGACTCCGCCGTGGCGTAGTTTTCCTGTATCTTTCCGCGCTTCACGAGGTCGTCGAGCACGGCGTAGGTCATGTAAGGGCAGAGGGCAGAAGCGCCGTAGCCGAGGAGCAGGGCGGCGTGCATCACTTCGCGAATCTCTCCGCTCTCCACGATGAGGGCGGTCTGCACGCGCTTGCCGACGGAGATGAGATAATGGTGAACGGCGCTGACAGCGAGCAGCGACGGGATGGCTGCGTGTGCGGGGTCGACGTCACGGTCGGAAAGGATGATGTAGTTGTTGCCCTCGTCGACGCTGCGCTCCGCGTTGTGGCAGAGATTGTCGAGAGCCTCGCGCAGGCCTTCCTCGCCCTTGGCACACTCGAAGAGCATAGGCAGCTTAACGGTCTTGAAACCTTTGTAGCGGATGTTGCAAAGGAGGTCGAGCTGCGTGTTGGTCAGTATAGGGTGAGGCAAGCGCACCATCTTGCAATTCGACTCGTCGGGCGAGAGGATGCCCGACCCTACTCTGCCGATGTATTCCGACAGCGACATGACGAGCGACTCGCGTATGGAGTCGATGGCGGGATTGGTTACTTGGGCAAACTGCTGACGGAAATAGTTGAAGAATATCTGCGAATGGGGCGAGAGCACGGCGAGTGGCGTGTCGTTGCCCATGGAAGCTGTAGGCTCCTGACCATTGGTGGCCATGGGGACGATGGTGCCGTCGACGTCTTCCTCGCCGAAGCCGAACATGAGTTCCTTTCGCGTAAGGTCGTCGACGGAGTTGTCTACCTTGCGTCCGGAGTGGAGCTTCTCAAGCTGTATGCGGTTGGTGGAGAGCCACTGACGGTAGGGATGCGCTTTGGCAAGGCGCTCCTTTATCTCGCCGTCGTAGTAGATTTTGCCCTCCTGAGTGTCGATGAGAAGTATCTTGCCCGGCTGCAGACGTCCCTTCTCGGCTATCTCTGTCGGGTCGAAATCCATTACGCCCACCTCCGACGCCACCACCATCGTGTCGTTCTTCGTAATGGTGTAGCGTGCCGGACGGAGACCGTTGCGGTCGAGCATTCCGCCTGCGTAGCGACCGTCGCTGAAGAGCAGCGCGGCAGGGCCGTCCCACGGCTCCATGAGGATGGAGTGGTATTCGTAAAACGCCTTGAGATCTTCGGGTATGGGGTTCTTGTCGTTGAAGCTCTCCGGCACCATCACCGCCATGGCGTGGGGCAGAGAGAGTCCGCTCATGACGAAGAACTCGAACACGTTGTCAAGACTGGCGGAGTCGGACATATCGGGCTGTATTACGGGCGAGATGTCGCGGATGTCGCCGAGGGCCTCACTGGAGAGCACCGACTCGCGTGCACGAAACCATGAGCGGTTGCCTCGTATGGTGTTGATCTCGCCGTTGTGCGCAAGAAGGCGGAACGGCTGGGCAAGGCTCCATGTTGGGAAAGTGTTGGTGGAGAAACGCGAGTGGACAAGAGCGAGTCCGCTCGTGAAATAATTGTTGGTAAGGTCGGGGTAGTACTGGCGTACCTGCATACTGGAGAGCATGCCTTTGTAGACGATGTTCTTGCTCGAAAGCGAACATACATAGAAATCCTTGTCGTGAACGCGGTTCTCTATCTTTTTCCTTATTATATATAAGGTGCGTTCGAAAGTGGCCACTTTGTCATCGGTGACGCCCGTGATGAACAGCTGCTTCACGGCTGGCTCCGTCGCAAGAGCAGCCTCGCCGAGGCAGGAGGGATTGGTTGGCACGGTGCGCAGATGCATCAGCGTGAGCCCCTCACGCTCTATTTCCTCTATCATTATGGAGAGGATATGTTGCTGGCGCGCGGCGTCCTTAGGCAAGAACACAAGGCCTGTGCCGTACTTGCCTTTCTCGGGCACGGGGATGCCCTGAAGGAGAATGAACTCGTGAGGTATCTGGAGCATTATTCCGGCTCCGTCGCCCGTCTTGTTGTCGGCGCCCTCGGCTCCGCGGTGGCGCATGTTCTCAAGCACGCGCAGGGCGTTGTCTACAAGTTCGTGACTCTTGTTGCCATGTATGTTGACAACCATGCCCACGCCACACGCGTCGTGCTCGTAGGCTGCATTGTATAATCCTGAATTTCTCTCGCCCCCCTTGGGGTTATGGGCGCGATGGTCTTGTACTTCACCCATCTTCGTTGCTTTTAATTAGTATACTAATAAAATATGTGTCAAATTGTTTGCAAATTTAGCAATTTACTTTCAAAAGGCAATAGACTACATGTATAATTATTATAAAAAAATGACGTAAGACAAGACCTTTACTTACATTTTAACATTATACAACGCACATACTCTATATTTTATAACAAAAACTCCGCTTTGAACGTATATCTGTCAAGCGCAGCACTTCTCTAACAAAAAAATCCGCCTCATTGCTTGCGGCATAAAAAGAAGGCAAAAGACGCAAGTTATGAATTATATTTAGTAATTTTGCAGCTAACCAATATCACGCATACCACTATGAACGTAAAAATCGACGACTCGTGGCGCAAGCACATCGGAGCTGAGTTTGAGAAGCCTTACTTCGCCTCTCTCTGCGACTTCGTGCGCCAGGAATATGCCCAAGGCACATGCTATCCGCCTGGTTCCCTCATCTTCAACGCCTTCAATCTCTGCCCCTTCGACAAGGTGAAGGTGGTGATAATAGGTCAAGACCCCTACCATGAGCCGCGCCAGGCGCAGGGACTGAGCTTCTCCGTTGCCGACGGAGTGGCTTTTCCGCCGTCGCTCCAGAACATTTTCAAGGAGATTGAACTCGACCTCGGCAAACCAATTCCGGCATCGGGCGACCTCACGCGATGGGCAAAACAGGGCGTGCTGCTGCTCAACGCTACGCTGACGGTGCGCGCCCATCAGGCTGCAAGCCACCAGCGCCACGGCTGGGAGGAGTTTACCGACGCCGCCATACGCACCCTCTCCGCCGACCGCGACGGACTTGTCTTCATCCTTTGGGGTGGCTATGCGCGCTCGAAGGCACAGCTGATAGACCGCTCGCGCCATCTCATTCTGGAGTCGGTGCATCCTTCACCGCTCTCCGCCAACAGAGGAGGATGGTTTGGCAACCACCACTTCTCGCGCTGCAACCAATGGCTCGTGGAGCATGGAAAAGACCCTATCGACTGGTAGTCATTTTTACTCTTAACATTTTAAATTCAAAACAACCGTGATTCTTGAAATATCCAACATCCTCGTTTCCTCGGACATCATCACCGAGAAGTTTTGCTGTGACCTCGACAAGTGTAAAGGCATCTGCTGCGTGGAGGGCGACGCGGGAGCTCCCGTGACGCTCGACGAGATTGCCGGCATTGAAGACTCGCTCGACGTGGTGTGGAGCGACATGTCGGCGCAGGCGCAAGCCGTGGTCGACAAGCAGGGCGTCGCATATACCGACCGCGACGGCGACCTCGTGACGAGCATCGTGGGCGGGAAGGACTGCGTCTTCACATGCTACGAAGACGGATGCTGCCTCTGCGCCCTTGAACGTGCTTTCCGTCAGGGCAAGACGTCGTTCGTAAAGCCCATCTCGTGCGCCCTCTACCCTATCCGCGAGAAGACATTCGCCGGAGGCATCGTGGCGCTCAACTACAACCGCTGGGACGTATGCCGCGACGCCGTGAAAAAAGGACGCGAGCTCAACCTGCCCGTCTACCGTTTTCTGGAGGGGCCGCTCACACGGCGCTTCGGCAAAGAATGGTATGAGGAACTGTGCGCCGTGGCTGAGGAACTGACGAAGAGTGGACAGCTGTAGGCTGCATTAACAAAAGAAACGTAAAATTGGAGATGGTTGACATAGAATTGTACAGATACTCGCTTGTGGCGGCACTGTCGCTGATGATATACTTCAGCCTGACGTTCATCTTCGGGCGACTGCCCGAAGGCAACTACTTTCTGCACTACGGCAAGGCACGGCGCCGGCTCGGATTGGCGTTGCTCATGCTCTCTGTCAACTACGCCGTGCATCTCTTCGCAACGCCACGCTTCTGCTGCCCCGACTGGGCAATTCTCATGAACATCGACACGTACTTCATTGCGGCGTGGCTCTTCGCAAGCAGTATGCAGGAACTTCTTACACGCGACTACAACTCTCCCCGCCGCGACGTGCTCAACACTATCGGATGGGCAGCGTTCTGCGCCGTCGGCGCTACGCTGACTATTCTCTCGCCCAGCGCCGCTATGACAACGGCAACGCTACTTGCCATGTCGCTCGTCTTCATGCTCTACACCCTACACCTCGCCATTAGCCTCATCGGAGCCTACCGCCGTGCCGTGCGTCTACTCGACGGCTACCACTCGGATGACATTGCGGCTTACGTGAAGTGGATGTCGGTGTTCACGTGGCTTGCCGTGTTCTACGGCATCGGGCAAGGCGTCTTCACGTTCCTACCCGACAAATACGTATTCGTGTGGATTCTTTCGTCAATACCTTTCTATGCCTATGGCTACGTCTCGTACGTCAACTACTCGCTTGACGTGCGCAAAGTGGACGAAGCTCTCGACACCGACACGACCGACACAGCCGACTGCAACACGCAGTTCTCTGCTGCCGACACCGATGCGGCATCCGATACCACTATCGGCGAACGGCTCGCCCGATGGATTGCGGAGGAAGGCTTCACTTGCAAGGGGCTAACCATCACGCAGCTTGCCCACGACATCTGCACCAACCGCACCTATCTCTCCGTCTACATCAACACCAACTACGGCATGTCCTTCCGCGACTGGGTCAACTCTCTACGCCTCAACTTCGCCAAGCGCCTGCTCGCCGACAAGCCAACCCTCAACATAAGCGACATTGCCGAACGCTCCGGCTACGTCTCGCTGAGCAGCTTCACGCGCATCTTCTCCACAACGGAAGGCACGAGCCCAGGAATGTGGCGGCGCGAGCACACATGTAAACAACCGTCGGGCAACGCAAGCACGACCTGACATCACCACTTCAGCTTGCCATACTTCTGCTTATACCATAGTTGCCAACCATTCACCAGGTTCTGCCAAATCATGTAAGCGCCTGGAGCTATGGAGGCAAGAGGATTCAGAAATGTAAGGGTGAGCCAGATGCCAACGATCGTATTCTTCTGACCGAGCGCCTGACCCGCACTGATGCTGGCATCATAATGTCTGCCCACTGCCTTTCCGATGGCAAACTGGACAACACAGACTATGAGGGGAACGATAAGGAGCAATGCCAATACCCATCCATCAACCTTGGCATTAAGAATATTGTGCAAGGTGGTGCCCATCAAGATGGTGAGATTGAAACACCACATATAAATACCCAAGTCCTTTACTTTTTTCACCTTGTCTACAAACTTAGGCAAGAACTTCCTGCTCAAGAATGCCAAGAGCAATGGCACCACCAGCACCGTGGTGACATTGCGAAACACCATGGCACTCATAAAGATGAAACTTACATCAGCACCCTTCTCTACCATCGGGAACAGACTCGGAATAATAACCATCGTAAAGATATTGGCAATGACGGTATATGTCGTAAGCGAGCCGATGCTTCCGCCCAACTTCTCTGTTACCACAGCCACTGCAGCAGCCGTAGGACAAATGAAGCAAATGAAAGCGCCCTCCAAGATAAGCTTAATATCATAGTTGCCACCAAACTCGAAGATGAGCACCACCATCATCAATGACAAAGACACACGGATGAGCTGCAGGATAAAATGCCATGCCTTCGGCTTCATCTCCTTGATTTCTATCTTGCAGAAGGTTACATAGAGCAAGGCAAACAATATCCAAGGCATCAACTTCACGAGCGCAGGACCACACACATCGCCTATAGGTCTCAAAAAAGAAACGTTGGCAAATATCAAATAGACCAATGCTCCCAAAAACAAGGAGCTTGGCAACGAAAACTTACGAAAAAAACGCCACAATCCCATAATCATATACCTATTTATATATACTTCAGATTCGGGTGCAAAGTTACGGCAAAAATCCGAACCATCGTAAAGAATGTACACTAATTTTCAGCCATCCAGCATCGGGACAATTGCTCATAATTCAGAATGAACCATAATATCATTGAATATCCCCCCAACTCAAACAGCTTTTTACGCAGAAAAAAATATCCCTAACTCAAACAGTTTGTTTACGCATTGTTTACGCAGAAAAAAAACAGCGGCCCGCGCCGAAGCACAAGCCGCTGTAATAGAAGCGTGGACCAGCCTGGGCTTGAACCAGGGACCTCCAGATTATGAGTCTGTTGCTCTAACCAACTGAGCTACAAGTCCGACTTAACCCTATCAGGGATAAGTTTGCGGATGCAAAGGTAAGGTTTTTCAGGCGAACAGCCAAATTTTTACACGTTTTTATCATCAAAACAAGCATAAATAGTGCGAAAAGCCGTAATTTTGCAGACAAGTATGAGAAAAGACATTAAAAACATAATATTCGACATGGGTGGCGTGCTCGTCGGTCTCGACGCCGCACGCTGCGCCGCTGCCTTCCGCGAGATTGGATGCGGGAAGATTGTGGCATACGTCGAGGAGCACCGCACGGAGGACCTCTTTCTCGACACTGAACTGGGCCGCATCGACACGCACGCCTTCTGCGACGAGGTGCGCCGCATCTGTTGCTCTGACACATCTGACGAGCGCATCGTCTGGGCATGGAACGAATTGCTCGTCGCCACGCCGAAGGAGAAGCTATCGCGCCTCGCCAAGCTCAAGGAGCAGGGCTATCGCCTCTTCCTGCTCTCCAACACCAACGCCATGCACTGGCAACGCTGCCGCGACGATTTCTTCACAGCCGACGGCCTCTCTGCCGACGACTATTTCGAGCGTGTGTTCCTTTCTTTCGAGATGCACCTCGCCAAACCGTCGCCCGACATCTTCCTTGAGGCCCTGCGCGAGGCTGACATCGACGCCGCCTCCACCCTTTTCATTGACGACAGCGAGGTCAACTGCCGCGCCGCCGAGAGCGTGGGCATCAATGCCCTTGTAGAGAACACCGGACACCGTTGGCTATATGAAATATGATTACTGCGCCACAATAGGCTTCTTCGACGGTGTACACCGCGGCCACCAGCACGTCATTGGCTGCCTCTCCAGCATAGCTCGCGCAAGGGGGATGAAGTCGATGATTATCACCTTCGACCGCCATCCGCGCCAGGTGGTGCACGCCGACTACGTGCCCCAACTGCTTAGCGCGCCCAGCGAGAAGCTGCGGCTGCTGCGAGAGACGGGAGTGGACAGCGTGGAGGTGCTCCATTTCGACAGCGACATGGCGCGTATGCCTGCCCGCGAGTTTATGCAGACCGTCTTGCACGACCGTCTTGGCGTTGCCCTACTGCTCACGGGCTACGACAACCGCTTCGGCCACAACCGCTCCGAGGGGTTTGAAGATTATGTGCGCTACGGCAAGGAAATGGGCATGGAGGTGATGGAGTGTACGCCGACCGACATCGACGGACTGCGCGTGTCGTCGTCGCTCGTCCGCCGACTGCTTGCCGACGGCGACGTCGCCGAGGCTGGGAGATGTCTCGGCAGGCCCTACCGCTTTGGCGGCACCGTTGCCCACGGCTATCAGGAGGGACGCCGCTTAGGCTTCCCCACTGCCAACATCTGCCCAGACATGGCAGAACAGCTCATCCCGCTTGTAGGCGTCTACGCCGCGCGCGTAGCCGTTGAGGACGGCAAACCCATGCCTGCCATGCTCAACATCGGCACCAACCCCACCTTCCAGCGTTCCTCGCTCACCATAGAGGCACACATCATCGGTTTCGACGGCGACATCTACGGCAAACACGTAACCGTGGAGTTCTGCTCGCGTCTGCGCGGAGAGCGGCGTTTCGACAGCATCGACGCCCTGCGCTCGCAACTCCTTGCCGACCGGGAGGCTGTTATCAAGGAACTTTACTCTTACCCCACACAACATCAGGAATATATATAAAAAAAACTCAACAACAATGAAAACAAGCAAATCCGCATACCTCGACGCGGCACTCTATCTCGTTGTGTTTCTTCTCGCGCAGTTTGTCGTCTCCCTCGTCATGGGATTCATCAGCCAAACAGCCTCCACATCGCCCACAACGATGTGCGTCGCCTCGCTCATAGCCAGCCTGCTGACCATCGCCGTCTTCGCCTGGCGCAAATGGGCATGTCTCAACGGCAAGTACATCAACACGCGCCCGTGGTTCACGCTCTTCTGGGTGGCATGCCTCAGCGTCGGCAGCATCATTCCCCTTGAACTCATCATGGAGCAGACGGGCATAGAGATGCCGAAGGACTTCACGGAGATGTTCCGCAAGATGATGAGCAACGAATGGGGCTTCATGGCCATCGGCGTCATCGGCCCCGTCGCAGAAGAGATAGTGTTCCGCGGAGCCATCCTGCGACGCCTGCTCGACGCGGGCGGCCATCGCTGGCGCTGGGCAGCCATCGCCGGATCGGCGGCTCTGTTCGGCGTGGTACACTTCAACATGGTGCAGGGCGTCAACGCCTTCTTCGTCGGCCTGCTGCTCGGATGGATGTACATGCGCACTCGCAGCATCGTGCCTGGCGTGGCGTTCCACATCGTCAACAACTGCACCGCCGTCGTCTTCTCGCGCCTCTTCCCCGGAGCCGACGACATGAAGCTCATCGACTTCTACGGTGGCGACATGAAGCGCGTCGCCATTGCTGTCGCCTGCTCACTGATGATATTCCTCGCCGCGCTCTATCAACTGCGCTGGCGACTGGAGAGAGCCGACTAACTAATAGCACCCCCAACAAGATTAAATGCTATGCAAGATTTTCGAGACATAAACGTCAGTTACGCCACGCGCCTTTGCAACGGCAGCCACATCGACAACAAGATTCTGCTGCTCGACGAGATGGCAGAGATTCCCATTCCGCGCGAGCCGCGCCGCATGCAGTGTCTGCTGCTCGCCATGTGCTTGCAGGGCACAGCCCACTACTTCGTCGACTCCGTGGAGCACACCGTAGAGGCTGGCGACCTCATCATCGTCAACCGGGGACGCGTGACGTACAACTGCACTTTCTCGCCCGACTGCCACGGCATCGGCATACTCATCGACTACGACTTCTTCAAGGAAATCATCAAGAGCGTGCACGAACTGTCGTCGCTCTTCCTCTTCGCGCGCAACCATCCCGTGTTCCGCCTGCCAAAGGCACGCGCCGACTTCATCCGCGAGACGTTCTTCCGCATCAAGGCGAAAATTGACGAGCCGGAAAACCATTTCCGCCTGGAGATGGTGCAGTCGCTCTTCCTTACTATGGTCTACGAACTGTCGAACGTCATCTACTCCATGCAGTCGCAGAACGACGAGCTACACACGCGCGCTGAGGAAATCTTCACGAAGTTCATTCTGCTCGTGGAGCGCAACTTCCGCTCCGAACGCCGCGTAGGATGGTACTCTCAGCAGCTCTGCATCTCTGCGAAGTATCTCTCGGAGACGGTGAAGGCGGTGTCGAAGCGCACGCCCAACGATTGGATCGACTCCTACGTGACGATGGAGCTGCAGATGCTTCTGCGCAACACGCAGAAGAGCATAAAGGAGATAACGCAGGAACTGCACTTCTCCAACCAGTCGTTCCTCGGCAAGTACTTCAAGGAGCACACCGGCATGTCGCCGTCGGAATACCGCAAGCGCTGACCATCAACGCAAATTGCAAAACGCTTTGGTATATCATCTATCCGTGGCGGAGGTCTCCGGCCTCCGCAGCACCCATTATCCACTATTAATTACTGAAGTTTCTGATATCTTCTACATGCTGTCAGTAAACGGGTAGACAAGTAAACAAGGAGATTGGCGATGCCGGTATAAGCCTTCGAACAACGATTTTTGTAGAAAAGGCAGACAGCTGTTTATCACGGCGCCACTCCATCTTCCGCTTGATGCAAATATTGTGCATAGAGTAAAAAAGTGTTACAAAAGTTTTTTGCGTTTTAGAATGTCGTGTAGCAGGAGAAATGGTGTTCACCGCTCCGCACGGCATTAATTTTATGGTAAAATCGGGCATAAACAGCCCCTTTTTCACGTTTTTCTCCTTCCCGAACGCTTCTTCACGCCGTCTAAAGTGGCGCTTCTCAGTGGCTGAAGTGGCGCTTTATTCTATCTGAAGTGGCGCTTTAGGTGGCGTTAAGTATTGCACATTCAAGCCTCAACCTCTACAAGCAGCTGGCGCACAGCGCTTTCCGCCTGCACATTCAAAACCGTGAAAAATACGCCAAGCGACTGCCCCGTCTGTTCAGAAGGCAGTTATGGGCAATCACAGGCGCAAATATCCGACAAGAATCCGCCACTCCGTCACCCGAAATCAGGATGAACAAAGATTCTACATTTTTGATACTTTATGTCAGCAATTTAAAAAAATACAGAGAAATATAACACGCCTTAAATATTTTTTTGTACTTTTGTCCACGAATTTAAGGCATTGCCTTTCATATTAGAGAGAATATTATAAAACATTTAACAAATATCAAGTTATGAAACACAGGCTTATTGCATTGGGTCTTTTGGCAAGCGTCATGGGACTCGCCAACGCGCAGAGTACAAGACAGATTTATCTTGTGAAGGGCAACAAGGTCGTTGCCACCCTCCCCGCCTCCGACGTAGAGTACATCTCTTTCTCCGCCCCAGAAGGCGTCTACATCCCCATCACTCCCAAGCAGGGCGACAACACTACGCTCACGATGTACAACTGCAGCGACGATTGGGAGAAAGACCCAGCCGACCGCAAGTTCGACTGTCTTGTAGGCAAGCTTGTGAAATTCATGTGGTATGCCGACTACGGCTTCGTAGGCACTCTGAAGATAACGGGCGCGAGCGGCACAAATGTAGACTACGAGTACGTCACTGACGACGAGGAGTTCGGCAAGTGCTGGGAGTGCTACATGCCAGAGGAGCCCATCACCATCGAGACCATCGCCACGGAGAAGACCGACTACGTGGGCCGCTCCTTCGTAGGCAACTACAAGGGCTATCCCGTCACAGTCGGCACCAACGGCGTCTTCTCCTCCTCCGAGCCTTCACTCTCGCTCCGCCTCAGCTCCAACACGTCCTTCCACGCCTCCGTTGACGGCGGCAAGGAGTTTGCCGGATGCTACTCCTTCGACGGCTCCAGAAACACGTTCAGCTATCTCGACGAATACAGCGCCGACGTCTACGGCAAGAAGACCTACGGCGTGGCAGGCACATGGTTTGACGGCGGCGACGCCCTCGTCGTAGTCAACGACCTCAACGACGACAAACCCGACAACAACCGCTACTACTTCGCCAGCACGTCCGACTGCACCTTCACGTCGGCCTCAAGCGACGACTTCGGCTCACGCTATCTCTTCGCGCTCAATCGCAACGGCTCCACATCCTATTACTATTACGACCGTCTCAGCAACTCCATCGAACCCGTGACGCTCAGCTTCTCTTCAGGCACATCCATCGACGGCGCATCCTCTGCTATCGTAAGCGACGCTCTGGGCACAGCGCTCTTCCGCTACTCACGCGCCTCGGAGTCAGCCAATCCGGTATTCACGCTGAAAGGCAAGGAGGCTGGCACCTACACATCCACGACGGGCACGGGCGACGCCCTCACCCTCGACGGCTTCGGCTCCGCCACCTACGGCTCCGTCAAAGGCTCCTACACATATAAGGACGGCATCGTTACGCTGACAACAGCCGACGGCGAGCTCACGTTCACCGTCGACTCCGCCACACAACAGTACACAGCCACAAAGTCGGGCGAATGGGACGGCAGCGAGAACTTCGCAGCCTCCGTCACGGGTCGCTACGACGGCAACTCGGCATCAATGGGCATGATTGCCATCTCGCTCAACCACGACTACGCCGGCAATGAGGAGAAGGGCACCGTGAAGTTCCAGGCCACGCTGACCACCGACTTCTACGAAACGAAGGAAATCATCTCCAACACAGCCTCCTACACCTACGACGACTCGAAGAAGCAGCTGACCATCTCCGGTCTGCTCGTCGGCACAGCCAACGGCAGAAGCACTGAGCGCATCAACATCACCTTCGACGTCAACGCCGACAAGACACAGCTCACGTGCAACGAGGCAAAGGTTCTGCGCGCCGTATCGGGTGGCGACACACGCTACATAGAGCTCAACGGCGTAACCCTCGTGGCACGCTAAAGGGGGGCTGACACCCCTACCCCATTTTTTCCCTAACGTTCAACATTAGCATACTTATACGCATCATGAATAAGATAATGAGAAGGACTATGGCCCTCGCGGCGCTGCTTTCCCTTACGCTCGGCACGCAAGCCGACGACAAGGTGGCGGTGGTGACGAAGAAGGGCAAGACCACTTACGCAATAGACAAAGTGGCGCGCATCGCTGTCGGCGACGACCTCTCCGTCGTCACGTCCGACGGCAAGACGACGACCTACGCCTTCGACGACGTGCAGCGCATCGTCATCGGCGACGACGCCACAGCCATCAGCGCCGTCAGCAAGGACGGATCCTCCGTGCTCACGCTCTCCGTAGCGTCCGACGGCAGCAGCATGACTGTCGGCGGATGGCAGCAGGGAGAGACGGCAACGCTTGAACTCTTCGACGTGGCAGGCCACACCCTGACGCAACGCGCCGCATGGCATGGGGAGTCTGTAGACATCTCCTCGCTCCCCTCTGGCGTCTACGTACTGCGCATCGGCAGCCACACGGCTAAGTTCCGCAAATAGAAGTAGCATAACTGGGAGAGGGGGCGCCCTCGCCCCCGACATTGCAACCATAACTGGGAGAGGGGGCGCCCCCGCCCCCGACATTGCAACCCATAACTGGGAGAGGGGGCGCCCCCGCCCCCGACATTGCAAACCCATAACTGGGAGAGGGGGCGCCCCCGCCCCCGACATTGCAAACCCATAACTGGGAGAGGGGGCGCCCTCGCCCCCGACATTGCAACCATAACTGGGAGAGGGGGCGCCCCCGCCCCCGACATTGCAATAATATCTACACACATAAGTTATATTTAGCAACGCGCCCCGTAAAGGCAAAAGTATTTAGAATAGAATACTTTTGCCTTTACGGGGCGCGTTGCGTCGTTATTCGGCGGACACGTCTTTTTTCTTGCCCAAAGTAAGTTAATTTTTGGCGTTTATTGACACAAAAGCACTACCTTTGCCAAAGAATAACAATACAATAAAAGACACTACATCAATGAAACGCCAATTACTATCCGCCGCCGCGCTGTGCTTCGCCATGGCAATGAGCGCACAGTCGCTCTTCGTCGGCACCTACAACATCCGCAACCACAACTCCGACGACGACCGCAAGGGCAACGTGTGGACAACACGCTGCAAGGTCATTTGCGACCAGGTGAACTTTGAGGACCCCGACATCTTCGGCACGCAGGAAGTGCTCGTCGGACAGCTCGGCGACCTCCTCAGCTCTCTCGACGGCTACGGCTACATCGGTGTCGGACGTGACGACGGCAAGGAGGATGGCGAGTACTCCGCCGTGTTCTACAAGAAAGACCGCATCGAACTGCTCAAGAAGGGCAACTTCTGGCTCAACGAAACGCCCGACAAGCCGAAACTCGGATGGGATGCCGCTTGCGTGCGCATCTGCTCATGGGGCGAATTCCGCCAGAAAGCCACGGGCTTCAAATTCTTCTACTTCAATCTCCACATGGATCACGTGGGCGTAGTGGCGCGTCGCGAGGCTGCGAAACTCGCCGTGAGGAAGATAAAGGAGATTGCCAAGGGCGCACCCGTCGTGCTCACGGGTGACTTCAATGTCGACCAAACCGACGAAATCTACCGGATTTTCACCACCTCCGGCATCCTCAAAGACTCCTTCACAGCAGCTCGCCTGCGCTTTGCCGAGAACGGCACGTTCAACGACTTCAAACCCTACGTGAAGTCTGACTCACGCATCGACCACGTGTTCGTGTCGCCGGAGTTCGGCGTCGACCGCTACGGCATGCTTACCAATATGTACTGGACTGACGACGCTCCCGACGCAGCATCCAAGAAGAAGCCCGATGCCGACGGATTCACAAAGCAGACGCTGCGCACGCCAAGCGACCACTATCCGGTGTTCGTGAAAATAAAGTATGGCAAATAAGACGAATCCGCCCGTCCTTCCATACACTGACAAATATTGAAAAATAAGGAAAAACAAAAGTATACAAAAATGAAAGCAATAACATCCGACATCTGGCCCGTCGGCGTCAACGATCGCCATAAGGCTCTTTTCGAGGGACTTTGGCCCCTGCCCAACGGAGTAAGCTACAACGCATACATCATCGATGACGAGAAAGTGGCGCTCGTGGACACCGTTGAGGTGGACTTCTTCACGCAGTTTCTCGACAATGTGCGCCGAGTCATCGGCGACCGCCCAATCGACTATATCATCGTCAACCACGTCGAGCCCGACCACAGCGGCTCCCTGGCGCTGATAAAGAAGTACTACCCCGAGGCGAAAATCGTGGGCAACAAGAAGACATTCGACATGGTGCGCGGCTTCTACCGCGTCGGCGAGAACGAAAACGACATTCTTGAGGTGAAGAACGGCGACACTCTCTCGCTCGGCAAGCACGAACTGCAGTTCACGATGATTCCCATGGTGCACTGGCCGGAGACAATGGCGACGCTCGACACTACCACCCACACGCTCTTCTCCGGCGACGCCTTCGGCTGCTTCGGTGCGCTCAACGGCGCCTACGTCGACAGCGACATGAACTGCGACATCTACTGGGACGAAATGCAGCGCTACTACTCCAACATCGTCGGCAAGTACGGCGTGCCCGTACAGCAGGCACTGAAGAAGCTTGCCGGCGTGCAAATCGACTTCATCTGCTCCACGCACGGTCCCGTATGGCATGACCACATCAGCCGCGTCATCGGCGAGTACGACCGCATGAGCCGCTACGAAACGGAGCCCGGACTCGTCGTCTGCTACGGCTCCATGTACGGCAACACGGAACGTGCTGCCGAGATGATTGCACACGCCGCAAGCGAGGCTGGCGTGAAGAACATCGTCATGCACGACGTGTCGCGCGAGAACCACTCGTTCATCCTACGCGACATCTTCAAGTACCGCGCTCTTGTAGCCGGTGCGCCAACCTACAACAACGGACTTTACCCCGAGATGGAGATGCTCATGTCGGAGCTTGCCGAGCGCGGCATAAAGAATCATCAGCTCGGCGTCTTCGGCTCGTTCACATGGGCGGGTCAGGCAGTGAAGAAAATCCTTGAATGGAACGAAAACAAGCTGAAGTTCACTCTCGTCGGCACACCCGTCGAGATAAAGCAGAGCCTCAACGACGAAACCGAAGCTGCCTGCCGACAACTCGGCAAAGCCATCGCTGAAGCCCTCTAAACAAAGGAAGCGCCATGAAAGGCGCAAAAGTTATTGATTATTCGAACTTTTGCCCTTTCATGGCGCTTTACTTTACATTATTTATTATCCAAGGCAACACCTTTGACTAAGGAGAGGTTGCCCTTCTTGATGAATAGGCTTACCTCTTTTGCCATTTACGGCAAGTATTCTCCACCCGTAATCTCTTGAAGCGTCAGCGAGCGGAATACAACATCGTACACCTCCGTATACTGACTGCCAAGCTTCAGTCTCACGCCGTTGTCCTCGTAAAGAAAAGCTATGTCACCGTTGCCGTCAACGTCCATCGTGGAATATGCAGAGTAGCCCGACGTCACCTCATGACGCTGCCACCCCGTCGTCCAAGCTTCGGGAGAACGCATGGCGTCGCACGAAGAGAACGCCTTCCAATAGATGGAGACATGGGAACGACGCTCACGGTTGCTCGGATGGTTGCCTTCTGTGCCGCGCGGCACCGACTGTAACGCCAGCCATACGCGCTCACCCTTTACCGGGATAGAGGATGTTCCACCCACTACACCCGTTCCATCCACGACATCCTTTCCATCTACGATATTCTTTCCGCCAACGACATTGGAGGCTCGTCGTGCAGAAACGATAAGCAGCTCGCCGTTGGTGGCATTGTCGAGGGCGGCAGTGCCCGTGATGGGATCGGTGGACTCTGTGGGCTGAGCCCATGTACCTTCGTCAAAGTCCTTACCATTGTACGTGAAGACATTGAACGTTCTGCCGCCCATCATGCGGCAGCTGAGCACCACAGAGCCATCAGGCAACTCCTCTATCTTCGACTCGTCGCCCTTTGGTGCAGGACGGGCGTTGCTGCCACCGAGCGCATGCCATTGTCCACCGAAGTCATCGGAGTAGACAACAAGCGTTCCACAATTGGTGGTGAGGGCAGCATATAGGCGATAGTAAAAGCCCTTCCTCACCATGCGACTCTGACAGATGCGTCCGCTTGCAAAGAACAGACGCTCAACGGGCTGCTCGCTGTTGCTGTCATAGATGCCGTACATCTGTGGCGTCACATTGCGCCCGTTCCACGTGCGTCCGTCATCGAGACTATAGTAGCGCCCCACCTGGAGCGCCGTGGCGTAGCCGTCGGCTGGCGTAGCCTTGGAACGTCCGTAGCCCGTCGTGCCCGATGCACACATCATGAGCAGGCGTCCCGTCAACCGATCGCGCACGACGGCTGCATCACCGTGCGACTGGTCGAACGTGCCAGAGCCGAATCCCTCCACGATGCGGCGAGGCGCAGTCCACGTGCGTCCACGATCGGAGCTGTAGCGCGCCTCAATGGAGATGTTTCCAACGGAGCCTACGTCGCCCCAGACAGTAGCGTCGGTGACGCCGGAGCGATTGTCGGTCAGGGCGATAATGTTGTCGCCGTATGCTATGACGGCAGGTATGCGATAGAACTCGTGACGTGCCGTATCGGTGCGCCAAAGTGTGGTCTGCGCAGAAGCGAAAGAAGCCAACGCAGAGAAAACAAGTGATATGGTAACGGATTTTATCATGCTGTAATAGTTAGGTTCTACAAATGTAGCGAAAAAATCCCAACCCCACAACACAAAGCACCTCACAACGTTCGTTTTCTTAAGCGGAAAGAAGAAAATAATGGCGCAGGCTGCCCTTATCTCAACATTTTTGCCTAATTTTGCACTTGAATTCAGGATTTATATTTTACGAGAAGCTGTTCCAATTGTCTTCAATCAAGTTTTTTATATCATCGCATATACTTACTCGACATGGCTGGGGAAGACTCGACGGCAGCGTTTTTTAGAGTTAAGTCCACCCCTTTTTACGTTTTAACAAGCAGAATTACATTGAAGACATTTGAAGAACTGGGCGTCAGCGAAGAGATTCGCCGCGCCATTGAAGAATTGGGCTTCGAGCATCCGATGCCCGTACAAGAAGAAGTAATACCTTATCTGCTCGGCAACGGCAATGACGTCATTGCGCTCGCACAGACCGGCACCGGCAAGACAGCCGCCTTCGGCATACCGCTTCTGCAGCGCACCGACCCCACCGACCGTACGACACAAGCCATCGTCATCTCGCCGACACGCGAGCTATGCCTGCAGATTGCCGACGACCTGAAATCCTTCGCCAAGTACATCAAAGGCATCAACATCGTGGCCGTCTACGGCGGCACGTCCATCATCAACCAGATTCACGCCCTCAAGCACGGCGCACAGATTATCGTCGCCACGCCTGGACGCCTCATCGACCTCATGCACCGCGGCGCAGCCAAGGTGTCGGAGGTGAGAAACGTCGTGCTCGACGAGGCAGACGAGATGCTCAACATGGGCTTCTCCGACAGCATCAACGAGATATTCGAGGCTGTTCCTGCCGACCGCAACACGCTGCTCTTCTCCGCTACAATGAGCAAGGAGATAGAGAAGATAGCCGAGGGCTACCTCCACGACCATAAGGAAATCGTTGTAGGCTCACGCAACGAGGGCGCGGAGAACGTCAACCACATCTACTACATGGTGAGCGCGAAGGACAAGTACCTCGCCCTGAAGCGCATTGTCGACTACTATCCGCGCATCTACGGCATCATCTTCTGCCGCACGAAGGCAGAGACGCAGGAGGTGGCAGACAAGCTCATACGCGACGGCTACAACGCAGAGCCGCTCCACGGCGACCTCTCGCAGCAGCAGCGCGACATAACGATGCAGAAATTCCGCCAGCACATCACGCAGCTTCTCGTTGCCACGGACGTGGCGGCACGCGGCCTCGACGTCGACGACCTCACGCACGTCATCAACTACGGTATGCCTGCCGACACGGAGAGCTACACCCACCGCTCCGGACGAACGGGCAGAGCTGGCAAGAAGGGCACGTCCATATCAATCATTCACACGAAGGAGAAGGGACGCGTGCGCGCCGTGGAGAAGGTGATTGGCAAGCAGTTTGTGGACGGCACACTGCCAACGCCGCAGGAGATTTGCTCCAAGCAGCTTTTCAAAGCCATTGACGAGATTGAGAAAGTGGACGTCGACGAGGAACAGATTGCTCCCTTCATGGACGACATCAACCGCCATTTCGAATACTTCGACAAGGAGGACATTCTGAAGAAGATCGTGTCCTTGGAGTTCGGCAAGTTCCTCTCCTACTACGCCAACGCACCTGAAATCGTGAAGCCGCAGACATCGCGTGCCGACCGCAAGGAGCGCGGCGAGGGTCAAGGCGGCAAGAAGCGCGAGAAGCGCACGCCAGAGGCAGGCTACCGCCGCCTCTTCATCAATCTCGGCAAGGACGACGGTTTCTATCCGGGCGAGGTGATGCAGTTTCTCAACCGCAACGTGCACGGACGTCAGGAGGTGGGCCACATCGACCTGCTTGCACGCATCTCCTACATCGAGGTGCCCGAGGAAGATGCTGAGAAAGTGATGCACGCTCTCAACGGTGCACGCTACAAGAACCGTACGGTGCGCTGCAACGACGCCGACGACACGGCAGCAGCCTCTGAGAGCCGTGGCTCGCGTCGCGACACGGGGCGACCGACGCGCAAAGGCGAAGCGAGAAGCGACCGACGCTCCTCACGACGCAACGAGGACAACGACTTCTCGCGCTACGAGAAGCGCTCCAAGCGACGCAACGAGAGCGAGCCACAAGGCAACTCCAAGCGTGGGCAGCGAGGCTCGGCACGCTACGAGAGCGGACGCCAGGACGACTGGCGACAGTTTATCGACAACCCCAACATCAAGCTCGTGGGCGAAGAGCCCGACTTCTCCGAAGAGGGATGGGCAAGACGCAGGCCGAGAAAGAAATAAGCAGCAATAACTGGGAGAGGGGCGCCCTCGCCCCTTAGCAGCAATAACTGGGAGAGGGGGCGCCCTCGCCCCCGACAGCATCTCCCGACAGCATCTCCCGACATAAATTAACGGCAATAGAGACAACATTGAATGGCGTTGTCTCTATTGCCGTTATTATTTTATTTGCTGCTAAGGTCGGGGGCGAGGGCGCCCCCTCTCCCAGTTATTGCTGCTAAGGGCGAGGGCGCCCCCTCTCCCAGTTATTGTTGTCGCATATAGTTATTGATGTCGCATACATTTATTGAGGTTGCATACGGAAGTTATTCTGCCACGCCCATTTCCTTGAGCAGACGGTCGGCGTGTCCCCACTTGTCCATCAGATAGATGACGTAGCGGATGTCGACGCCGATGCAGCGGGCGAGTTTCTTGTCAAACCATATGTCGCTTGAGAGCGAGTCCCAGTTGCCGTCGAAGGCGAGTCCGATGAGGTTGCCCTTGCCGTCGAACATCGGGGAGCCGGAGTTGCCACCCGTGATGTCGTTGTTGGTGAGGAAGCAGAGCTGCATCTTGCCTGATGTCTTGTCGGTGTACTTGCCGAAGTCCTTGGCAGAGAGGAGCTGCTTCATCACGGGCTCAGCCTGATAGTCGACAGTGCCCTTCTCGCCCGACTCCATCTTGCGCACGATGGATGCAGCGTCGGTGAAATAGCCGGAAGGCTTGCCGCCGAGCATGTAGCCGCCCACCTGTCCGTAGGAGAGGCGCATCGTGAAGTTTGCATCGGAATAGTGTGGAAGCTCCTGCTCGTAGCGCACCTTGGCATCGCAGAGATAGCGTTCCTGCTCATCAATCTCCTCCTCGACGCTGTTGTACGTGGCGCGGCAGTCGTCGTAGACGGCGCGCAGCTGCTTGGCATACTGATAGCCGGGGTCGTTGCGGAGAGCCTTGTCGGTGAGCGTGATGCGCTTGTCGTTTCTCATGAGCACCGACTTGCTCCAAAGCCAATCTACGTATTTCTTCGTGTCGCCGCCAAACTCAGAGCTGATAGTCTGGTAGAAAGCCGGGAGACGGTCGGCGGGAACATACTGGCGGTAGTTGTCGAGGAGCGTGGCCTGCACTTCCTTGTCGAGGGCTGCGTCCCATTCGCCACTGTTGTCGCTGAAGCTGTAGTAGGTAGTCTTCTGCTTCTTGCCAGAGGTAGGCATGAGTCCGATGAGGGTTAGGGCTCGCGTGTTGAACTCCGACGTGCGCACGAAGGTCTCACGCCATGCCGTAATCTGACGCGCAGCGTCGAAACGCTTTGCATAGAGCGAGTCCATGCGCTGGAAGGAGAGCTTGCCCTTGAGATAGCCCGTCCACTTCTGATATTCCTGTATGCGATCCTCGAAGTCGGCCTTCTGGCGTATGATGCCCACAGAGTCGATACACTTGTTCATGCCGAGCGAGTTCTTCCAGTAGTTGGAGCTCTGTGCGTACTTCGAGTCGTACTTGATGCGCACAGCCTCGTCGGCGCGCATGTGCTTTATCATCACGTTCTGCTTCACGCCGCGTATCTGGGCGCGTGGTGTGTTCTCGGCGTCGCGCATCTCGCGTATGCCGTAGCTTGAGAGATAGCGCTCGGTGGAACCCGGATAGCCGATGGTCATGGCGAAGTCGCCCTGCTTGTAGCCGTCGAGCGAAACCTTCGTCCAGTGTTGCGGATGATAGGGCACGTTGTCCTTCGAGTAGGCAGCCGGACCGTTTGTCTGCGGGTCGGCATAGATGCGGAAGACGGAGTAGTCGCACGTCTGGCGCGGCCACATCCAGTTGTCGGTCTCTCCGCCGAACTTGCCCATCGACTTCGGGATGGTGAAGACGAGTCTGAGGTCGCGGAATGTGCGGTAGGTCGTGGCGTAGTACTTGTTGCCCTCGTAGAAGGGCTTAATCTCGAGTTCGAGCGAGGGGTCCTTGGCGTGCACTTCCTTTATCATTTCGTTTTCCACGTCGTTGAGCAGTTGCTCGCGCTGTTCGGCGTTCATGGAGTTGATGCCGCGCTTCTCCAGCTCTGGCGTGATGTCCTTCTGGTCGACCATGAAGCTCACGAACATGTCCTTGTTGGGCAGCTCGTCGGCATAGGTCTTGGCATAGAAGCCGTTGAGCATGTAGTCGTGCTCTACGGTTGAGTGGGAGCGGATGGCCTCGAAGCCACAGTGGTGGTTGGTGAGCACGAGTCCGTCGGGCGACACGACGACGCCCGAGCAATAGCCAGAGAAGTTGACGACGGAGTTCTTTATGGCGTCGTCGCTGTTGTAGAGTTTGTCGTAGCCGGCAGAGAAGCCGTAGCTCTTCATCTGCTCATAGACGGCCTGTGGCAGGTTGCACAGCGTCCACATGCCCTCATCGGCATGAGCGGCAGCCGACGAAAGCGTCAGCGCAGCCGCGAGTAATAGGTTTTTCTTGTTCATATTTATCTTTGTTTTTCTTATTGATTATCTGAAATATTTGCCCACAACGGGCAGACTCTTCAACGGCAGGTCGCGATAGACGATGTGTGCGATGAAGGCGAGCACCAGTACTGTATTGGCCGCCAATGCCCAGAGCTTTGGCAGATGCTCGTTGGCGAGATTCATCAGTACATAGAACACGGCAGCTATCGCCACATACACGAAGATTGACTTCAGCGGATAATTGATAGGATACTTCTTCTGCCCTACGATGTAGGAGAGCACCATTGCCGTGCCGTAGCCTGCGACGCCGCCCCATGCGCATGCCATGTAGCTGTACTTGGGCACGAAGAGCACGTTGACAGCCACGAGCACAATACATCCTGCTGCCGAGAACCATGCGCCGTAGATGGTTTTGTCGATGAGTTTGTACCAGAACGAGAGGTTGAAGTAGACGCCCATCATTATCTCCGCCGCCATCACGATAGGCACGACGCGCAGTCCGGGCCAGTAGCTCTTGTTGGGGATGATGAAGCGCAGCACGTCGAGATAGGCTATGACGACGAGAAACGCCAGGAGCGTGAAGATGATGAAGAACTTCATTGCCTTGGCGTAGGTCTGGCGGTTGTCCTTGTCTTTCGACTTTCCGAAAACGAACGGCTCGTAGGCGTAGCGGAACGCCTGCGTTATCATTGCCATGATCATGGCTATCTTCGTCGCGGCGCCGTAGATGCCGAGCTGGGTTTTCTCGTCGGTGCCGTCGTAGAGGTAGGGGAAGATTATCTTGTCGAGAGTCTGGTTGAGAATGCCCGCGATGCCGAGCACGAGCAGCGGCCAGGCGTAGCGCAGCATACGTCGCCACAGCCCTACGTCGAAGCGCCAGCGGAAGCCCGTGAGCTCGCGCCAGAAGCATAGCAGGACGACGGCGGTGCAGACGAGATTGATGTAGAACACCATGCCGACGTCCACCGTGAAGTGCTCGTCGTAGAGTCCGAAGGGATTGAGCTTCATGGCGGGCAGCACGATGAGATAGAGGAGGTTGAGCACGATGTTGAGGATGATGTTGACGAGCTGGAGGCAGGCGAACTTCAGTGCTTTCTTCTGATAGCGCAGATAGGCGAAGGGGATGCACTTGAAGGCGTCGATTGCCACGCAGAGGAACATTACAGCCACCCACGACTCATGTCCCGGATACTTCATGAACGCCGCTATCTGCGGCAGGAAGGCGAAGACGAGTGCCACGAAGAGTGCCGACGTGGAGCCGACGGAGATGAGCACCGTGGAATAGACGGTCTGCGGGTTCTCGTCGGTTTTGTTTACATAGCGGAAGAAGGTGGTCTCCATGCCGTAGGTTAGGATGACGAGCAGGAGCGCCGTGTAGGCGTAGATGTTCGTCACGACGCCATACTGTCCACCGGCAGCAGCGAATGCCGTGGTCTGTATCGGCACCAACAGATAGTTGATGAAACGGCCGGCTATGCTGCTCAGACCGTAAATGGCTGTGTCTTTTGCCAAACTTTTCAGATTTGCCATAGTTTTTAAAAGTAAAAAAGTAAAAAAGTAAAAAAGTAAAAAGGATGAGAGAGCCTTTTGAATTTTCACAGTTCTACCTTTGAGTTATTCTTTTTAAAAGTAAAAAAGTAAAAAAGTAAAAAGGATGAGAGAGCCTTTTGAATTTTCACAGTTCTACTTT
>ERZ808270.199-NODE-199-length-37604-cov-8.002370_pt1 | contig 37604 bp, 24 predicted proteins | sample MGYA00521082_ERZ808270 | MGnify/ENA primary metagenome ERZ808270 (study PRJEB31516, sample SAMN03275594) | gut metagenome | biome: mammalia-associated habitat; material: feces | host: Papio cynocephalus | place: Kenya | collected 2012-07-27 ... | reverse complement strand
CATTGGGCTTTCAGCCCGCCCATTCTAAATCCGAAATTAAGATGAGCGTTTCCAACCTCATGCCCACGGGATAAAGAAACTACTTTCTTTAGAGAAAACTTGAATGATTTATACTTCTGCAAAAGTATAGGATAAATGCATCACAACCAAACAATACCACACAAAATATGAGCAACAAGCAAATATCCTTTAGCCTCAAACTGATGGTCGATGGCAAAGAATCTGTAGTAACAGCAGTAACCAACACCAAGCAGCTACAGACCGCATTAGAAGGAGCAAAAACCAGCGCAGACAAGTTCCGAGCAAGACGCACAAACCATCGGCAACCTCTTCGGCAAAGTCGTGCAAGGACAAACCTCCGCACTCAAGCGAGTAGGCATCACCTTCACCGAAGCCCAAGAAAAAGTACTCAAGATGGGCACAGAGCAAGAAGAAGTCCCTCCAAACGAAGAGGAATCGTCATTCTCGCGAACGCGCATACGCGCACACGTCAGACATTTTTCACCTCGGAAGTCCTACACTCCTACACTCTACCGATATTATCCACTGATTATCAGCGTGTAACAAAATGTATACAAGGTACATTTGCCTACACTTTGCCTACACTTTTGCTTGCACTACATGGTAAAAATTAGACCCTACTGTAGGAAAAACTGGAGCATAGGATAATTTTTACAACAACGAGGACTAATTTAATCTCTTCCCAGGGGTAATTTCAACGCGGCAGAACGCGTAATTTAAGACAACACATAGCAAAGGATTGTGTAAGCATAAGTGCAAGAAAAGTGTAGGCAATGCAAGGGAAGCAAGCATCGCAACACGTTGATTTCCAACAGTTTCAAAGACACCGAGTGTAAGATGTCAAGTATTACAAGGGAAAAACATACGGAGCGCGCACGCGTACGTACGCGCAAGAGGGCCCAAACAGCCCATCAGCATGCTTCCGACGCTGCATTTCATTGACCAAAAGAATAGCTACAGACTTTAAGTGCCTTAAAAACGGAAAAAGAGGAGGATAATTGCTGTTTTTCAACGATTTAGTTTGTCGGGTATAGAAAAAGTTGTAATTTTGCACCGCTTTTCCACTCAGCCGCTGTCGGGATGCAGAGTTCCCCGTTAAGCTGGGTCGGGACGGACAACAATACATTTTAATCCCATCAATAAAAATGGCAGATTTAATTAAGATTGCTGAAGAAGCTTTTGCTACTGGCAAGGAGTTCCCCAAGTTCAAGGCTGGTGATACTATTACCGTAGCATACAAAATCGTCGAAGGTAACAAGGAGCGTATCCAGTTGTATCGCGGCGTTGTTATCAAAATCAATGGTCATCAGGACAAGAAGCGTTTCACTGTACGCAAGATGTCTGGTACCGTAGGTGTAGAACGTATCTTCCCCATCGAATCTCCGAACATCGAGAGCATCGAGGTGAACAAGATTGGTAAGGTTCGCCGTGCTAAGCTTTACTACCTCCGCGCCCTCACTGGTAAGAAGGCTCGTATCAAGGAAAAGCGTACCAACACCAAGAACGACTAAGTTCTTCACTACACTTCAAGGCATCTTCAAGCAAGATTCCGACATAAAAAGAGGTTCCTCTCGGAGGAACCTCTTTTTATTGTTTATACTCACACTGGATGAGCGAAAGTGCTTTCATCTATCAATCTTTTAGCGTCAAGCGTATTCCCACATCAGCCACACCGGGAAGCATCTCACTGCGCATTATATGATAGATACTGATGTCGGCCGACGAACCTGCCTCATGATACTGCGTGGCCCAAGGAAAATCGTACTGGAAGAGGCTTACACCAGCCCCTTCAGCATCGCCCTTTGCATCGGTGAGCTGACAGTTGACGGTATCACACGTCGTACGCTCAGGGTTGTGCCAACGTTGCTTCACTACAAGCCACAACGACTGATAGGGATAGGGGGTAGAGGCAGAAGTGCGCAGGCCTATATGGAAAGCATAATGCCCCGAAGTCTTCAACGTATCTACATGATAATGAAGTGTATCACCTGGCTCCCACCCCTCGACCGACACTGAGCAGTAGTCGTAAGCTGCAGGTTTGTGCTCACAGGCTGTCAGCAGAAACGTCAGGATAAAGAAAAACAACGTAGCGAGATAGGAATATTTACGCATAAATGAGAAGGATTGAGAGAAGGAAATATCTCATTAACTAAATAGATGAGACATTCATCAGTTCTGTGGGCGACGCGTCTCGCGTCGGCAACAATTAGCAAGGAATGGATATCCTATCATGCCGACGCGAGACGCGTCGCCCACAGAACTGGATGAAAGCTTACAGTATGTACTACACCTGATAAGAGCAAGAATGTAATACTTTATACTTAAAAACCTTTAATTATCCGCCTGTTTATCACGACGCGACGCATTGCCTCGGTTGCCGTTGCGGGGGCCTCTGTTATTGTTTCTACGAGGATTACCGCCCTTTGACTGCTGACCCTCATTGGGAGAAGTACGACGCTGATCGTCCTTATCTCTATTGCGAGCTGACTGACGGCGTTCACCATTCTCAGCATTGCCATTTCCGCCTTTACTCTGCCGACGCTTATTCTTGCTGCGACGAGCTTTGTCGAAACGCGTAAGTTCATCTTGTTCGGCCAAATCGACCGAACGCTTGTCGGTTGTTTCGCCTTCTTCTACTAAAGAGAGAGGCTTCTCGCCCACGGCATTAAGCTCGATGATTTCATGAGCACGATTGGCGGTGATGGTCACGAGGTTGGCTGCCAAGCGACGATCCGAACTATAGGTCACAAGACCTGCCAGGGTGTCGGCCTTGAAGAAATAGAAAGTACCATCAGCTGTCTCAAGCTGAACATTTCGCTCGGGGAGTCGGCGCGAAGCCTCCATGTAAGTGTCGACCTCGTAGTTGAGACAACATTTCAGTTTAGCACACTGTCCGGCGAGCTTCTGAGGATTGGGGGTAATGTCCTGGAAACGTGCGGCTGCAGTACTCACGGAGTTGAAGTTTTTCATCCACGTAGCGCAACAGAGTTCACGACCACACGGTCCGATTCCACCAATGCGGCCTGCTTCTTGACGGGCACCAATCTGCTTCATCTCGATGCGTACGTGGAATGCCTCAGCAAGCACCTTGATAAGCTTACGGAAGTCGACGCGTTGATCGGCTATATAGTAGAATATGGCTTTGTTGCCATCACCTTGATACTCCACGTCGCCTATCTTCATCTGTAGTTCGAGATCCTTGGCTATCTGGCGCGAACGAATCATCGTATCGTGCTCGCGCGACTTGGCCTCTTCGTACTTTTCAAGGTCGGCTTGACGGGCTTTGCGATAGATGCGGCGGATGGGCGTACCGGGCTTGAGTGCACTCTTCTGCATTTGCAGGATAACGAGTTGACCGGTGAGCGTCACCACGCCAATGTCGTGGCCGGGCTGTGCTTCTACGGCTACGATGTCGCCCTTCGTGAGGTCGAGGTGATTGTCGTTGCGATAGTAGCCTTTTCGGGTGTTCTTAAACTGCACTTCCACGTAGTCGGTAGCATCCTTATTGCCAGGAACGTCGGCCAAGTAGTCGTACACATTGAGTTGATGGTCGCTCCGACCGCAGCCCTCATGAGCTATGCCACGCAGGGAGGCATCGCCCCACATGCAGAAGCCACAATTGTCGCCACCACACTTTCCCGAACTGCAACCTTGCGAACTGCAGTCACCCTGACAATGTTCACACTTGCCACCAGAGGGCTGCGTAGCATCATCAGCAGTAGATTGGGGAGTTATATCGATATTTTCGTCTGTCATAAAAAGGGATTTAGGAGGTTTGAGGAGGATGTGCGATGCTCGCAAGCAAGCAGTGCGCACGCTCCGTCTATAAGCACAAGAGGCTTTACTTGATGAGCAACACGATCATCTTGAGCGAGAAGTCGAAGAAGACCATGTTGGCATTTACATTATGTTCTATATCGCGCTGAGCGATTGAGAGTTCGTCCATGATGCCTATCACGTTGCGCTCATTGATGAATCGGGCAAAGTTGACAGAGAAGTCTTGCTCCTGCCGATTCATATAGTTGAGTTCGGGCGAATGAAAATTGTACATGAAGTTTTCACGCACCAAGCGTTGGGCATATTCGAGAAAGGCTTTCTGCTTCTCTCGTCCCCACGATGAGAGTTGCTGCGACCATTCGTAGAGATCGCGTATCTTGCGCATATAGCATAGGCGCATGAAGAGCACGAAGAGGTCGAAAAACTGTGCCGTATCGGCATTCATCGTCACTTGTTCGAGTGCTCGCGTGTAGCTGCCCTCGGCTGCTCGTGCCACAAGGCGAGCATCCTCTTCCTGCAATCCATTGAGGCGCTGCAGAGCTTGGGCTATTTCGTCGGCGCTAAGGGGAGGGAAGTCGATACGCTGGGTGCGGCTCAAGATGGTGGACAGCAGATGGTCGGGCTCATTGGCGGTGAGGATAAACACGGTCTGAGCGGGAGGCTCTTCCAGTATCTTTAGCAACTTGTTGGCACATTCCTCGTTCATTTGCTCCGCCAGCCAGATGATAATCACGCGGTAGCCACCTTGGCTGCTCACGTTGGCAAGCTTGGCGAGAATGTTGGTGCTCTCTGCCACGCCTATTTGCGACTGTTGTTTTTCTACGCCCATGCATTTAAGCCACGTCTGACGGGTGAAGTAAGGAGAAGTGGCTATCTGCTTGCGCCATTCGGGCAAGAATTGATCGCTCACCACGGCTGTAGCTTGTCCGCTGGGCTTAATCGTGGGAAAACAAAAATGGAGATCGGGATGGGCTTGCTTCATCGCCATTCGGCAAGCCACACACTCACCACAAGGTTCGCCATCGGCGGTGGGATGTTGACAGAGCAGACGCTGAGCTAAGGCTAAGGCCATTGGCAATTTGCCACACCCCTCAGGGCCGGCAAAGAGCAGCGCGTGGGGCACACGCTCTTCGGCTATCATCTGCTTGATACGTTGCTTAATCGTATCCTGTCCTATCACATCGTTGAATTGCATGGTGGTGGAGGTTGGAATAGAAGGGGGCTACACCGAGTATGCATCCAAGCCAGAAATCTTTTACAGCTTCATGCGATGTGTATGCCCACAATGACAGACAAAGGTACGACTTGACGGGGAATGGGCAAAACGAATTGTGGAAAACTTTCACTCAACGAGACTAACGGAGGGCTGATTGGGCTTTTTTTGAGCAAAGCATTTCGTGTTTACGCACTAAAAGCGTACCTTCGCAGTGGTAAAATCACTTACAATATTATTCTCGCGTTTTTTGAAAAATCTCAATTATATTACGGCACTACGCTTCCCGCTCGCTGTGCTCGTCGTGCTGATTCATAGCTACAATTCCGCATGGCGCACTGCCGGACATGAAGCCTTGACGGGATGGGGCACGTTCTGTTCACAGACATTGCCCACCTTTGCCGTACCCTTATTTTTTGCCATATCGGGCTATTTGTTCTTTGCTCGTATGCAGGCGTTTTCATGGTCAGTATATGCCGAAAAGCTTCGTCGTAGGGTGCACACGTTGCTTGTGCCCTACGTGGCGTGGAACATCATAGCCTTTCTTCTCTACGCTGCCAAGGACTGGGCTGCCCATGTCGCACTACAGCATCCGCTTTCGCTCAACCTCCTATGGGGCGACACGCAGATGTCGTCCGTGGGAACGAATCTCTTGGGATGGACAGTTCAAGCTGCCACAGCGCCCGTTCAGGAGCCCCTTTGGTTTGTGCGCGACCTCATCATTCTCGTGCTGTTATCGCCTATTGTTTACTGGATTATCAAGTGCCTTCACTGGGCAAGCATAGTCATTCTCGCCACCGTATATTATCTGCATCTGTGGCCTAATCCTTGCGGCATGAGTGCCATGGGATGGTGGTTTTTCTCATTAGGAGCATGGTTTGCCATCGAAGGGAAAGAGCCGATCAAAGCTACTCGCTCCTTGCTCCGCCCCTGCGCTGTAATGCTTCTTCCGCTCTTGATCCTGCAAGCCATCCTGCCCGACAGAGGTGGATGGGGCTTTGCCTTGACACAACAGCTATACGTTCTTTCAGCCATGGTATGTGCCATTCACGCTGCCGACAGCCTCAGCCACCGATGGATGCCTGCTAAGGTCGTTGCGCAAAGCAGCTTCTTTATCTACGCTTCGCACGTGATCGTACTCTCGCCCCTTACTGCTGTATTGGCTAAGGCTACGAATGGGTTTGGCTTCAGCGTACAAATCTTAGGTTATTTGCTTTGCCCAGCACTGACCGTCGGCATATGCTTAGCACTCTATGCCGTGCTCGCAAAGTTTCTTCCGAAAACATTCTCACCTCTCCTGGGACGATAAATGATGCGATAAGCGCCACCAATTATTGTTCAAATAGACATTAATATATACACGGTGCATGCATATTCAAGCGAGAAATACGACATTTCCGCCCTTTCGTGGTGATTAACCCAATGTTTTTTCGTAAACTTGCAACATCTTCCACAATATATAACACTTCTATTGCAACATCTAACATATCTATAATGAAGAAGAAATCCTTACTCATCGGAATGGCAGCCATGCTCTTCCCTATGTCTATGGCGGCACAGTACACCATTTACCCCGTGCCACATACTCAGACAGCCGGAACGGGCAAGGTGAGCTTTACCAAGACAGTCAATGTCGTATGCGAAGACGGCATTGATACTTATACCCGCAATCGCGTGGAGCAGATCCTTACCGAACACGGACTCACTGCACGATTCCCGACCGACAATACGCCGATCGAGACTGAGTCGTGCATTTATCTTGGCATAAAAGGCACAAACGGAATAGCTGGACAAAAGGCTACCGCACTCGGTCTCAACACCGACGTGCTCGACAAGGCTAATAAGTTTGATCGTCACATCCTTTCGCTCACCGATGGGGGCAATGGTATCGCCCAACTCGTGGTCATTGGTGAGAATACAGATGCCACCTTCTATGGCCTGGCATCACTCGAGCAGATGCTCGATCAGGGCACAACCGACCTACCCACCGTGACCATCAACGACTATGCCGACCTCAAAGAGCGCGGCATCATCGAGGGTTTCTATGGTAAACCTTACGACAACGAGGTGCGCAAAGACTTAATGCGCTACATGATGCGCTTCAAGATGAACACTTACGTGTATGGCCCGAAGAGCGACCCCTATCACTCTTCCACATGGGCTGCACCCTACCCCACTACCATCACCGAGACACAGAATCAACAAGGATTCATGACGCAGGCCAAGATGCAAGATTTCACCGAGACAGCTCACGCCACCAAAGTGAACGTATCGTGGGCCATCCACCCGGGCAACAGCTTGCTCAACGACGGACAGGTAGTAAGCAAGATCATGTCGAAATTTGAGAGCATGTACAATTTAGGCTTCCGCCAGTTCTCCGTATTCGTCGACGACGTAGACATTCCGAGCGACCAAAGCGGCATGGACTTGACTTGCCAACGCGTCACCGACATCCAGCGCGCCATCGAAGCTAAATGGAACACCCCCGGTGCCGCTGCCGCCGACACCGTAAAGGCTCTCCGCCTCACACCGCAGATCTACTGCCGCGGATTCGTAGGAAGTGAAACTCAATTCAACAACTTCTTCAAAGCGCTGAGCAAGCTTCCCGAGAACGTCACCGTATACTACACCGGTGGCGGCGTATGGTCCGTACCCAATAATGACGACCTCAACACGGTACAGAATCAGTTTGGCCGCAACGTCATCTGGTGGTGGAACTATCCTTGCAACGACAACGGAACAGGACCCAGCGAAATCTATCCCTTGGACATGAAGAGCAACTTCTACGACATGCCCAACGTGAACAACAATAGTTCTCTCTCTACCGAACTCACCGCAAGCAATCAGGGTATCATTTGCAACCCGATGGAACAGGGAGAAGCTTCCAAGACGGCCGTATTCTCTGCTGGAGACTATAGCTGGAACAACAAGGGATTCGACAACAACGAATCATGGGAAGCTGCAATCAAATCGCTCTTCCCTGGCAATGAGGAAGCTACAAAGGCATACCGATTCTTAGCTCCCTACCTCAGCAAGAACGACCCCGATGCGCTCAACACAACCATCAGCACCTACAAGCAAAACGGCAATAGCGAGGACCTCAAGACGCTTCTCTCGCAAATCGAAGAGAACTGCGACGTGCTGAGCAAGCTTGAGAGTTCTGCCAATGCCAACGAATCGCTCTTCTACAAGGACATCAAGCCCTGGGTAGTACGCCTACACGACATGGCCACAAGCATAAAGGACTACCTTGACACAAAGGATCTGGGATCGGATGGCGAACAAGCTTGGCCTCTTTATATGAAAGCCATGGGTGAGTTCAACGATACAAATGAAAGCTATTTCACTCACCACTTGTCGGGCTTCGGAAGCACGTCGATCTCTACCGAGCCACGTCTTACGCATGCATCTTATCGCTACCTGACGCCCTTCGTAGACTATATGAAGGCAAACGCTACAGCAAAACTATTCCCCGCAAAGTCCACATCTACCGCTGCAACATCCTACACCAACGTAGAAGGTATCAAGGTGACTGGCAGCATTACCGCTTCACTTATCCGCTTCCAAGCCAATAAGAAGGTGACGCTTAGCAAGGGCGACTATCTGGGCATCGAATTACCCAATGCCATCCGCATCAAATATGTCACCATGGCCGACTCGCTGATCGATCACAAGAAGCTCAACGTCGTAGTAAGCACAGATGGTAAGAATTGGACCGCAATCAATCGCACAGGCAACGAATGGCTTGTAAAGCCCGAAGCTGGTTCAAGCGACTTCGCTGGCTATGCACGCTACGTAGCAATTGTCAATGATAGCGAAGAACCTCTTTCAGTAGCTACTCGTTATGGATTCGTGAGCCTCTACCCTGCACAGAAGGCTTCAGTCTCTGCTGCTGCAGCTCCCGATGGTGCGGAATTCTGGCAAAACCACACTGCCAACCTCATCTCGGATGGTAATTACAACACTTACGTATGCATCAACCGCGTACAGCAAGCAGGTGATGCCTACACCGTGACGCTGAAAGACGAGACTCCCGTAGAGCATGTACGCATCGTGATGGGTACTCAAAATGGCGACAACATCAACAAGGGCATCGTACAGATTTCTAATAACGGCACCACCTGGACTTCACTTCGCCCCACTGGTGCTTCAAGCAATATCTACACGATGGATCTTCCTCAAAACTTCAAGGTGGGCACTGTTGACGGAGCCGACGTGTACGCATGCGACTTCTCTCCATCCAACGTTGCTGGAAAAGTTACGCCCATCACTGCCAAATACGTACGTCTCTACGTTTCTACGCCCAATAGCGACAAATGGCTTCGCCTGCATGAGATCGAAGTTAATGGTAAGGGCTTGAACGAGATGGCTACCTTCCAAGCTGGTCAGTATGGCATCACGGAACGCAATGCCACAGACGGGTTGGGTTCTACTTCGACTGCAGGCTTCGCGCCCTACAGTTCAAGCAAGGATCGCGTATTCACTTACCATATGATCAATGGTATCCTGCTCAACGGCATCACGCTCTATACCGACCCCGCCACCATGGAGGGCGTCACTTACAGCATCACCACCGATGGCGAAACATGGACAGACATTGAGCCAACAACTGCCAACAACGGACTGATCCGCTTCACCCTCGAAGGTGCCAACCGCGCAGCAACGGCTCTGAAGATCAACTGGGATACGAAGACCATCCCTGCCATCTACGAAGTGGCAGAGAACTACGACGCAGCCAACGTGGAGCATCCCACCGTGACTCGCATTGAGAGCGTGACTGGCTCTACACAGTCAGCCACAGAGCAGATTGCCCTCACCACCGAAGGAAGCCACTTGGTAGCCAAGGCTCAATCGGGCATCAGCAGTGTTGAAGCTTATACGCTCGACGGCCGTACACTCTTCAGCCAGAAGGCTGGCGGAGAGTCACAAGTTGCAATCCCCGTAGTAGGCTCTGCTCACCAGTCAATCCTCGTCAAAGTGACCACCCTCGGCGGCAAGAGCCAGACCTTCAAGGTAATGAAATAATCCATTAGTTCGCTCAGCACACGCATTGTGCGCTGTGCAGCACAACTTTCTCCGCAAGGAGGCAGATTTCCACTCGGGAGTCTGTCTCCTTTTTCATTATCTATCATGCGAAATATTGAGCTATTTGAATTCATTATCCACATGAGAAGAAGAAATATTTCTGAGTGAAGAGTATAAATACGCCATATTTGTTGGCTAAATCACCATAATATGCGAAATTCGCACACATATTGTACAACCATGTGCTTACTCATCCACACACAACAAGGTCCAGACCTTAAAAGAATCCATCAATGAGCGATTTCCTTCTTCAACTACAAAAACTAAAGCAAGACAACGATTACAATAACTTTTCGTCCAATCGGGAGGAATACTGCCCGTCCCTACGGTTTATGATTACAACCACGAGCAATGATGCTTACCTATCCGTAGTTGACGGAAAGTTGAATCCCATACAAGTGGACTATCGCTACTATGAGAGCGAAACTTCCCAATTGCTTCATAGCATAGAAAACGTGATGCGCGAGAAGCAATTCCAAATTGTGTGGGAAGAAGCCGACCAGCGAATAAGCCTCTCGGAGCACCCTTACCTTTGCAATCAGTTGGTACGTTGCCCATTGATAGTCAATGAGAAGGGAGAAACTATCCATGTGGAAGAAGGCGAACAGCAACTTAAGCTTATCCTGACCAAAAAGGGCGACACCATCTCACCACGCTTCAGCGTTGAGGGGACGGATGGTCGCAGCCGATTCTCAATGCTCACCGACAGCTTTTGCTTAGTAAAAGATCAGCTATTCTGCATACGCCCCGTGGGCAACAACTATCGTCACTTTTCTATCTTCGAGAACAGTTTTCCTGCCAGCATGATTGACAAATACCTCTCGGTATTTTATTCATACGTGGAAAACGTGCCCGTTGTGAGCGATGCCTACGACATCCGCATTTCGCAGCAAGAGATAGAACCCGTGCCCACGTTGACCTTTGAGAAAGTCGACACCGATAAAACGCTCTATCTGCAGTTATCCGAAACGGTGAAGGACTTTCCCGCCGACTTCATAGATCGCTTCGGCCTCAACCATATAGCCGTTGAAACTGACGAGGGGGAAATCGAAATAAAGCGACTCAAGCGCCACCCCATGAAGATGATGGCCGACGAACTACTGGCCGACATCACGCACCACGCTCCTTCGGCCAAGGCTCGCAAGACGGTCTATGCCGATGGCAACACCTTCATTGTGCCCGAGGAAGTGGCTGGCCCCTTCCTGCTCCAAGCACTGCCCTCGCTCATCAGCAAATATCAGCTCGTCGGTGCGGAAAGGCTCAAAGAATACAAGGTAAAGGCCGTGCAGCCGAGCTTAAAAGTTAATCTATCATCGGGCATCGACTTCCTGGAGGGAAATGCCACGGTGCAGTTTGGCGAAGAGGAGTTCACGCTCCAGCAACTCTTTGCCCAATACTCTTCAAAGCGCTACATCACCCTGTCCGATGGCAATCGTGCTCTGGTGGACCAAGGCTACATGCGACGTTTGGAGCGCATCTTCAAGAAAGTCAAGAAGAGCGACAAAGACCGCGTGAAGGTATCGTTCTTCGACATCTCCGAACTTGAATCGCTCATTAATACGCCCATTCAGGGCGAGGCCTTCAAGCACCATCGTGAATTCTACGAGGGCTTCAATCGTTTGCCCCAAGAGAAGCTGAAAGTCCCCGCACTCAAAGCCACGCTTCGCCCCTACCAGACGGAGGGCATCAAATGGATTAAATATCTCTACGACAACAATCTCAATGGCTGCCTTGCCGACGACATGGGTCTGGGAAAGACGCTTCAGACCATCGGCATGCTCAACCTCGTCTACCCCGCTGAGCGCAAGCCCACACTGCTCGTTATGCCGCGCAGCCTGCTCTTCAACTGGCAAAATGAAGTGGAACGATTTTCCCCTCGGCTGAAAGTATACACCTACTATGGCAACACGCGCGACATGAGCGAGGCGCTTCGCCATCAGCTCATCCTGACCACCTATGCCATTGTGCGTAATGATATTGAAACGTTCAAGGAGCAGCAGTTTCACTACATCATTCTCGACGAAAGTCAAAACATCAAGAACGTATCAGCGCAAAGCACGCAAGCCATCTACATGCTTAAGGCCGAACATCGGTTGGCGCTAAGCGGCACACCGATTGAAAACAATCTGACGGAGCTCTACTCCCTATTCCGCTTCCTCAACCCCACCATGTTTGGCACGCTCGACGACTTCAACCAGCGCTACACCAACCCCATACAGAAAGAGGGCGACAACGATGCCATGCTCTCCTTGCGCCGCAAGATATTCCCGTTCATGCTGCGTCGCCTCAAGCGCGATGTGCTCAAGGACCTGCCCGATCGCATCGACAAGACGCTTTATGTGGAGATGAACCCCGACCAAGCCCGCTTCTACGAGCAGCGACGCATCTATTATAAGGAGCAGGTGGGCCGCCACATTCAAGCAGAGGGTGTACAGAAGTCGCAATTCATCATGTTCCAAGCCCTAAGCGAACTGCGTCGTGCTGCCTCCATCCCTGAGAGCCTGACGGACGGGCAAGTGCAGTCACCCAAGCTCGAGGCTCTTACGGAGTCGCTGCTCGAAGCCGTGGCCAACGGACATAAGGCCGTAGTGTTCTACAATTTCATAGCCGGCATAGAGCTTACCAGCGAAGTGCTCGATCAGAATGGCATTGACTACGTGTGTATGACTGGTTCTACCCACGACCGACGCAGCGTAGTGGAGCGATTCCAGACCGACCCCAACTGCCGTGTGATGCTCATGACGCTCAAGACGGGTGGTGTAGGTCTCAACCTCACGGCCGCCGACACCGTGTTTATCTTCGAGCCCTGGTGGAACAAGGCTGCTGAGGAGCAGGCCATCAACCGTTTGCATCGATTCGGGCAGAAGTCGAAGGTGATCTGCCTCTCGCTCATCACGAAGGGATCGATCGAAGAGAAAATTCAGATTCTTCAGCAGCAAAAGGCCGATCTCTTCAAGGGACTGATTGGCAGCGATGACTCTTCCGCCAAGCATCTGAGCGAGGAAGATATCAACTTCATCCTCGAATAGTCTGTCACATAGCCCTATCCTATTCACTACTTCCTCACTCCAAAAATCTCCACTTTAGCAATGACAGATACTATATTCAACGAAAAGAGTAAAACCGACCGAGCCAAACGCTATATCCACCGCCCCAACGAGTTCGAACAAAGAGCGGCCTTCGTTTCCCTATACAATGTAAGACTCCCCGTGCTTAAGGCCATTGGACAACCTTTCTCCCTAACTCTCAACAAATATAACTACGTTTTCATCGACGAAGAAGACCAATCCCATGAGCCCGAACCCGTGGCACGCATGCGCGAGCCCAATCCGAAGAAGAAGGATTGGAAAGAATTCATGACCTTATTTTTCATTCCCCAGAATTTTCGTTACGTGCTCGATGCCATGCCCGACAATATGCGCCAGCTCTGGCTCGCCGTGGGGAAAAAGCATTTTGTCAACATCGACGAAGCAAAAGAAATCTATGGCAAGGAAGTCACCGACAAACGCGCTTGGCGCACTCATCTGATCGATGAACTCTGCGACTTCTTCCAAACCTATGGTGCCAATGATTGGTATTACTACGACGACCTTGATACTGCGGAATACTTGGCATTCAGCGACCCACACTTCTATTCCATCACCCTGTTTGCTCAAAGTTGCAACAACCCTTACTTAAATTCTCTGCCCGAAGGGGTCACTCCCATCTCTGTAGAGAACAATCTCTTCGCCGACCTTTCCATCATCGAATCGCTCAATCTGGCTCAAAAGCTGCCGCTTGGCACCAACAAGCTCCGCTCCGCGCAATTCAACAAATCCGTACGTTCCTTCTCCATTCAAGAGTTTTTCGAGGGAAAAACGACGTTTGAAGAATCTCAGCATCTACGTGCTGACTTCTTAGCTCTTTCCTATCAGATGATGCACTATGCCGGAGTACTGAAGGACAAGACCATGCCACAGGATATCGCAAAAGCGTGGGCTTCATGCTTTTATCGGTTTGGAGATCATTTCTTCTCATTTTTCTTCCCATATCTTAAAGGCATAAAGAAGTCACAAGTTGAATCATCGACCGATAGTTTCTTAAGCTACATACACGATTTTTGTACACTTCTCAATACCAATCATTGGACCGACGTCAACTGCATGTGCTACAGCATACGTTCCTTTGAAGTTGGATACAAATGTGGTGAAAAGGATTTCCTTCTTTTTAAAGAAAGCGACTGTGCTGCTCACCTCGACATCACCAACAAGTTGACCGACAAAAGCATCACCGCCGATCAATGCATCGACCAAATCTCTGTGCCTGCCCTCAAAGGTATTCTCTTCTCTCTGGCAGCATGGGGCCTACTTGAGATTGCTTGCGAGCCACAGAAAGACAAAGAGCAGTTCTCGCCCTACGATGCCCTGCGCTACGTACGCCTCACCCCGCTTGGCCGATACGCGTTTAAAATCGACAAGGACTACACACCCAAAGTCAAGATAGAGCAGACCACCGACTTCGAACTCAACGAATCACGCCTTATCATCAAGCTGCTCAACCCCGACAGCCCTCGCAACGTGGCCATCGATCAGTTTGCACAAGCCGTCACCCCGATGCTCTACTCCGTCAGTCCCGAATATTTTCTGCGAGACTGCCTTTCGCTCAAAGACCTTGAGGACAAAATAACGCGTTTCGAGCAAATTGTACGTACGGAACTTCCCGACAATTGGAAATCCTTCTTCGATGAACTCCGTTCGCAGTGCGACCCTTTCAAAAAGCCCAAGAATGCTTACAGCGTCTATCGGATCGATCCCAAAGACAAGAAGTTGCAAGCTATCATCCTCAACGATCCTATGCTGAAGCAGTACATCTTACGTGCTGAAAACTATATGGTGCTTATCGAGCGAGCCTCCATTCCCGAGGTGAAGCGCATACTTCTCAAGTACGGATACATTTTCTAAGAGAGAGGAGGATTAAGCCCCTCAGCCAATACCGGGGGGGAGATGCGTCCTCGCGGCACTGCAAGTCTACATTGCCTGCCATCCTTATCATACCTAAAAAGTGGCATCCTCGCGCGCGCGTATTACAGACATTTTTCCCATCAGTTGCTTGCACTCCGTCACTCGGCTACATGCAACGTATATGAATATCAGCACAAAACGCGTCTGTATGTGCCTACACTTTTCCTACACTCTATCTTGCACAATTCTCATAGGGACAAAGAAAAATTAGTGGTGGGAAGAGAAAAAACTACCCCACCTAACAGAAAAAACGCTTCAAGCAGAAAATCTGAAATGCAAGGAAGTGCAAGCAAAGATGACGGAAGAGTTGGTCGTCTCACGCAAACGAAGCTTCTCATTATCAGCAATATACAAGCATCCCTTTCTGATAGTGCAAGCAAATAAGCACGAAATCGGCTGTAACGTGCGCGCGCGAGGCAAGCTCTCTCCCCTCCCTTTCTTTTCCGCTCTTAAAGCAGAAAAAGTGTACAAATTCTACACTATTTTTTGCGCAATGCAGCGAGTTATCGTATCTTTGTATAAGATAAGCTGCGGCTCAGCATAAAGTTCAAGCAAGCTTGACTTTCTGCTCTCGCCTTGCATTATCTTTGTATGCAGATAGAATCCAACCACGAAAACCATCAAATATTCCATCTATGATACATTTCTACAAACTGGCTACAGCTCTTTGCCTCTTTGCCCTCATGCCCTTTGCAGCACAGGCACAGCTCGAGCTTAAGCCCACCACGCTCACCAATAGTGAGAACGAACCCGCTCCGGTTCACCCCGTGCCATCTCCACGACAACTGAAGTGGCAGTACACGGAGTTTTATGCCTTCTTCCACTACGGTATGAACACCTATACTGGCAATGAGTGGGGATACGGCAACGAGAATGAAAACATCTTCGCACCCACTGCAGCGCCCAATCCCGAGCAATGGCTCACTGCCGTAAAGGCAGCTGGCATGAAGGGTGGCATCGCCGTGGTGAAACACCACGATGGATTCTGCCTCTGGCCCACAAAGACTACTACACACAACGTAACCTCATCGAGCAATGCCTTTGCCAAGCAGACGGACATTCCACGTGACTTCGCTAAGGCCGCTCAGAAGCTGGGCATGAAGTACGGTTTCTACGTATCTCCATGGGACCGCAACAATGCTGAATATGGCAAAGACACTTACGTGAAGAACGTATTCCTCCGTCAGTGCGCCGAGCTTGCAGCCTACGGTGCCGACCAGTTTGAAATGTGGTTTGACGGCGCCAACGGCGGCGATGGCTACTACGGCGGCGAAGGCGGCACACGAAGCATCGACCGCTCTACTTACTACGACGTGCCCAACCTCCGCGACACCGTACACAAGGTTAGCCCCGACTGCGTGCTCTGGGGTGTAGGTGGCGAAAGCCGCTGGATCGGTAACGAGCAGGGATGGGCAGGTGAAACCAACTGGAGCCCTGAAGAGTATGGCTACGCTGAAGAGAAGAATGGTATGTACGGCAACATGGACGGATGGTACTGGCAACCAGGCGAAAGCGATGCCAAGATTACCAACAACGGATGGTTCTGGCACAGTGGAGAAACGCTTCTCTCGACCGAACGCCTCTTCCAGATGTATCTCGAAACCGTAGGCCGAAACGCTACACTCATCCTCAACTGCCCGCCCGACAAGAGCGGTTCGCTCCCAGAAGCCACCGTGACCCGACTCAAGGAAATGGGCGATATGCTCAAGGAACGCCTCGGCGGTACTAACTATGCACTCACTGCCGACGACGTGCAAGCTTCTGAAGAACGCACCGCAGGCACAGGACGCTCCTTCGGCATCGACCAAGCACTCAACACCGACAGCCTCACCTACTGGGCTACCAACGACGGTACGCTCAAAGGCACCATCACCTTCCAGTGGAAGACGGCTCAACCCATTCGCTACGTCGTACTGCAAGAACACATCAAACTGGGTCAGCGCGTCAAAGCTTTCAACATCGAGACGAGCAATGACGGCGTAAACTGGACAAAGCGTGGCGGCAACATCACCACCTCTACCATCGGCTACAAGCGCATCATCCCCCTCAACGGCAGCACAAGCAACAGCTACAGCAACGCCCAGAGCGTGAAATATCTGCGCATCAACATCACCGACAGCCGTGCATGCCCCACACTTGAGAACATCTCCCTTTACTAGTCAAGAGAATTTTCTAGAAAAGCTAATCGTCCTAGAATCACTAGAAATACTAGAATCACTAGAATCACTAGCCCCTAGAAACTCCCAAAAATCTCCATCACATGAAATATCTCTCCATAGCCTTAGCAGCCCTAACCTTCCCCCTAGCTGCCCAGGCACAAACGGTCAAAGTTGACTTTGAAGACGCTTCAAGCTACAAAGCTCTGAGCGTATACGATACATGGGAAGAATCGCCCTTCCGCACAGGCAAGCTGCAAGGCAACGCTGCCGTCGTAGACAACTTCCTCCCGCAAACCAACGCCGACGGCGTAGTGCTCAACGATTCTAAGAAAATTCTCGGTGTGCAGCGCTCACGCTTCGGTAGCAACACGTTCGGCGTACGCGTCGACCTCAACGAGCCATTCAGCACCACTCCCTCTACGGTCTACGTTCACGTAAAAATGTACAAGCCCACCAAGGGCAAAGCCATGCTCGTTGGCCTCGGCAAGCGCCCCGACCGTGCTGGTCAGAGCAACGATGTAGAGCAGTTCTGGGTATATTCCAGCAAGTCGCTCCCCGCAGATGAATGGTGCGACGCTGTATTCCCCATCAAGACTTGCAATGGCGTAGAGATCCACAGCTTCGTGATCATCCCCGACGTCACTTCACCCAACGAACTCACCGAAGACTTTGCCGCCTACTTCGACGACATCGAAGTAAACAATAGCGACATGCCTCGCATTAAGCAAAATGCTTACTACGATCTCAACTTCGACACAGAGTCCACTTCCGGCAAGTCTTGGCAGTACGTAACGACTGTCAAGCTCACTTCTACTACTAACGGTTCACAGACGCTCACCGTAGGTTCTGTCAATCCTCAGTTGCTCTACAGAGACCTGACAAGCAAGTTCTTCCGTGCCAAGGCTGGCGATGATATTACCCCCGTCATCAATTACAACGGAGGATGGATGAACGGATACGTCTACCTCGACCAGGGAAATGACGGACAGTTCAACGTTAAGCTCAACGACAACTACACCAATGCCGCAGGTAGCGACCTCATGAGCTACTACTACATCGAGACAGAAGAAAACACGAAAGGCTACAAGTACGATGGTACAGAGCTGAGCGGAAATGATCGCAACACTATGGAGACCCCAGCCTTCAAGCTCCCTGCCGACCTTCCCGTAGGCTTCTACCGCATGCGATTCAAGGTAGACTGGGGTAACGCCGATCCCGCAGGACGTATGACAACTACCAACAGCATTAAGTCAAACGGCGGTGTCGTAATCGATACCCGTCTCAACGTACATGCCGACAAGGTCAACGTATCTTCAGCAAGCCGCAACGGCTACATTACCGATGTCAACGGTACAGAACTCGTAAGCTACAAAGCCGACTTCTACAAGCAATTGGCCATCATCGCACAGCCTGCTCCCGGCTTCGCGCTCGACTCCGTAACCATATACCACGGCTACAACCTCACCGGCGAGCAGTACAACAAGTACGGCACCAAGCAGTGGGACAAAGTAGTCATCCGTGCAAGCAGCTTCAACAAGAAGACTGGTAAATATACGCTTCCCGCCAGCATCATCGACGGCGACGTCATGATTGATGCCCAGTTTGCCAGCACCACAGCTGTCAAGGAAGCCACAAAGGAGGAGAATCCTTTGACTTTTACCACCGCGGCCGGAAAGCTCACCCTGCACGCAAGTCAGCCCACCGAAGTAACGGTAATCGACGCTGAAGGCCGCACCCTCTTCAAGCAAACCATCAATGGTAACCGCACACTCGCCCTCCCCACCGGAGTATACGTAGTCAACGGTCAGAAAGTAACATTGTAACCCACCCAATCATACTAAGAAAAGCTAGCATTTCTATAGCCTCCCAAGCCCATAGAAATGCTAGCTATTTTTAATAAGCATCTAAAATAGACCGCATCCCTAAAAAAAAGATTAGAATAACTACCCCCCTATAAAAACTATAATCACTAGACTCACTAGAAAAACTAGAAAAACTAGAATCACTAGAAAAACTAGAATAACTAGAATAACTATACCCCCCCTTCCCCAATGAAACTCCTATATTTCCACGGCTTCGCCTCATCAGGCGCCAGCGGCACCGTACAATTACTCCGCAAAATTCTCCCCTCAGCAGAAGTCATCGCTCCCGACATCCCCGTCGACCCCGAAGAAGCACTTCCCATGCTCCAATCACTCGTAGAGGCAGAAAGCCCCGACCTCATCATCGGCACCAGCATGGGCGGCATGTACGCTCAGCAGATGCACGGTCACCTACGCATCTGCGTCAACCCAGCCTTCCACATGTCGACCATGAGCAAAGCCCTCCACACCGGCGAGCACAAGTGGCTCAACGGACGCAAAAACAGCGAGAAGACCTTCAAGGTGACCGCCGAAATCATCCGCCACTTCAACCAGATGGAGCGACACCAGTTCGACGGCATCACCCCCGATGACCGCGAACTCTGCTACGGCCTATTCGGCATCAAAGACAAGTTTGTCAATCCCGCCAACGCCTACAGCGATTTCACAAAACACTACACCCACGCCGAGCGCATCGATGCCGACCATCAGCTCAACGACAAAGTGATACACAAATACCTCCTTCCCCTCATGAGGTCCATCCTCGGCCCCCTCTACGACGAAGCCACCAAGCCTCCCCTCCCCGACTACATGAAATACTAAAAGGCCCAGCAATCAAGATCCACTAAAAATCCTATAGCCTCTAGTATCACTATAAATACTATAATCACTAAAAATACTAGAACCACTAGAAAAACTAGAATCACTAGAAATACTAGAATCACTAAAACCACTATAGCCCCTCACCAAAATCCCCCGCATATCATTGATATGCGGGGGATTTTAGTACTTATTTATTCTCTGTCTTATTAAAGCACTCTCTGCACAGCGGCTCATAGTCCTCTTGCTCACCGAGCAGCACGCGCTCATTGTTCTTCACTATGCGGTGGGAGAACTGAGCAAGGTTGCCACACTTCACGCAGATAGCATGCACCTTCGTCACATCCTCTGCTATAGCCATCAGTTGTGGCATCGGCCCGAAGGGTATTCCCTTATAATCCATGTCAAGGCCGGCTATGATGACGCGCTTACCACTATTAGCAAGCTCGTTGCACACCTCCACCAAGGATACGTCGAAAAATTGTGCCTCGTCTATGCCCACCACCTGCGCCTCTGAAGCCATCAAGAGAATGCTGCGAGCCGACTCTACAGGAGTAGAAGAGATAGAGTTAGCATCGTGCGAGACGACATCCTCTTCAGAATAGCGCGTATCGATAGCAGGTTTGTAGATTTCAACGCGCTGCTGCGCAATGCGTGCACGCTTAAGCCGACGGATGAGTTCTTCCGTCTTACCGGAAAACATCGAGCCGCATATCACTTCTATGCGACCTTTAGATAGATTATTCGATTCCTGAAACATGGTATATAAAAGGAGAAGAGAGGTAGAGGGGGAAGACAATTACAATTCCGTCAAGTCTACAAAGTAGCCGCGCTTCTTGCGCTCCTCAATAAGTTGTTCGAGCTTGCGCTGACGGCTCTTGGCTACCCAGTGACGAGCAAAGACGTTAGGAATAGCCACACCCAGAGCGATACACATAATCGTGATGGCTGAAGCCATACCAAACTTCATTGCATTGGTCAATTCGCCCACCACACCGTTCATTTCGATCAGACCTACAAGAGCACGATACATCAGCACACCAGGCACCATCGGGATGACGCTCGGAATAGAAAGCACGTGATTGGGAGCATGTACCCAGTGTACAGCCTTCACAGCAATCAAGCTTGCCAGTGCACTTCCTGCCAACGAACCGATGGCAAGGCCCATATCCAACCCCACATTGTCATTGCTCGGACCGAGATTGACGAAGTTGCGCGTGCAGACAGCGATGATACCACCTATAGCCACTACCCACAGCAGGCGACGCGGAATATTGAATATCATAGAGAAGCCCATAGCCGAGATAGCAGCTGCTGCTGCATAGCTGATATAGCTATTGTGAGGAATCATGGGTATGGTATAGAACTGTGTCAAGTCGAAGTTGGACAGTTTGAGGAAGAAGGCTATACCAAACGACATCGCGACAATCATCAGAAAAGTGTTGATGGCTCTTGTCAAGCCCACCTGTATATAATTGTCGAGCATATCGTCGACAAAGTTGATCAGAGGCACACCTGGCACAATAAACAAGGCACAAGCCAAGAGCGGGTGGAGCGGAGTGTCTGTCCACGAAGAGGGAAGATACGTTGTGGCCCACGCTATCACAGTACTGATAAAAGCTGCGATGGCAATGCCCATATAGTTATTCAAGCCCTTGCGGAGCATGAAGCCGCGCAAGTACATACCAATGGCAGCAGCGAAGGAAGCATAGAAGAATGCCGTCCAGTCGCAACCAAACTGAATGCAGAATCCGCCGCAAGCGAAGCCCGTACCGATTGCCACTTGAAGGGGAGTATAGTTGCGAGGGCGCTTGGCAATCTGCTCAAGTTCGTCGGCATACTGCTCGATGGAGTAGTCCTCACGAATGGCTTTCCATGAGAGCTTGCTGATGAGCGAGATGGTAGTCATGTTGATGCCATGCTTGTCGCAACGCTGAAACTTCGTAAAGGAGTGTTCGTCATCGCTGAGGTTGACCATCAACATGTTGTACTGCACGTAGATATGCAAGTGTTCTTCGGGAAGTCCGAGGAAGGCTGCTACGCGCTTCATGTTACGCATAATGCGGTTTGTGTCCGCTGCGCTTTCCACGAGGAGTTGTCCGGTGCGCAGCAGCAAGTCGAGCTTGTGGCGAATGAGCTGTTCTCGCGTAAGTTCGGTGTCTGTTGTCATTAAGTTTATGGGTTATAAGAATTATTACGGCTGCAAAATTACAAAAAATTAAGCAAAGCGCTCATCTCTAAGCCACTTCTTATGCGTCCTTTTCTATAATAAGCCATGCTCCAAGCCTATTCCATTTACTTTCTCTACTCTTTTAAGCTATTGCAACAACATCTATTTCTGCTCATCTACTAAGGCCGAGCCATCCACAGCCCTTTATCTTTCCATCGCTCGATAGCCATCTATCGCTCTGCCGCCCGTGGGTGGCAGCTTTACCACACCGAACCGGCAGCTCTGCCACCCGCGGGCGGCAGAGCTGCCGCACAAGGGTGGCAAAGACGCAGATAATCATCGAGCGACGAAAAGATAAAGGTATATAAGTCAAAGAGAAAGGGGGTATTGATCAAAGATAAATGGGATGGTGCGCTTCAGCGAGCGTATTGAGGAGGAAAGATAGGCATTCGTATCGTTTTTGGGAAAGCATCTTTAAGACTTACTTTGGAAGTAACGCGAAATCGCCTCTCATCTGCATTGCTGCGAAGATGAGAGGCGATTATCTACGTTTCTATGAAGAAAACGGCTGATTACTGATCAGCGTCCTTCAAGAGAGGATTGTACTTGAGTTCTTGATCGGGGATGGCGAAGATAAGCTTCTTGCTATCCCAAGCGTAAGTGGGAGTACCATAGAAATCATCATTGTCGGGAATGACGATGTTCTTGTGGAAACGCTTGAAGGTCATGAGGCTCTTACCTTCACCCCACATTTCTACACGCCAGTTGTAGAAGATCTCGTCGAGGAGCTGCTCCTGAGTCATGCTGCTGAGCGTTTCGGCAGTTGCGGTGTCGCGATTGTCGAGGATAGCCTTCAAGTAGGTGCAAGCCTGAGTCAAGTTGCCTTGGCGAGCATAGGCTTCGGCTGCGATCAGATAGCACTCTTCGATACGCATGAAGTGGATATCGCTTTCCCATGAGCGGTCGCCCATGATGGTGTGTGAGACGTTGGAGTAGAACTTACCTGTGGGCAAGAGGCAGAGCGACTCTAGGGCAGAACCCGCATATCTTTGATAGTAGGGGCTCTCTGTGAACCAGTCACGACGTGCATCGGTCTCGGGGATCTGATTGAAGAGGTCGGAGTTGATTACCTTGAAGTCGCCTGCAGCCGTGTAGCTGTAGGTATAGAGGTCCATCATGCCCCAGAAAGTACAGAGTCCGCCAGTATTTTCAGCTGTTACGTCCATACCCCACAACCAGTTGTTGTTGTTGACGGAGTTGAAACCGAAGAACATGTCGTCTTCCGAGAGGATACTGAGGCCTTCGTTGCCGTGTGCTTCTGTGATGGCAGCTACTGCGGCGGTAGCAGCTTCGCTATTCATACCCATCTGCAGGTAGGCATAAGCCTTGAGGGTAAGAGCCACTGCCAAGCTGGGCTGATCGATAGAAGTAGGTGCGGCGTCTTCCTCGGCGGCCGACTTGAATGCCGCGATGGCATCGTCCAAATCGTTGAGGATGAACTGATACACCTGCTCATTGGTAGAAGGGCCTTGGTTGTCCATTCCCTGCTTGTTGTAGATGGGGAGCACCTTCTTGTTCTTGCAAGTGGCATAGTCGCCGTTGTAGAGGTTCTCTAGGTTGAAGTAAGCATAGGCACGAGCCGTCTTACATTCTGCCCAATAAACTCTGGTCTGGGCAGCCTCGGGCACGTTTTCATCGCCACCTGCTGCGGTAAAACCTGAGTTACAAGCGTCGATGATGCGGTAATAGGTGTACCAGTTGGACTGGGTACGTGCGGAGGTTCTCACCGTAGACTGTCCGTTGGCTTCAGAACGCCAGTAGCCATAAGTAGAACCTTGCGACATAACCATATCGTGTGAAATGATGTCCGTAGCGATATCGATCGACTTCTGTCCGAAGTCATTCTGAGAGGTGCTACCACCAGCTTGCCAGCGCGTCAAGGCTGTGACCGTGCCCTGCACTTCGCCCAACATGATTTTAGGATTCCACTTGAACTCCTTTTCTTTCTGGTCTGACGTGATGTAAGCACCCTCGGGCTCACGATCCAAGAAGCCCTCAGAGCATGATGCTAAGGAAGCCAAGGCTGCTGCCAAGATTGGCATATATGTCAAAAACTTATATTTCATAGTGATTTGTATCTTTAGTTTGGCTGTATATCCAAGTATGAGCTATTGTTAGAAATTCAACTTCAGACCGATGGTAAAGCTTGATGAAGGCATATACTGGAGGTCGTCGGACTGACCTGTAGCGCTTGTACCAGGCATGAATCCCTTACGAGCACTGAGGTAGAAGAGGTTTTCGCCAGTAGCATAGATCTGCACGCCGTTCATGCCACCCAAGCGAGTAGTCAGAGCGTTGGGCAAGTTGTAAGCCAATCGAATGCTTGAGAGCGACAAATAGCTACGCTTCGTGAGGAAGCGGGTGCTACGAGCAGCAGCATAAGTACCATCTGAGCTACCTGCAGAGAGCATAGGCACATCGGTGATATCGCCGGGCTTAGTCCAACGCTTTTCGATGTCCTTGTGCCAGTTATTACCGCCAAGTTCGTTATCGCTCATCAAGACGGCATAAGCATAGTCGTAAGCATAGCCACCGAGAGAGTATGAGAAGGTGGTGCCGAAGGTGAAGTCCTTCACGCGGAGGTCAAAACCAAAACCGCCGGTGAGCTTCGGAGTAGCCGACTTGCCCACATATTCGCTCACAGCCTCGGTCCAATCAGCGCTTACGCCTTCTACGAGCTGATATTCCTCGCCCTTGTGCTGGCTCTTGAACTGTTCGAGGTCGGTTACTACCTTTTCTGTACCATCGGCATACTTAGCCGTGAGGGTCTTGTACTGTGCAAGGCCTGTCTCGGGATTTACTCCCTTATAAGTAGGCAAGTAGAAGTCGTAGATACCCTTGCCCTTCGTCCAAGTGAAGCGGCTGGTGTACTGATAGTACTCCATGCGATTGCCGTTCTCATCGAGAGGAAGTTCGGTGATGGTGTTCTTATAGTGCGAACCGTTGAGACGGATGTCGAAGCTGACGTCCTTGGTCTTAACAGCGTGTGCTACCAAGCTGAATTCTACACCGGCATTACGCATCTTACCATCGTTGACGGGGATGGAAGCATAACCCTTCGACATAGCTACGCTGCGGAGGAAGAGCATGTCGCTTGTCAAGCGGTTGAAGTAGTCTACTTCACCTTCCAAGATGCCTGCGATGTTGAACTCAACACCCACATTGATATTCTGTGTCTTTTCCCAAGAGAGATTCTTGTTACCCTTCTTGTAGAACACGAATGAAGGATCATCGTTCATATTGCGGATGCTGTATACATCGGCATAAGGATAGTATGAGGGGATTGTACCCATAATCAAAGCACCGAGCGACTGGTTACCCGTCTTACCCCAAGAAGCTTTCAGCTTCAAGTTGCGGAGCCAAGTGACGTCCTCCATGAAAGCTTCCTTAGTGATGTTCCATGCAGCACCTACTGAGCCGAACGTACCCCAACGATGTCCTTTAGCGAAACGTGAAGAACCATCTGCACGGAGAGCTGCATTGAAGAAGTACTTTTCAGCATAGTCGTAAGAGACCTGACCAAACCAGCTATCGAGTGAATAGCCATAGTTCATACCTGAGAGATCCTGATATTTCACAGCATTACCCATGGTGACATCGTTGGCACGAACGAGGTTGTTCTTAGAGCCCGTCATCACTTCATTGGTGGTCCAAGTAGACTCATGACCTACGAATGCGCTCACGTTGTGCAGAGCTGCATAAGTGTGCTTCCATGAAAGGATTTGGTTGCCCACCACCTGACGAGAAATGAAGCTTTCGGTATCAATACGTCCGAGGCCTTCAGCATCGCCATAGTAGGGATTGGTAAGTACATTTTCATTAGAATGATAGTACATATATCCCAAGCCAGCGGTCAGTTTGAAGTCTGTCAAGAAGGTAGCTTCCAACTGTCCGTTGCCATTGAATTGGTCGAGGTCGGTGCGGTCTAAGTCGAGGTTGGCGCTACCAGCAGGGTTCACACCTGCAGCGAAGCCACGACCATAGCCATCATGCATACCGTAGTCGTAACGATAGCCACCCACGTTGGTATCGGCAATGCGGTTGCCATTCTCATCGCGTTCGTAGACGGGATAGAGATAGGGGGCATTGTTTACGAAGTTCAATGCATTGTTGGATGCACCCGTATCCTGTACCGACTTGTTGTAGCGAGCATTGCTGTAAGAGAGCTGTGCGCTACCCTTGAGCCAATTGGTGATGCGGATATCCGTATTGATACGTGAAGAGAAACGACGGAAGTCAGCTCCTACCAAGTAGCCTTTATCCTTGGTAAAGCCCAAAGAAGCATAGGTCTTGATGCGGTCGGTACCACCTGTGAGGTTGATACCAGCGTCTACCTTCTGACCTGTGCGGAAGAGTTCGTCTTCCCAGCTATCAGGATTGTATCGGCGGGTTACACCTTCGTTGAAAAGTCCGGTTTCTGGATTGATGAGGTCGGCACCAGCTACATTCCACATATTGTATGTGTCAGGAATACCCTTGGTGCTGAACAATACCTGAGAAGCCTTTGCTGCAGCCGATTCGAGATCCAAGCGGCGGCTTTCAGCACCCGTATAAGCATACTGATTGCGCAAGCTTTCCCAAGAAAGTTCAGTAAAGCGCTCTGGCGATTTGATCACATCGTAAGTGGGCAGCCAACGTCCGCTTACAGAGTACTTCACGTCGGCACCTACGGAGAGCTTACCAGCCTGGCCTTTCTTCGTAGTGATGATGATCACACCGTTTGCACCACGCGAACCGTAGAGTGCGGTAGCCGTAGCATCCTTCATGAGGTTGAGGCTCTCGATATCCTTCGGATCGATGGTGGAGAGGTCGCCAGCGTAGGGCATGCCATCCAATACGATGAGCGGCTGAGCAGCAGCATTCACCGAACCGATACCACGGATTACGATTGTAGAGTTAGCACCAGGGTTACCATCGCCCTGCATGATCTGTACACCGGCTACTTCACCGGCAAGGGCAGAGGTCACTTCGGTAGTGGCTTTATTCTCCACCACGTCGCCCTTGATCTGCGTAGCAGCACCAGTAAACGATTCCTTAGTGGCCTTACCATAGGCTACTACGTAGGCTTCGCCGAGGTTCTGCTCATTGTCTTTGAGCGTTACCATCACGTTGCCCGAGATGCTCACCGTTGCGGGCGACATACCGAGGTAGTGTACGTTGAGTTGCTTGGCGCTTGAGGGCACTCCGTTGAGTGTGAAGTTACCATTAGCGTCGGTTGAGGTCTTAATTCTTGAACCTTTTACTTGCACCGAAGCGCCTACTACGGGTTGCCCGTTGGTGTCGAGCACGCGTCCTGTTACGCGCTTCTGTGCTGAAGCGGTGGCTGCTGTCATCAGCAGCGCAGCTCCCATAAGCACTAACTTTTTGTTCATAATCTAACCGTTTTATTTAATGTTTGTTGTTTCGAGGAGTGGAGGCTTAGCTTCGGGGGGAGGAGGAGAAACGGACGTTTTCTTGGGTAAGTAAACGAGCCTTTCCCAGCGGCTGTAGTACGAAATGGACTAAATAGTGTTAAGTTTTGCCTATTCCCAGTGTTGTTGGACTTCGCTCACGATGTAAGCTATTTTCATGAAGGCTAAGCAGAAGTTAAATTTGCTACAATTCTTTTAAATGACTCGTCTATACTTCTTACAAACTCTCCAATGAGTCTTATTTGTGGTACATTTTGTAAGCAAAAATGCTTTTAAATGAACTTTTTGTAACAATTGTTGGCTGCAAATATATCGATTATTTCTTATAGTGCAACACTTTACCCCTAAAAAAATAGATATCTGTTGAATTTCTTTTAGAATTGCAACATTCTTATTGCAAATAAAGTCTAAAGAAGCTATTTTTGTGTGATGAAGCGGGGCGGAGGCTGGCTCGGGAAGGGTTGTTTCACGTAGCCATGGCTTGGGGGGGGGTAGATGGATGGTTTTGAAAGGTTTCCTGTGCATGGGTGAGGGAAGGGCTCGTAATGGGGGGCCAATGGTGGGGTATATATAGATGCCTCGCACGAAGGAGGCGGGATAAAGGGAATGTTGATTGATGGGTGCAAAGTTGCAAGCAAATCTTCTTCTTACCAAAAAAAGTGAATAAACTGTTCACAAAAACTTCTCCTACGCGTACGCGCGCATTCCGTCGATTCCGTTCGTAATTACTTGCACTGCGCTCACTAGGATGTATAAACGTTATGTTTATCAATGGGTGATTGGTGTGAGGAGAAGGAATTTTGCTTGCACTTTTCTTGCACTTACTTGCACTCTGTTGGTGAGAGTGATGTGGATCGCGATATATCATAGAATGCGCGCAGACTAGTCGTGGGAGGCGTGTGAACTAGTCGTGGGAGGCGTGTGGACTAGTCGTGGGAGGCGTGCAGACTAGTCGTGGGAGGCGTATTTAGCATCGGCCCGCTGAGCGGAAAGGAGTGTGTGAGGGAAAGTGCAAGCAAGGTATTCTGAAATGAGGCTGAGTATCAACGCATTAGAGGGAAAAAGTGAGGGGTGAGGGCAAAAAGGGAAAAAATGACTGTAATGCGCGCGTAGGCGCGAAAAAGAATAGGTGGGGAGGAAGAGGGAAGTCTTTTCAATAGTTCTGTGGGCGACGCGTCCCGCGTCGGCATTGCCTGCGAGAAGAGAGAGAAAGTTTGTAGGAGAAGCAAGAAGTGAGCCCATAGGCAGTGGGGGCGAAGTGTCCCGCTTCGGCGCAGCAACGAGTGGCTCGATGCCCGAGTTGCTGCAAGAGGCAACAAGTCTTTTTTTGCCACGCTCGGCATCGAGCCTCACGTGTCAAGCCGAAGCGGGACACTTCGCCCCACTGCCTATGAACTTACCTCTTGATTAGTGGCAATGCCGACCCACAGAACTTGGGAATTTGTACCTTAAGGGTGGGTTTGTACAATGGGAGAAGGAACGATTGATTATGCGAGAGGCGGTACTTCTGGAATGATGCAGTCGGGAGAGGATTGTAAAGAGTTGTTGAAAAACATAACGTAGTATATGGGCATGTATGTGATGCCGTGCTCTTGAAATACGCGTTGTTCGTTGCTCAATACAATGCCTCGACTGATGTGATAATCTGGTGTGGAGATAAATCTAGTAAGTGCACTATGCACTTTGTAATCCTTGCCCGATTTTACTTCGATAGGGAGTACCTTTAGCTGGTTGTAGTCGTCGATAACAAAATCTACTTCTCCACGTTGTTTATTGTCGTAATAATGCAATTGGAACCCGTGAGCGTGGAGTTCTTGTGCCACAACTGATTCATAGACCGACCCAAGATTGATGCTACAGACGTCACCCAGTACGGCGTTGATATTCGTGCCATAAAGAATGTTTGTGAGCAGTCCTACATCGCTCAGATAAAGTTTTATCAAGTTTTTCGTTTCCGATTCTGCTAGAGGAAATTTAGGATTGCTTATGGCTTTTACTTCGAGCGCTACTCCAGAGTTGGTAAGATACTCAAACTCTTCAGCATAGTCGTCAAACTGCTTGTGCCCTGCCTTGTTCTCGATATTCTTTACGATGATGCGTTTCTTCTTGTTCTCCATATTAGAGGGTATCATGTCGTAGATTCTTCGGATAACGAGTCGTTTGTCTGCTTCATACTGTGATGCATCGATTTTGTAAAGGCTATGAATGTCGCGCTGTATGTTGCGCACTTGGATGATGTTTCTGTTCTCAAGAAATTTGTTGATGGCATCGGGCATACCTCCCACAAGCAGATAGATCTTAAACTGCTGAAGCATATATTTGTGCATGGAGTCATTGAGGCTTTTTTCTTGCACGAAAGAGTCTTTCACTTTGTCGATAGTAGACTGTGCACACCCCATGGCTAAAAGAAATTCTTCAAAGTCAAGAGGGTACATTTGCTCAATGGCTATGCTGCCAATGGGTACAGAGGGGGTTTGAGCTAAAGCTACACCTAATTCTGATCCGCTCGCTATATAACGATACTTTGCGTCTTCGTTGAGAAATTTTAGCATGGTGAGCATATGAGGATAACTTTGTATCTCATCTAGAAATACAAGGGTGTCGGCATACGTGCCTAGTTGATTGCCGGCAATGGCTCCCAACTGCATGTAGAAGTCTTCTTTACTTCTCACGCTTTTGAATACCTGTACACCTTCGGCATCCTCCTTAAGATTGATCTCTACAAAATGGCGAAACATTTGCGTGCCGACGTGCCTAATGAGATAAGATTTCCCTATCTGACGCGCCCCATTTATGAGAAGAATCTTGCGTGGCTCATTGCTCAAAAAATCTTTGAGATGACTTTCGTATTTTCTATATAGCATGATGGAGGAATAAAATTCTTATGATAATCAGATCATTTACATGCAAAATTAATAATAGAAAATGAGATTTGCAAGTCTGATTCAGGAATTATTCCGTGATTTTACCCCTAAAAAACAGGAATTATTCCGAGTTTTATACCCCCTAAAACAGGAATTATTCCATGATTTTAACCCCTAAAAACAGGAATTATTCCGTAATCGAGGACATGGTAGACGAGGATAACAAGCAAGTGACGTTATATTATCACCCTTTTCTTTAACCCCATAAATACAACTTTTATCATATGATTTACGGATATATCAGAGTGAGCAGCGACAAACAGACGGTGGAGAATCAGCGATTTGAGATAGAGCGCTTTTGTCAAGCCGAGGGACTGAAGGTGGACGGGTGGATAGAAGAGACTATCAGCGGCACACGGGCTTATGATAAACGCGAACTCGGCAAACTGCTTCGACAGGTGGAGAAGGACGACCTCATCGTGTGTGCAGAACTATCAAGATTGGGCGAAGCCTGTTTATGATTATGGAGATTCTCAACCTCTGCCTATCTAAAGAATGCCGCGTATGGACCATTAAAGACAATTATCGATTGGGCGATGACATTCAGAGCAAGGTATTGGCCTTTGCCTTCGGACTATCTGCCGAGATTGAGCGCAACCTCATCAGCCAACGCACCAAGGAAGCCTTGGCTCGGAGAAAAGCTGAGGGGCAGACTTTGGGACGACCCAAAGGAAGCCGAAACGGCATGGAGAAGCTCAAACTCTATCAGAAAGCTGAGCAGATCGCTCAGTGGACTGCTGAGGGAATGACGAAGAGGGAAATCGCACGACGGTGTGAAGTGGATAGAAAGACGCTCTTCCGATTTATGAAAGAATACTTGTGAAGCAAGACAGTACTCGTTAGTTCTGTGAGTGAGGCACGAAAACGTCCGATTCTCCTCCCCCCTCCTCCAAGACTAAGCCCCCACTCAATCGAAACAACAAACATTAAATAAAACGGTTAGATTATGAACAAAAAGTTAGTGCTTATGGGAGCTGCGCTGCTGATGACAACAGCCACCGCTTCAGCACAGAAGCGCGTAACAGGACGTGTGCTCGACACCAACGGAGAGCCCGTAGCCGGCGCATCTGTACGAGTAGAAGGGCATAAGGGCGTGACCGTTACCGACTCTCAGGGTAACTTCACACTCAATGGTGTGCCATCTTCAGCCACTAAATTGAGAATCAACTACATCGGTAAGAAAGCCCAGACCATCAGCATCGCTGGTAACGTGAAGGTGGTGCTCGCCGACAACGATAACGAGCTCGAAGAAGCTGTTGTCGTAGGCTATGGTAAGGTGAAGAAGGGCGACTTTACAGGTTCTGTATCGGCCATCAAGGGCAAGGCGCTCGAGAAGCTTCAGGTGTCGAACGTGACAAAGGCACTCGAAGGCGTGATGCCTGGTATACAGTTGACTTCCGCTACAGGCCAGCCAGGTTCTTCAGCCAACATCTATCTGCGCGGTATCGGTTCTATTAATGCCGAGACCCAACCGCTGATTATTGTGGACGGCGCCCCCTATGAAGGATCACTCAATAGCATTAACCCCAACGATATCGAGAGCATCAACGTACAGAAGGATGCTTCTGCCACCTCTATCTACGGTGCACGTGGTTCGAATGGTATCATCTATATCACCACTAAGAAAGGTTCTACCGATGGCAAGACCCGCGTAACGGTAGACGCTAAGTGGGGTTGGAACTCTCGTGGCGTGTCGAAGTATAAGACCATCGACAATCCTGCTCAGTACTACGAAATGGTATGGGAGAGCTTCTACAATCGCAACCTCGACCAGATGAGCGACTTTGAAGCTCGCCTCAATGCTTCGCAGACCTTGGTAAGCGGACTGGGTGGCTACAACGTGTTCAATGTGTCGGACTACGATCTCGTAGATCCTATCACGGGCCGCTTCAATGCTAACGCTCAGCAGATCATTCCCACCAACTGGGACGACGAGACCTTCCACCACGGATTACGCCAAGAATACAACGTGGGCATCAGCGGCGGTAACGAACGCACTCAGTAACTATATGTCGTTCAACTACCTCTCGGACGACTCGTACATGAAAAAATCTGACTTCAACCGCATGACAGGCCGTCTGCGCTTGGACCACAAGGCTTTCGATTGGCTGACGGTAGGTGCTAATCTCGGCTACACTCATAGCAAATCAAGCGGTATTAGCGCAGGAGCCGGCTTGGCTTCCAACATCTTCTCATGGACGCAATATATTGCTCCTATCTATCCTGTATATCTTTACAACCGCCATGGACAATTGGTCTACGACGAGAATGGCCAGTCTATCCTCGATACGGGCGACCACAGCGAACTGGGCTACCACCGTCTGTTCCAAGGCGACCGTAACCCTCTGACCGACGTATACAACAACACGAATGAAAGCATCTCCGACGTGTTCAACGCCCGCGGTTATGCCGACTTCAAGATTTACAAGGGCCTGACCTTCCACGCCGACATCGCTGTGGACAACTTCCAGAGTTGGGTTGACAAATTCACCGCTCCCGTCACTGCCGATGCCAAAAACATGAATGGCTATGGTCAAAAGTCATCAAGCCGCACCAGCGTGGTGAATGCTACTCAGCGCTTCAACTACGACAACACCTTCGGCAAGCACTCTATCGGACTTATGGCTGCTCACGAGACGAAGGCTCAGTACTCTCGCGGACTTGCTGCATATCGCGCTCAATTCTTCTTGTCGGAAAACAACTTTGCTTATTCTCTGACCAATCAAGCCGACCCTGCTTCAAGCAATAATGCTTACCACTTGGAGAGCTACCTGGGTCGTGCAGAGTATAGCTACGACCACCGCTACAGCCTCTCTGGCACCTTCCGCCGTGATGGTTCGAGCATGTTTGCTCCCGAAAGCCGTTGGGGTAACTTCTGGTCAGTGGGCGCAGCTTGGAACATTGCCGAAGAAGCATGGTTTAAGGACAAGGCAGGTGGTTTTGTAAACCGCTTAAAACTCCGTACAAGCTATGGTACGCAGGGTAACGATGGTCTGCTCGACGCCGATGGCTACCGCATCTATGGTGCCTACCTCGACCACTATGCTATTGACAACTCTGGTACGGCTGAAAATCCTCAGTTCTCCGTGACACAGACTTACCGTGGCAACCGCGACCTGACTTGGGAAAAGAGTAAGACGTTCGACGTAGGTCTGGAAGGCGCATTCTTCAACAACCGCTTGACATTCGACTTCGACTTCTTCGTAAAGAACACCTCCGACATGATTGGCTGGCACACACTGCCTATGAGCCAGGGTGAGCCCAACTCAATGCTGACCAACGAGCAGGCTATGCGCAACACAGGTGTAGAACTTACGCTCGGTGGCGTGATGGTTCAGACTCGCAACGTCAACTGGTCGGCTCAGATCAACTTGACTCACTACAAGAATGAGCTCACCAAGCTCCAGGAAGGTCGTCCTGAAGAGGGCTACCGCACAGGTTCTTACTGGCGCAAGAAGGGCGGCTCGCTCTACGATTACTATATGTACAAGTATGCAGGTGTAGATCCTCAGACGGGTAAAGCACTCTACTATGTAGATGTGGAGAAACCCGTGCTCGACGCCGATGGTAACGAGACTGGCGAGACTTACACCGTACAGGAGACAACCGACAATGCTCAGGAAGCTACTCAGTATCAGATTGGCAAGTCATCACTGCCTAAGGTATATGGTGGTTTTACCACTACACTTCAGGCCTTCGGCTTCGACCTCAGCATCCAGACAGCATTCTCATTTGGTGGCTACACCGATGATAGTGCTTACCAGTCATTGATGAGCGGTACACTGGGTAATGCAATCTCCGTAGATATGTTTAAGCGTTGGCAGAAGCCGGGCGATGTGACCGACGTGCCTATCTTCAAGGATGGCTATCGCATGACGGGTGGCGTGACGAGCGACCGATTCCTCACTCGCTCTGACTACTTCTCTCTCCGCAACATCACACTGGGCTACACCCTTCCTCAGCGCATCACTTCGCGCGTGCCGGGCTTGAGCAGCGTGCGTATCTATGCCGTGGGCGACAACCTCTTCCTCGGATCTAAGCGTAAGGGCATTGACCCACGCCAGAGCCTCAGCGGTGCTGTATCATCATCATCCTACTCTGCATTGCGTACCATCTCGTTTGGTGTGAATGTCAACTTCTAAATCCTTTCTTAACTACGCATACATTATGAAATTAGCAAAATACTTGACAGCTGTTGTAGCTAGTAGTCTGCTCTTGACTTCGTGTGGTGAAGATTTCTTCAACGACATGGACTCATCTACTGCTACTAGCGACCAGATTGAGAACGAAGGTAAAAATGACCCTCAGAAGGTTCTGGCTTCGCAGCTCAATGGTTGTTACACCAATTGGAATCTGTTCATCCCCGATGGTGTATCAGAATTGAACGCACATATGGAGTGTGGCTTCGGTGGTATCATGACCATGGCCGATGTGATGAGCAATAACCACTCACATCCACTTGGCACAGGCGATCCCTTCCGCTACGACCGCGTGCTCGACTATAATGCTCAGCAATACATCCGTGCAGGATGGTATTGGAGCTTCTTCTACACCATCATCAAGGCTGCCAACGACGTGGTGAACGTCATCGACGAAGCTAATGCTACTCCCACTCAGAAGCAATATCTCGGTCAAGCACTCGCCTTCCGCGGCATCTCTTACGCCTACTTGGCACAGTACTATCAGATGACCTACAAGGGCAATGAAGACAAGCTTTGCGTGCCCATCCTCCTCAGTTCTAAGGAGAGCGATCAGGAAGTGAAGGGCCGTGCCACCGTAGCAAATGTTTACGAACGAGCTACTACCGACCTCGAGAAAGCCGTACAGTGCCTCCAGGGATTCAAACATGGAAACGACAAGACCACCATCGACGAAAGCGTGGCAGAAGGTCTTCTGGCACGTGTCTACCTGGTCATGAACGAATGGGACAAGGCTGCTGCCATGGCTCATGCCGCTCGTCAAGGATATGAGCTCAACGACATCAACCTCGCTCAGACCTGGAACTATCAGGATGCTAGCAATCAGGAAGTGATGTGGGCCTTCATTCCTACAGACGCCAACAAGCGCTACTATGCTTCATGGGCTTCATTCAATAGCTACGATGGTCCAGGCTATGGCCACATGTATCCACACGTGATGGACCAGGCTCTCTACAACTCTATCCCCGATGCCGACGTGCGCAAGAAATTCTTCGTAAAGCCGGAAGAAGCTACCGATACTTACCCCGCACTGATGTGTAAGAAGTTCCCCTACGTGGCTCAGTGGTTGGGCAATGTGGTCTACATGCGTGTATCAGAAATGTATCTCATCGAGGCCGAAGCTCAACTCATGGCAGGAAACTCTCAAGCATGTGCCGATATCATGGCTGAGTTTATGCCCAACCGTGTAGAAGGATGGACCGCTCCTTCAGCCTACACACAGATGTCCATCTACAAGCAGCGCCGCATCGAGCTCTACGACGAAGGATTTGGCTATACCGACTGCCTCCGTCTGAAGCAAGACCTCGTGCGCGACTATGAGGGAAGCAACGAAGCTGCCGCCTTAAAGGTGAACATCCCCCATACAAGCTACAAGTGGATCTTCCAAGTTCCACAAAACGAAATCCGCGATAACGACGCTATCTCTGAAGCCGACCAAAACCCGCTTCAGTAGTCAGCATAACCACTCCTCGTCTGTGCCCCACCCCACAATGTCTCTAACAGATAAAACGTGGGGCAGAGCAAGAGAGAGAGTGATATAGCGCAACAACGTTATTCCCAATTCCCCAACATTGGCTTATGCCATAAATAGAAATCACACAATGAAAACATCATACATCATCAAATCGCTCTTCCTCGGCCTTACCCTCACGGGCTTGGCTGCATGTAGCGGCGATGTGGAGAAGTCAGACTATGACAAGGCGATCGTTACGCCTACAGCTCTTCCCACTGTGACCACTGGCGATGTAGTAGTGTCGGGCGTAGCTGCTAAGGCAACCATCGACCTGCAGATTCCCGAAGGCGTAGAAGTGACTCGCGAAGGCTTCATCCTAAGCACAGACCCCGCAGCTCCGCTAGCAGATGCAAGCAACAAGTTTATTGACTTCAGCAAGGTGAAGAGTGGACAGCAGACCGCTGCTATCACTGGCCTCACGGCTGGCACCACTTACTACGTGAAAGCCTATGCTTACGTAGAAGGAGCCGTAACCTACGGCGAAACAAAGACTATCACTGCCACTGACGACTACGAACGCGCCACAGCTATCGATCTCGACTTCACCGATGCCGACGCACTCGAAGCTGCACCCTTCAGCGCCGTAAAACTTGGTGAAAGCCGCCAAGACTTCGAGCTCGAACCGCTCACCGTACTTGGATTTAGAGGCTACTACGGATTTGTCAATACCGTACTCCACCACGTGGGTCTGTTCCAGCAGGGCCAAGCAGCATTTGGCTCCAACATGGACGAAGGCTTACTCACCTATGAGCTCAACCTCACGGACCTCAACTTCCCCGAAGTAACCATCCAAGGCTTTAACCTTGCTGCTCTCTTTGGCGAAAACTATCCCACCAATGCGGGTAATTTCGATGTATACGCTTCTGCAGCTCCTATCACCACAGCGGAAGAACTCGCTGAAGCCGAGAAACTTGGTTCATGCAAATTCTCTACCGATCCTACCGACGAGACTTTTGAACTCAATCAGGTGACCTGCACCATTCCTGCTTCATACACAGACAAGGTCTACATCACCATCTACAATAAGTCAGTACGCACCGCTACGCTTGAGAACGGCAACCTTGGTGTAGCCATCGTAGGCTTCACAGTAACTTCTCTTCAGCGGAAGTCTGCAGAGTCTGAGAATCCCGCAAACTAACTACGATTTCCAGATTGCAGTGCTCCATCTTCAAATAAAAAGTTAAAGATAGCATTAGCAAATTCTCATTACACATTTAGAAGGCAGACGTTCTCCTCTGAGAATGCCTGCCTTCTTTACGTATATTCACTAAATTCAGCCCATATTGGAGCACTACGTGTCCTTCCCGTGAAGGATGAAACCTTATACAAGTACTTTACGTAAGCATCCCATACAAGCCGTATTGTAGAAACAAATAAGCCAAAGTCCATCT
>ERZ808270.198-NODE-198-length-37739-cov-8.468767_pt1 | contig 37739 bp, 24 predicted proteins | sample MGYA00521082_ERZ808270 | MGnify/ENA primary metagenome ERZ808270 (study PRJEB31516, sample SAMN03275594) | gut metagenome | biome: mammalia-associated habitat; material: feces | host: Papio cynocephalus | place: Kenya | collected 2012-07-27 ... | reverse complement strand
ATCGCTGAATTGCGAGTGCAAAAGTACGGACTTTTTAGATACCGACCAAATTTTTAGGAGAGAAATTTTGAATAATTTTTTGTGATTTTTGAGTTAAAAATAGGTATTACGCTGAGTTTCAATGGGTTATGGAGATGTATATTTTGGGGGAGTGTGAGGACATTTTTAGGGGTCGGTGGAGAAAAAAGCTTTTCTTCGTATGGGAATATGATATTCGTCGAATAAGAAAATGCTTTTCATCGTATAAAAAATCATCCCTTGTCTTGTGGATGACAGGGGATGATTGAGAACGATATAATCTTTGGGAAGCCTTTGTGCGGGCTTCGGAGGAGGATATTACTTCTTGGCAGCGGGGGTGGCAGCGGCAGGAAGTTTTACTTTGTGGATTTCGATGTGGAAGATAAGGGTGGAGTTGCCGGGGATGGCAGCACCTTGTCCGCGTTCGCCATAGCCGAGGGCTGAGGGGATATAGAGTTCGGCTACTGTACCTTCGGGGAATGTGGTGAGGGCTTCACGCCATCCAGCGATGACTTGGGAAGGACGGAAGGTGGCAGATTTGCCGCGCTTGATAGACGAATCGAATATGGTGCCGTCGATGAGTGAGCCTTCGTAGTCGACCTCTACTTCGGTGGAGTCGGTGGCGATGGGGCCATTGCCCTTGGTGAGGATGCGGTACTGGAGGCCACTCTTGGTGGTGGTCACGCCCTTGAGCTTGCCATTTGTGGCGAGGTATGCTTCGTTGGCTTGCTTGTAGAGGGCTTTCTGATAGTTGATTTGTCCGTCGACGATCTTCATGGCGCTATCGGGGGTGATAGTCTGTCCCTTGCCGAGCGCTGATGCGATGAGTCCGGCCTCGAAGGAGTGAAGGTCGACGTAGGTGGTGTCGCCCTTGCCTGCTGCTTGCTGGCTGATGTAGGGGAGGTTGCGCTTGTTCATATCGGCGATGCGAAGACCTGCGGCTACTGCTTCTGCTTTCTTGCGCTCGGCGGGGGTGAGGTTGGAGGTCATGGCTGCGAGGGCGTCGCTGACGTATGCGCTATCGACTCCGAGCTGACTTACGAGGTATTCCTTGAGTGAGGGTCCTTGGGCTACGCCGAGTGCATAGCTGAAGGTCTTTCCGTCTACTGCTTTGCCAGCGGGGGTTAGGGTGGCTGCGGGGACGACTTTCTTAGCTGATTTCTTAGCAGACTTTTTCTTGTCGGCCATAGCGCCCATGGCGGTGGTAGTGGCGAGGGCTATGATGAGGAGGGATTTGAGTTGCATTTTGTTGGTTTTAGGGGGGGGATGGGGACTAGTTATTCTAGTTTTTCTAGTTATTCTAGTTTTTCTAGGGATTCTAGTTTTTCTAGGGATTCTAGTATTTCTGGGGATTCTTGGGTATATAGAATGTAGCCCGGAGATTATGGCGGCACCACTCCTATATATATAATAGGAGTATATATAATAGGCGTGGTGCTGCTAATATGGATTCTTAAGAGAGGGGGATTAATCTACCGATACGAGGGTGATCTTGAAGATGAGGGATGAGAAGGGAGGGATGGGTCCTGCGCCTTGTTCGCCGTAGCCGAGCTCGTAGGGAATGTAGATTTCCCAGGTAGAACCAGTGGTCATCTGGGGAACGGCTACTTGCCAACCCTTGATTACATTGCCAAGGGAGAGCTGTACTTGTCCTTCGGGCTGTGAGGTAGAGGCGTCGAACACCTGTCCGTTGGCGAGGCGGCCTTCATACTTGATGGTTACCTTGCTTGCGGCTGTGGGGTGCTGTGTGCTTGTGCCTTGTTCGATCACCTTAGCATAAACGCCTTGGCCGATGGCTTTTACGCCGGGAGTTTTGGCGATCTTCTGCATGTAGGCGATGCTTTCTTGCTTTTTGTTGCCAAACATGTAGTCCATGATGCGCTTGTTGGCCTCTTCCTTGTCGACGAGTTTGCCGCCGATCTTGAGGGTAGTCTTGTTCTTAGCGAGAGAGGTGAAGCCTGCTACGAAGTTTTTGAGGCTAACCTTCTTAGTAGAATCGCCCTGGAACACTTGCTTCTCGATCATTGGCATCTGAGCTTTGAGCTGCATACCTGCCTGCAGACCGAGATTGTAGGCCATCTTCTTTTTATCGTCGGCCGACTTCATGCCGTCTATGTAGCCTTTGAGGAATTCGTCTACGTAGGCTGAGTCGCTACCCTGCTGTGTGAGCATGTTTTGGAAATCGCCCTCTGAGGCAGACATTACCATACCCATTTCGTAGCTGAGGGTATCGATATCGGTCTTGAGGTTGGCCTTGGGTGTTCCGTTGTTGCAGCTTGTCATGAGTGCTGCGGCGGCAACGAGTGTTGCCAAGAAAATCTTTTTCATTTTCTGTGTGTATATGAAAGGGGGGGAAAGGAATGTTGCTTACTTTTCGATGCTGATAAGCTCTACATCGAAGATGAGTGCTGCATAAGGAGGGATAGCCTGTCCGGCACCGCGCTCACCGTATGCGAGGTTGTAGGGGATGAAGAAGCGATACTTTGCGCCTTCCTTCATGAGCTGTACGCCCTCTGTCCAACCTGCGATCACGCCATTGAGGGGGAATACTGCGGGCTCTCCGCGGCGATAAGAAGAGTCGAACACCTGACCGTTGGTAAGGGTACCTTCGTAGTGGCACTTCACGCGATCGGTGGCGAGGGGCTGATTGCCAGTGCCTTCCTTGATCACGGTGTACTGCAATCCGCTGGGCAGCACGGTCACGCCTTCTTTCTTAGCATTTTCGGCAAGGAACTTCTCGCCTTCTTCGCGGATGGCGCGAGTGGCTTCTTCTTGCTGCTTCTGCATGAAATTGTTGACGAGCTGCTGTGCTTCGGCATCGGTGAGCTTGGTGGTCTGACCTGTGATCACATCGGTGAGTGCCTGTGCGAAGTCAGCGCCATTGATGCTGTCTACTCCCATACCTTTGAGGTTGTGGCCGATTACCATGCCGAGAGCGTAACTGAGTTTTTCCATAAAGAGTTTTATATGTATATAGGATTATAAAATGCGTGTGTATATATGCGCGCGTGTGCCCATCGGTGGGCGTGGTGCGCCATCAATGTGCAAAAGTACAACTATTTCCGGTTCGGGCTATGCTCTTTATGTTACTTTTTGTAACTTTGAGGATAGAAAACATGACTAACACGCTATTATTATGAAAAAATTGGTAGTACTTACGGGCGCTGGTGTGAGCGCCGAGAGTGGTTTTTCGACATTTCGCGATGCTGGCGGACTTTGGGATAAGTATCCGGTGGAGAAGGTGGCCACGCCCGAAGGGTGGCGTGCCGACCCGAATCTGGTGACCGACTTCTACAACAACCTTCGCCACCAGCTGGACGAGGCTCAGCCTAACGAGGCTCACCGCATACTGGCGGAGCTGGAGCAGGACTTCGACGTGACGGTGGTGACGCAGAACGTGGACGATCTGCACGAACGGGCGGGTTCTCACCACGTGATTCATCTGCACGGCGAACTGCGTAAGGTGTGTTCGAGCCTGTCGCCCGACGATCCACGCTACATCCGCACACTCCCACCCCACTCTGAGGGGGTGAAGCATGGTGAACTGGCGGGTGATGGTTCACTGCTCCGTCCGTGGATTGTATGGTTTGGCGAGGCAGTGCCCAATCTGGAGGTGGCTGCCGAGGAGACGGAACGAGCCGACGTGTTTGTCATCATCGGCACTTCGCTCAATGTGTATCCTGCGGCTTCGCTCATCCAGTATACGCGTCCGGGCATCCCGATCTACCTCATCGATCCGAAACCTGTACGCGTGCCGGGCTCTCGCCACGTGGAAGTGATAGAAGACGTGGCATCAAGGGGCATGCAGACGCTGCGCGAAAGGCTTAAAGCGCTTGAATAGCACCTTTTTCGTCTCGCTGCAGATTCTTTTTCTAATGCCAATAACGCTATAGTTTGCTATACTGAGGTGGCAACTATAGCGTTATATGTTAAACTGTGTTTTGTCTATGGAAAAAGTTAGTCTTAGGACTTGCATTTTTGGTAGAAGTCCGTATCTTTGCATCGTGTTTTTCATAGTATTAGATTTAAGGTTAACAAGGTTGGGATACAGTGGTATCCCATTTTTTTTGCCCATACGTTAAGTCGCGCTCGCTTTGAAGGGGCGAAAAGCGGCTGAAATGAGATAAAAAGTCTACCTGCGCCGATGCGGGGACGCGTCGCCCCACAGAGAGTGGGCATAGGGAAGACGAAATGATATAAAAAGCCAGCCGCCGCCAGCACATTCTACAAGTGAATATGCTGGCGGCGGTTTTCTTTTTACCTGCTTCGGCATCGCAAGCGGGCAGGAGGTCTGCTCATAGGAAGTGGGGGCGAAGAGTCTCGCTTCGGCACGCTGCGAAGGGCTCAATGCCCGAGGCGGCGTAAAAGTATTACACTTTTTTCAGTCAAGCTTTGGCATCGAGCCTCGCTTGCCTGGCCGAAGCGGGACACTTCGCCTCCACTTCCTATAGGTTCACCTCCTGCCCGCTATCAGCGCCGACGCGAGGACGCGTCGCCCCCAGAACTAAGCGAATCGGCCTTACGAGGGAGGGGGGATAAATTAAATGCTACAGGGAGGAGACCATGAAGGGCTATGTAGGGATCTGTGTGATATTGAAGGCTAAAAAATTGCGGAATTGTGTGATAGAATGAGCTGCAACAGGGCGGAATTGTGTGATTTTAGACGCTTGAAAATGCAGAATTGTGTGATAGGATTTGCAGAATTGACTGAAGATCAATACATTTGCACTCAAAAGTATAAATCACGCTCCTATGATGAAATTACTTCGCCGCAAAATCGACCAATACTTATCCAGTTGGAAGGCAGACGAGAGCCATATGCCCCTTATTGTAAAGGGTGCTCGGCAGGTAGGTAAGACTGCCTCTATTATGCAATTTGCTACAGACAATTATCAACACGTGGTAGCTATCAACTTTGTACTTCAGCAGAAATATAAAGCCATCTTCGAGGATGGATACGATGTGGAAAGCATCGTGCGAAACCTTACTCTAATAGACCCTAATATAGAACTTGAGGCGGGCAATACGCTAATCTTCTTCGACGAGATGCAAGATTGTCCCTCGTGTGCTACTTCGCTAAAGGCATTTCAGATAGACGGACGCTACGACGTGATCTGCTCGGGCTCGCTCATGGGGATCAACTACCAAGAAATAGAGTCGAACAGCGTGGGCTATAAGACCGACTACACGATGCATTCTATGGACTTCGAAGAGTTTCTTTGGGCCAAAGGCTACGGCGATGAGTTCATTGAGAGCCTCTATGATAAGATGCTTCATACAAAGCCCTTGTCGTCTCTCGAGATGGACGTGCTCACGCAGCTTTTCCGCGAATACATGACCATCGGCGGCATGCCTGCGGTGGTCAATCGATTCATCAGTTCGGGCAATTTTAGCGGTACGCTTCAAATGCAACGCCAGTTGCTCCTCGACTACGAAGAAGATATTACCAAATATGCGCAAGGCCTTGATAAAGGTAAGATTAAGAGCGTTTACAATCACATCAGCGTATTTCTCGGGCAAGACAATAAGCGATTTCAAATCAGCAAAGTGGCTCGCGGAGCACGCAACCGCGAATACGTGGGCACGATTGAGTGGCTACGCGATGCTGGGATTGTCAACGTTTGCTATTGCCTTTCACAAACGTCACTTCCCCTTAAGGGCAACTACGATCCGAAGCTCTACAAACTCTACTTTAAGGATACAGGGTTGCTTGTAGCCTCGCTCGACGAAGAGTCGCAAGAGGACATGCGCGTGAATAAGAATTATGGCACCTACAAGGGGGCTATCTACGAGAACGTGGTGGCCGACATGCTCACTAAGCAAGGCTACGACCTCTATTACTACCGCAACGAAAAGTCTACACTTGAGATGGACTTTTTCATCAGAAGTGCCACTTCGCTCATTCCTATCGAAGTGAAAGCCAAAGACAATGCCACACGTTCGCTCACGAAGCTTACCGCCCACGATGGTCGCTATCCCGACATACAATATGGCATCAAGCTCTGCTGCAACAATATAGGATATAATGGTCACTTCTACACCTTCCCCTATTTTCTTGCCTTTTTGCTTAAGAGATTTGTGAGGGACGATCGGGAGAAAGCGTGACCTATGCATTGGCTGCGAGCAATCGAGCAAGGGCTTTTCGCCCAATACTGGGGGGGGCGACGCGTCCTCGCTTCGGCATCGCAAGCGGGCAGGAGGTCTGCTCATAGGAAGTGGGGGCGAAGAGTCTCGCTTCGGCACGCTGCGAAGGGCTCAATGCCCGAGGCGGCGTAAAAGTATTACACTTTTTTCAGTCAAGCTTTGGCATCGAGCCTCGCTTGACTGGCCGAAGCGAGACACTTCGCCCCCACTTCCTATGAGTAGACCTCCTGCCCGCTATCAGCGCCGACGCGAGGACGCGTCGCCCCCAGTATTGGCTGAATCGGCCTTACGAGGGAGGGGCAAAGTGACTATCATTCCATGTTGCTCCAAATAGGGTTGGGCTGTTGCTGTTTAGAGGAGTAGGATGCATCGGCATCGACCTCGGTGTCAGAATAGCGCACGGAGGAGGCTAACATCTGCAAGGGCTCAAAGGTCAGCGACTTTGCGAGGGGCTTTATATAAGATCTTTTCATTACGTGATGTTTTTGATTGTTGGGGAAAAGGAATAAATATTATTGTGCGATAAACTTCTTGCCGCCTTGGATGTAGAGACTTCCCTTCACGGGACGAACTACACGGCGACCAGTGAGGTCGTAGATGGGGGCTTCGAACGAGCCTTGTGCTTCGATCTGACTGATGCCTGTACTAATACCGCCAAAGTTCATCATGAACGACTGTGCGCTACCACCTGAGGCAAGTTTCAAGTAAGCCTTGTTCATCTTGAGCACGGAACCGATACGACCGCGGCAGAACGCAGTGCAGTTGTTCTCCGTATCGCGAGTGAGGATATAGGCGTGCGTATCGTCAGTGAGCGTGAGGGCTGCACCAGCCGATGCGCCAAGGCCATTGGAAGAGATGGTGGCTGCGGTCTCTGAGGTGGCGGGGAGCATGATGGCAGAGGTGGTGCTTGAGGGTGCTGTGAGCAGTACGCCCTGTCCTGCGGGGATAGCCTTACCTGTCTCAATGGATTGCAGGTGGGCAGCGGTGTTGACTTGGTCGACATACCATGCCGTTACGCCCTGGGGCACTACGGTAGCAAAGGGTGCACTGAAGGTAGCTATCTGCTCCACGCCGTCAATACCTTCGGCAGCATTGAAGGTGATGGTGTTGGGATAGGTCACTTCTTCCACTTGGAATGCGTTGGAGTAGGTGGTGTTATAGTACCAATTATTCAGGTCGGTACGATCGAACGTGCCGTCGTTCTTGACAACGAAGAAGGAAGAAGCAGTAGAGCTACTGCCATCCGTCTTGAGTCCGCCGAAACTTACGTAGCCGAAGAGGTCGGCCAGAGAGGTGGCAGAGGTGGTATATGAGGTAAACTGCATTTTGGCGAACGTCATGCCGTTGGTCGCTGCCACGTAGGAATCGGTAAAGCCATTCGTGCCCGTCACTCCGCTTTTAGGAGTCTTATATCTCCAACTAAGGAACTTGCCCTCATTGTTGACAAAGACGTATTTATCACCCACTACGCGGCAGGTAAACTTAGCCGATTGGGGAAGCGACTCAGCATCGCCATCGCCACGAGCCACCATGGTGCAGCCGCTGGATGCGTAGTTGTAGTATTTACGACCACTCTGGGGGTGAACGTTGGTGAACACGTAGGTGTGGCCGTCTTCGGGCATCTGAATGTCGGTGGCCTGCTTGTAGGTGTTGATGGCTGCATTGAGGGTAGCGACGGCTGTGCTGAAGGTGGTAGAAGAGGATGCTTCTCCAACCTCATCTAATGTCTGCTGAGCCGATGCGATGGCCTGCTTAAATGTGGTGCGTGCCGTGCTGTTTGCCTTGGGATAGCCCACGCCCGTCTTGTCGAGCACGGCTTGAGCTGCAGCGATATCGCTTCTTAAGAATTCGGCGTTGTAGCTATAAGTCACGGTGATGGTGTGAGCCGTGGCGTCTACGGATATTTGAGCACCATAGCCATCAATCGCTGCAGCGGTGAAGTCGGACGCAGTGGGAGCGGTGGCATCGGCGTCGAATACGAAGAAACCCGTGTTGTAAGCTCGCTCTGAGGTGGCGGTACGAGTAATGTAGCCATTGGTATTGCCCGTGACGCTTACGGTGTAGAAGGTCTTACCTTCCTCGCTCTGGGTGAGGTTCCACTTGGTAATGTCGCCTACGTAGTTTTTATAATAATTGATAGCCGTGTAGTCGCCATACTGATGGTTGGTATCAGAAGCGCCTGGGGCACAGAGGCCTTCGCTGAAATATACTGCCGTGGTGTAAGTACTGTTAGCATCGACGGGAGTGAGTGTGCTCAACTTTGCCACGCCCGATGCGCCATGATTGCCATCCTCACGAACGATGGGTGTGCCCTGTCCGTTGACGATGGTGACGGTGTTTCCGCCCGAATTGACGATGCGCCAATAGTAGTTGTTCGTGGTGCCGAGTGTGGTGGAGAGCAGGGTGCGCTCGCTGGCCTTCATCGAGTTGGACGACACGGTGGTCGATGCTGCATCGTTGAATGCATACACGTGAGTGATACTGGTGTTTGTAGTAGCACTCTTGATGGTGTAATAGCCAGTAGGCAGATTGGAGGTGTTTGTAGCGTGAAGCGGCCCCGCACACACCAGCAGGGATGCGGCTACTTGAAGTATGGTTCTTTTCATACGCTTAAATATATGTGAAGATTGTGTTAGAATTGTCCGTCAGTGATTCATGCAGATTCATCAAGGATGGGAAAGGCTTTCGTTCTTTCCACACAAAAGCGCACGCTGCGCCCCGCACCTTTTGCCTCACCCTATGGGGATGAGCAGAAGATGCAAGGCGCAGCGTGCGCTTGCGTGAGCCGCGTGGGCTTCTATGGAGAGCGGAAGAGCGTTCTCTTCCTATTAATATTCTATAACATATGGGGGGGTAAACGTGCTCATGCAGCCCATGGATATTCTTCCATGAGCAAGGGGAATGCGTGTATTGATCTGTTGCATGAGAATAAGGAGATAATCGTCGTTTACCAGTCTGCCATTGTGCTTTTCTTGCATGAAAAGTATGTCCGTTTTGAGGAGCAAGCAGACTCTCGATGGCAAAGTTAAGGTTTTTTCTGTAAATACGTGCAATTGAAAGTATAAATCACGCTCAAAGTAAAGCGGGTAGCGACTTCATTTAGAGTCTACTCATAGGAAGTGGGGGCGAAGCGTCCTCGCTTCGGCACTGCCAAAGATTCTATTCAGAGGTTTCTCAGAGTCTACAGGGGGCGACGCGTCCCCGCGGCATGAACAAGTCTACTCAGAGGTTATTCTGCCATAGCGCATTCTTGCCATGCCGACGCGGGGACGCGTCGCCCCCAGTAGACTCTGAATAGCCTCTTGCTCACTCATTGCGCCGAAGCGAGACGCTTCGCCCCCACTTCCTATAGGCTCACTTCTTGATTGCTCATGATGCCTGTACCTAAAAAAGCCCAAGGTCTCTTTTCTCTAACCTTGGGCTTTTATATTATTATCGTGATGCGGGGCTTATATGCGCTTGCCGGCGTACATCTTCTCGTAGTACTGCTGGTAGTCGTCGCCGCTGACGGCTTCTACCCAGTCGCGATGCTCGAGGTTCCAACGGATGGTCTTGACGATGCCTACTTCGAAGGTGGTCTCGGGATACCATCCGAGGTCGGCCTTGATCTTGGAGGGATCGATGCCGTAGCGCTGGTCGTGGCCGAGGCGGTCCTTGACGAAGGTGATGAGCGAATCGTTGATCCAGTCGATGCTGATCTGACCATCGGCGCCTATCTCTTGGCGCTTCAGCAGGGTGCGGAAGCGGGGCTCCTCCTGCATGATGTCGTGGATGGTGCGGATGATGATCTTGACGATCTGAATGTTCTGACGCTCGTTGTGACCACCCACGTTGTAGATGCTGCCGTCTTTGCCCTGATTGATCACCATGTCGATAGCTTTGCAGTGGTCTTCCACGTAGAGCCAGTCGCGTATGTTCTCACCCTTGCCGTATACGGGGAGGTGCTTGCCCTGCAGGATGTTGTTGATCACGAGGGGGATGAGCTTCTCGGGGAATTGGTAGGGTCCGTAGTTGTTGGAGCAGCGAGTGATGCTCACGGGCATGTGGTAGGTGTCGCGATAGGCGCACACGAAGTGGTCGGCCGAGGTCTTCGAAGCGCTATAGGGGCTATGGGGGCAGAGGGGGGTCTGCTCAGTGAAGTAGCCTTCGGCGCCGAGCGAGCCATACACTTCGTCGGTCGATACTTGGTGGAATCTCACGCCAGCGCGCCATGTGGGATAGCCCTGCGCGTCGCGTCCCATCACCCATGCGGCACGTGCTGCATCGAGGAGATTCTGCGTGCCGAGAATGTTGGTATTGAGGAAGAGCTGTGGGTTCTCAATGCTGCGGTCTACGTGGCTCTCTGCGGCAAAGTTTACCACCACGTCGAATCGGTATTCGGCAAAGAGGGAGTCGAGCAGTGCGCGGTCGCAGATGTCGCCTTTCACGAAGAAGCAGCGCTCGTTGTCGATATCCTTGGCGATGGTGCCGAGGTAGCCTGCGTAGGTCAAGAGATCGAGCACTACTACGCGCACGTCGTCGTATTTCTTAAGGATGTACTTCAAGTAGTTGGCGCCGATAAAGCCTGCGGCACCGGTCACAAGATAGGTCTTCATATTAACCTTGGGGTTAAAGTATTAAGTATAAAGTATTAAGTATTACATTCTGGCTGATGCCTTACATGCAACATATAAACATATTAAACTTAGCGCGAAGCGCGTCTAAACTCACTAAACTAAGGTGCGAAGCACCTCTTAAACTCGGCGCTCCGCGCCGTAATGCTCCTCCACCCTATTCGTCAGATCGATGAATTCCTCTACGGAGAGTTGCTCGGGGCGTCGCGTCAGGAGGGGCTGAGCGAGGAATTCGCTGTGGTCGGGAGCTGCGCCCGAGCACTGCTGGTCGAGGTCGTGGAGCAGAGGCTTGATAGAGCCACGCATCATCTTGCGGCGCTGATTGAAGGTGGTCTTCACCACGCGGCGCAAGAGTCGTTCGTCACAGCCAGGATGGGTCACCTCGTTGCGCGTGAGGCGTACCACGGCACTGCGCACCTTGGGGGGCGGATTGAACACGCCCGGCTCTACGGTGAAGAGGTAGTCCACCTTATAATATAGCTGCACCAATACGCTCAGTATGCCGTAAGCCTTGCAGCCCGGAGGAGCAGCCAGTCGCTCTGCCACCTCCTTCTGAATCATGCCCGTACAGCAGGGGATGAGGTGACGATAGTCGAGCATCTTGAAGAATATCTGACTACTTATATTATAAGGATAGTTGCCCGTGAGCACGAAGGGGCGACCCTCGAAGGTGTGGTCGAGGTGCATCTTGAGGAAGTCGTCCTCGATGATATTCTCCTCCAGCGCAGGGAAGTGCTCTCGCAGGTATGCCACGCTCTCGAAGTCGATCTCCACCACCTTCAGTTCTCGCTGCTTGGGCAGGAGAAACTGCGTCATCACGCCCATGCCAGGCCCCACCTCGAGTATAGGCAAGTCGGGACATGCGTCTACGGTGTCGGCTATAGCCTGCGCCGTGGGCAGATGGGTCAGGAAGTGCTGACCAAGAAATTTTTTAGGGCGTACGGACTTCATCTAATATATTTTTTCTACTTTTGCATTAGAGCGCAGCCCCTGTAGAGCCTCTCTGAGGCATGTCTCGGCTGCTATTTTGGCTACAAAGGTAAACATTTTATCGAGAGTATGCCCAAAAGCAAGCCTCTGTTTCACTAAATTTATTCTAAAGCGCAAAATCTCATCGGCTTGAAAAGCGTAGTCAAAGTCATATTGCAAACGTCGTTTCCCTTCCTGCTCGGGTTGGCCATCCTCTGGTGGATGTATCGCGATACAGACTGGGATGCATTCTCTCACTTCGTCTTTGGCGAGATGCAGTGGGGGTGGATGCTCCTCAGCCTTGCCTTCGGCATACTGCCGCAGATGGCGCGAGCATGGCGCTGGAAGATGGCGCTGGAGCCGCTGGGCGAACGGCCCAGGAGAACTTCCTGTACGGATGCCATCTTCATGTCGTATGCTGCGAGCCTCATCATCCCCCGTGTGGGCGAAGTGACCCGTTGCGGCACGCTCAAGAAGGTGGACGGCGTGAGCTTCAGCAAGAGCCTGGGCACGGTGGTGACCGAGCGCGTGGTCGACTCCCTACTGATGCTTCTCTTCACGGGTGCCGCCTTTCTGTGGCAACTCCCCATGTTCCTTAAGTTTATGCGCGAGACGGGCATGGACCTCCCCAGCCTGCTCCACCGCTTCACGAGCACGGGCTACCTTGTCACCTTCGTCTGCCTCATCGCAGCCCTTGCCACGGGCATCATCCTCATAAGGCGTTTCTCCGTGTTTCGCAAGGGGTGCGACATGCTCCAGGGCATGTGGGAGGGCATTCTCTCGCTGCGCCGCGTAAGGAATCTGCCGCTCTATCTCTTCTATAGTCTGCTCATCTGGGTGGGGTATTTTCTCCACTTCTACATAGCCTTCTTCTGCTTCCCCTTCACCGCACAGCTCTCGCTTGGCGCAGCCTTCCTCATATTCTGCGTAGGCACCTTTGCCGTGCTCGTGCCCACCCCCAATGGTGCGGGTCCGTGGCACTTTGCTGTCAAGACGATGCTCGTGCTCTACGGTGTGGCAGAGAGTCAAGCCGTGATGTTCGCCCTTGCCGTCCATACCATTCAGACCGCTCTGGTCGTGGTGCTCGGCGTGTTTGGGTGGTGTAGGGTTTCTTTTCGCGCGAGCGTGAAGAGAAACAAGTATTAAGTATAAAGTATTAAGTATTACATTCTGGCTGAAAGACGATGCAAAGTTATAAGTAAAAACCCATTGGCGGAATTCTTGGTTAACGGGTAAACAAGTTGACAAGTTAACAAGTAAATAACTCTTAGACTACTTGTTTCGTTAAAAACGAGAACGATTGTACTCGACAAACTTACCTGTTCACCTGTTAACTTGTCAACCCGTTTACCAATTCCGCCAACGCGTAAGTAAAAAGTAATAAGTAATACATTCTGGCTCACTCACGGGCAAGAAGCATTTCAGCCAATTCTGGGGCCGACGCGTCCCCGCGTCGGCATTGCCAACAAGAATATCAATTAAAAGTCTAATCTCTCATACGCCCCACACTCTCCCTCTTTAGACGGTATCCGTCTCCCCTCTCCCGTAGGGGGAGGGGTTAGGGGGAGGGGCTCTTCTAATACATTACAATCATGAGTGAAATAGCAAACCTGCAGCCGCAGGCCATTTGGAAAAACTTTGATCTGCTCACCCAAGTGCCCCGTCCGTCGGGCCATCTGGAGAAAGTGCAGCAATTCCTGCTCTCTTGGGCAGCTGAAAAAGGAGTAGAAGCCTTCAAGGACGAGGCTGGCAACATCATCATGCGCAAGCCCGCATCGCCTGGCATGGAAGATCGCAAGATGGTGACCCTCCAAGGCCACATGGACATGGTGCCCCAAAAGACGAAAGACTCCACTCACAACTTCGAGACCGACCCCATCGAGACTTACATCGATGGCGACTGGGTGAAAGCCCGCGGCACCACCCTCGGATCGGACGACGGCATGGCAGTGGCCACCATCATGGCTGTGATGGAAGACCCCACACTCAAGCACGGACCCATAGAAGGATTTATCACCGCCGATGAAGAGACCACCATGTATGGTGTGAACCACATGAAGGCCGACACCATAGAAGGCGACATCCTGCTCAACCTCGACGATGAGACCGAGGGCGAGATGATCATCGGTTCGGCTGGTGGCGTCAACATGACTGCTACGCTCGAATACAAGCCTCAAGACACCGACCCCACCGACGCTGCTGTGAAGATCACCCTCCACAAGCTCTTCGGCGGACACTCTGGCCTCGAGATCAACGAGGGCCGCTGCAACGCCAACAAGGCCATGGCACGCATCGTGCAGGACGCCATTGCCAACTTCGAAGCTTGCCTCGCCTCATGGGAGGGCGGCAACATGCGCAATGCCATCCCCGCCTCAGCCGAAGTGGTGCTCACTCTGCCTAAGGAAAACGTCGGTGCACTGCGCGAAGTGATCGACGAATGGCGCCAGACGCTCCGCGAGGAGTACGCTCCCATCGAAAACACCCTGGAACTCGACATCGAGGACACCACCCTGCCGCAGTACATCGTGCCCGCCGAGATACAAGACAACCTCGTCGATGCCCTCTGTGCCGTACACAACGGCGTATTCCGCATGATCCCCTACGACAATCAGATCGTAGAGACCTCCTCCAACCTCGCCATCGTAGAGATTGGTGAGGGAAAGGCTCGTTTCCTCATCCTCATCCGTTCCTCACGCGACAGCATGCGCGAGTGCTGCGTAGAGACGCTCGAGAGCGCATTCTCTATGGCTGGCATGAAGGTAGAGACCGATGGCGACTACCCCGCATGGCAGCCCAACCCCAAGAGCGAGATCGTAGAACTCATGAAGGGCATCTACCGCGAACTCTTCCAGGAGGATAGCCACGTCACCGTGGTGCATGCCGGACTCGAATGTGGTGTGATTGGTGCCCTGCGTCCTCACATGGACTTGGTAAGTTTCGGTCCCACCCTGCGTTCGCCCCACACGCCCAACGAGCGTTGCTACATCCCCAGCGTAGAGCGCTATTGGACCTTCGTCAAGACGATCCTCGAGCGTGTGCCTAAGAAGTAAACTGTCTCGAGCTACACGTAAATAGTAATCTGATTTCAAAAAATATCCCTTACTCGCCCAAATATGGGAGTAAGGGATATTTTTTCGGTTAGCACCTTTAATTTTTTCAGTTAGCACCTCTAATTTTTCCGGTTGGCACCTCTAATTTTTTCGGTTACCACCTCTAATTTTTTCGACTCCGACCTCTATTTTTTTGGGGGGGGTGCATGAGCTCTATATTGAGGAAGGGGAACTCTTCATGAGCTTCTACAGAGGAGGCTATCTTTGCAGCTACAAAAAGAAATTGAGGAGAACATTACTCTTGCGTAATGCTCTCCTCAAATCGTTTCACATCGTGATTCTGCAGGGATTCGAACCCTGGACCCACGCCTTAGAAGGGCGTTGCTCTAATCCAACTGAGCTACAGAACCATCCTTTTGTTGTGGGTGCAAAAATAATCATTTCCTTGCAAATGCACAAGGGATGTGGGGCTTTTTTGCAATTTTGGAGGGAGAACAAACTGAGAATAAAGAGGTAAGTTCAAAGGAAGTGGGGGCGAAGTGTCTCGCTTCGGCGCGCTGGCGAGGGGCTCAATGCCCCGAGGCAGTGCATAAAATACTTTCTTGAAGAATTCAGCCCTGCTCGGCATCGAGCCTCGCATGGCTGGCCGAAGCGGGACACTTCGCCCCCACTTCCTATGAGTTTACCCCTTTATTCTTACTTCTTGGGGAAGTGGGGGCGAAGTGTCTCGCTTCGGCGCGCTGGCGAGGGGCTCAATGCCCCGAGGCAGTGCATAAAATACTTTCTTGAAGAATTCAGCCCTGCTCGGCATCGAGCCTCGCATGGCTGGCCGAAGCGGGACACTTCGCCCCCATTTCCTATGAGTTTACCTCTTTATTCTTACTTCTTGGGGAAGTCGAACTGTTCGAGCTTGAGGGTGCCGAGCTTTTCGAGCTGACCTACGTAGAGCTTGAAGTGGTCGGCTGCCATGTGCTTCTGGAGTGAGGCTTCGTCTGCCCAGGTCTCGCAGATCATGAATACGTCGGGACGGGTGGCGCTCTCGAAGGTGTCGTAAGAGATGTTGCCCTCGTCGGTGCGTGATGCGGCGGTCAAGGCAATGGCGGCTTGAAGGGCCTCGTCGTAGTGGCCCTCAGATGCTTGGAAGAAACAGTTTAGTCTGAGCATGATTTTATGAGTTTAATAAGTTTATGGGTTTAAAAGTTTATATGTTGCGCTGGCACTACTGCGTTATCTAATTAGCACATTAGCGCGAAGCGCGTCATATTAGCACATTAGCACATTAGCACATTAGCACATTAGCGCGAAGCGCGTCATATTAGCATATTAGCACATTAGCGCGAAGCGCGTCATATTAGCATATTAGCACATTAGCGCGAAGCGCGTCATATTAGCACATTACCACTAAAAGTAGTAGCTCACTTGCAGTTGGAAGGAGTTGGTCTTGTACTCCAGTTCTACGTCTTGGCTCTGGCCGTTGTAGTCGTTGGGGAGGATGGCTTTGCCGGCTTTGCCGAGGGCGAAGTTGTAGCCAATGCCGGCTTCGAGGTGCTTGAAGAGACGTAGGCCTGCACCGACGTTCCACGTGGTGTTCATGTTGCTGCGGCTGAAGTTGCTGCCCGAACCGAGTTTGTTCCACTTCATGTTCTGCAGGGCGAAGCCAAACTGTGGACCTGTGGCTACGTAGACGCTGGCGAGCTTGCCCAGGCCGATGGAGTAGCGGAGGTTGATGGGGATCTCGAAGGTGCGATACTTCTTGGTCTGCGAAGCATCGTGGTATACTTGGTCGGTGGTGCCTCCGCCAGCATAGTCGCTGGTCCAATAGTCTTGCGTGATGTTGAGACTGCGCTCAGAGTATTCGATGGCTGCATCGAGACCGATGCCGAGGCCCGAGGAGAAGGTGATCTTCGGACCTACGAACCATCCGGCCTTGTTGTCGGAAGAGTAGAGGTCCTTGCCCGATCCTTTGAGTTTGAGCTTCGTCTGGTGCCAGCCGGCGGTGATACCGTAGCTGAACGACTGTGCCTGTGCGGTTGTGGCAGCGCCTGCGAGCAGAAGCATTGCGGCGATTGCTAAGGGTTTCTTCATAACGATGAGAGAGATTTGTTTATGTGTTGTATGAGATAATATTAAAGTGGGGAGGAGGAGTTAAAGTGGGAAGAAGAGCGGGATGACGAGTATCGCCACGATGCCCATGAGGATCTGTAGGGGGAGTCCCACTTTCACGTAGTCCATGAAGTTGTAGTGTCCGGCGTTCATCACCATGGCGTTGGGCGGTGTGCAGATGGGTGTGGCGAAGCATGCGCTGGCTGCCACGGCGGCTGCCATCATGAAGGGTGTGGGCGACACGCCGAGCTGTGTGGCTGCTGCCCATGCGATGGGTGCCACGAGGATGGCTGTGGCGGAGTTGGAGATGAAGGTGCTGAGCACGGAGGTGACGATGTAGACGCCTGCCATGGCTGCCACGGGCCCGTAGGCATGCAGTCCGTTGACGAGCGTTGTGGCGATCCACTCCGAAATGCCGGTCTTGGAGAGGGCGGTGCTCATGGGCATCATGGCAGCAATGAGCACGATGCTCTCCCACCCTATCATCTTGTAAGCCGCATCGACGGAACGCACGCAGCGAGTCAATACCATGAGTAGTCCGGCGAGAATCACCACGGCTACGGGTTTCACCCCGATCTGATCGGCAAATACCATGCAGCCCACCATCAGAGCCATGATGGCTGCGGCGAGGGGTGCTTTGTGGTCGAGCGCCACGCTCTCGGCGTCCTCGGAGGGCGAACCTATGACGATCCACTCGCGATTCTTCTTTGCCATGCTCTCTATGCCTCGCCACTCGCCGTGTACGAGGAGCATATCGCCGTTTTTCACGGGCGTGTCGAGCACATTGTCGAAGAGGTACTTGCCCTGTCGCTTCACCGCCAGCACGGTCACTCCGAAGCGCTCTTTGAAGTTGGCGCTACGCAGGGTGCGGTTGATGAGTGCCGATTCGGGCGAGATGAGCACTTCGGCAATGCCTATCTCGTAGAAGTCGAGTTTGCCTTTTCCCTCGCGTTCGGGGTCTTCGAAGACGCAGAGGTTGTGGTCGGCGGCAAAGGCCTCCACCTGTTCGCGATGGCCCAGCACGTAGAAGGTATCGTCGGCTTGAAGCACGGTGGAAGCGTCGACCGCCTCCTGTATGTTGGTGCTAAAGATTGTGCGGTTGGCACGGCGCACTTCGAGAATGGTCACACCGTAATGGCGGCGAATGCCCAGTTCGCCCACGGTCATGCCCTCGAGGTGGGCGCTTCCGCTCTGGGCTTTGAGGCGGAACACGAGGTCGTCTATGTGGTATTCGTGCAGGAGCGAGGCAAGTCCGTCGTCGGAGGCTGTGTCGGTGCTCTCTTTCGCCCGTTTGCCAAGGCAGAAGCGGCAGAGCGGATAGAGCAGTAGCAAGCCCACAGCCATGCATATCAAGCCGATGGGCAGGAAGCTGAAGAATCCGAAGCCCTCGCGCCCATTGTCGCGCAGGTAGCCATCTACGATGAGGTTGGGCGGTGTACCGATGAGGGTGAGCAGTCCGCCCATCGAACTGGCGAATGCCAGGGGCATCATGAGTTTGCCCGGACTGATACCTGCACTCTTGGCCATGGCCAGGATGATGGGCAGGAGCAGAGCCACCGTGCCCGTATTGCTCACGAAGGCAGCCACCACGGCGGTGACGATCATCACGAGGAAGAAGAGTTTCGGTTCGCTGCGTCCGGCGAGCTTCAAGAGGCGGCCCGAGATGGTGCGAGCCAGTCCTGTCTGGAACACGGCTCCACCCACCACGAAGAGTCCTATCATCATCACCACAGCAGAGTTGGAGAATCCTGCGAGAGCCTCAGCCGGTGTGAGCACATTCGTCACGAGCAGCAGTGCCAAGGAGCAGAGCGCCACAATGTCGGAGCGCACCTTGTCAAGGATAAAGGCTACGATGGTCAGGGCGAACACGGCTATCACGATGGCCGCTTGCCCCGAAGGGGAAGAGAGATATTCCATAGGGTATAGAGAGGTTAGGGTTAGCGTGTGGTGGAGAGGGGGGAGAGAATGTAATAGGAAGTGGGGGCGAAGCGTCTCGCTTCGGCCAGTCACGCGAGGCTCAATGCCGAAGCGAGACTGAAGATACATGAGAGATAAAGGCCGTGTCGGGGCATCGAGCCCACTCCACGCCTGCCGAAGCGAGACGCTTCGCCCCCACTTCCTATGAGAAACTATCTGATTTTCTTCCTCTCGCCGAGCAAATATATGCACAAAGTTCCGTTTAGCAAAGTATTTTGTACGTACTTTTACAAAAATATTATTATATTTGCCGCCGAAAGCCTAACGAGGAATTCTTATTGTCGCGCTCTGGCGAGCACATGACACCCCTTGAATAATGCATGTAAATCTAATCACTTATACAGTTATTCGCCCCCCACAGTCTCTCGCGAAGGCCCTCCTTGAAATTCAATAAATCTAATCAATACATACAGTTACTTTATTCTACACATGAACAAACGACTACTCTCACTCTTGCTGGCGAGCGTTCCCTTCGCAGCAACAGCATGGGCAGACTCTCCCGTTCGCACCACAACGGTGAGCGGTACAGAGTTCGCGAGCGACACGCAGTGGTACTTCCTGCGCATTGGCTCTGATGCCTATCGTATCTCCAACAACCGCAACAACCCCTTCATCACCCTCGGTGGCGTGAACAATGCTTCTTCTGCCGAAAACTTCTGGTGCTTCGAAGGCAACGAGACCGATGGCTACAAGATCTACAACATGAATGCCGGCACGAAGCTCGCCCTCGCCGCCCCCACCACGATGCTGGGCGACACGGGTGCAGAGTCGTATGCCGTGCTCAAGGATGCCGACAATCCTGGCGAGGGCTATACCAACCGCTGGGACATCACCGCAAGCTCTGCCATCGACGGTGCTTACTACTTTGCAGAACACGGCATCGCTGCCAATAAGCTCAACAATCGCGGTCGCAAACTCGCCTTCTGGAGCGGCGGAGCCGACGCCGGATCGTCCATCTCCATCGTGCCGCAGGTGAGCCTCGAGAAGAGCACGGCTGCCATCGACCTGACCACGGGTGCGTTTGCCTCGACCACGGGATCTACCACCTACTTCAAGCTCTGGGAAGGCACCGCTACGCCCAACCTCAAGCTCTCGAGCGGCTCGAGCAACAACATGAAGGCCTCCTCCGACAGCAAGAGCATTGAGATCTATGCTGGCGCTAATGGTTGCACCTATACCCTCTCTGCTGCCAAGGGCGTGATCGCAAGCTATAGCTTCAAGGCTAAGAAAGACGCTGCAAGCACCTCCGACATCCAAATCGTCGTAGGCGGACAGACCTATACCATCACCTCGGAGGAGCAGACCATCACCGTACCGAAGGTGAACACCTCAAGCACCACCTTCCAGCTCACGGGTGAGAACAAGGCGGTGACTCTCACCGACTTCAGCGTCAGCTACTACGCCACCGACTTCACCCAGACCATTAGCACCTCGACCGGTACGCTTGCTACCTCATGGACCAACACTTGGACCTCTACCTCGACTTCGCCCACGGTGAAGCTCACGGCTTCTGCCAAGAACATGATGAACCAGTCGAACGCGTTTCTCATCGCTTCGGGCCAGTCCAAGAGCTCTACTTATACCCTCTCTGCCGACAATGCCAACATCACGGGCTATAGCTTCAAGGCTTCCGTGGCTTCGGGCAGCGTGACCATCACCCCCGCGGGCGGCACTGCCACTACGCTCACCACTGAGCCACAGGAGATCAGCGTGAGCGGTCTGAGCGCCGGCTCTACCACCTTCGTCGTAGCGGGCGACAACAACCCCGTGACCCTCACCGACTTCACCCTCTCGGGTGCCATCACAAGCGTCGATACCGACATCCGCCAGCCGGAAGACCAGATCGACCTGCTCGTGACCACCGGTAACCCCAACTACCGCATCCCCGCCATCGCACAGGCCAAGAATGGCAACCTCATCGCCGTGGCCGACTACCGCTACTCGGGTGGCGATATCGGTACGGGCAAACTCGACCTGCGCAGCCGCATCTCTAAGGACGGCGGTAAGACTTGGGGCAACATCCTGACCGTGGCCAACTGCGAGGAGTATACCAAAGGCTCTGCCAATGCCTCCGAATTCCTCCACACCGGATTTGGCGACCCCTGCATCGTGGCCGATAGAGAGAGCAACAAGGTGCTCCTGCTCTCATGCTCAGGCGACGTAATGTTTACTGGCGGTACCAACGCCTACCACCAAGGCATTGCCCACTTCCTCAGCGAAGATGGTGGCGAGACTTGGTCGAAACCCGTCGACATCTCTAAGCAGATCTACTCCCTCTTCGACGGTTCTTCAGAGGGCGGCGCCAAGACGATGTTCATCGGTTCGGGCCGCATCCACCAGAGCCGCTACACCAAGGTGGGCGACTACTACCGCCTCTACTGCTCCGTGCTCTTCATCGCGGGCAATGGCACTCGCCACAACTACGTGATATTCTCCGACGACTTCGGCTCTACCTGGAAGCTCCTCGGCGGCGCAGAACAAGCTCCTACCACTTCCGATTGCGACGAGCCTAAGGCTGAAGAACTCCCCGACGGAAGCGTGATCTGCAGCTCTCGCGTCACTGGCGGTCGTAAGTACAACGTATTCCACTTCACCGACGTCGCCAAGGGCGAAGGCTCATGGGGCGTCGAAGCTTACTCCAACTCAAGCAACCAGGGCGCTATCGCAACGGGCAACTCTTGCAACGGCGAAGTGATGATCCTCCCCGTGAAGCGCACGGCCGACAGCAAGAAGATGTTCCTTGCCCTGCAGTCAGTGCCTATGGGTCCTGGCGGTCGTCAGAACGTGGGTATCTACTACAAGGGCCTCGCTTCGTTCGACGACTTCAGCAGCGCTGCCAACCTCGCTAAGAACTTTGAGGGCCACCACCAGGCCAGCTACCAGGGTTCGGCTTACTCTACGATGACTCTCCAGTCGGACCACACCATTGGCTTCCTCTACGAGGAGAACACCTTCGGTTTCGACTATTCTATTATCTATAAGAACTACTCTCTCGAGACCATCACCGATGGTAAGTACACCTACGACGCCTCAGCCACTGCCTCCGACGTCATGACCGACCTCTCTTCGATCAGCACTACTGCTGCCTCGCTGCAAGGCATGGTGGGCGGCTATCTGCCCGAGAGCGCTAAGGAAGTAGAAGAAGCTGTCAAGGCTTACCAAGCCGACCCCACTACTGCCAACTACGAAGCTCTCAACCGCGCACAGACTCAGCGCCTCGAGGAGATTCCCCTCCAGGCTTATCGCCTCAGCGCAAAGCGCAACAATACGGCTTACTACGTGGCTGCTGTCGACAACAATCTGAAGGCTCAAGCGCTCGATGAGAACAACGAGAATCAGCTCTTCAGCATCGTGCCGGGCTCGGCTAAAGGCACTTTCCGCCTCTACAATCTCGGTGCGAAGAAGTACGTGGGCAAGTCGCCCGCCACAGAGACTCTCTACACCCTCACCGAGAACATCGCCGAGGCTGCCAACTATCGCTTCGACATCGACCTCGCCAACGCCACCTGTGGCGTGATCTGCACCACCCCGACCAATGCTACTTACCCTGCTTTCCACCTTGCTGGCGACTGCCAGCGCATCGTGCCTTGGGGCTCAGCGACCGATCCTTCACGCTTCACCATCGTGCCCGTAGAGGGCGATGCTGATATGTACGCTATCGCATTCCCCGAGAGCGAATATACCACCATCTACATGCCTCGTGCCTTCGAGATGCCTGAGGGCGTCACTGGTTCTATCGTGACGGGTGCTGAGAATGGTAGCCTTCAGCTCTCTGAGCAGTATGCTGCTGGCTCCACCGTGCCTGCGCTCACTCCGCTCCTCCTCAAGGGCGAGAAAGGTTCGCTCACGGCGCTTCCTCTCCAGGCTGCTTCGGCTGAAGCCATCACAATCTCTGACGGAGGCGGTGCTTCCGATGATGTTCCCGTGAACCTCCTTCGCGGTACGCTCACCAAGACGCTCACCACAGCCGATGGTACAGCTTTCTTCTATCGCCTCACTGCTCCTGCCACCGAAGATGGTGAAACTACCTTCGCCTTTGGTGCCGACGCTGGTGCAGCCTTCACCAACGAGACTTTCCACGCTTACCTCGCTCTGACGGACAATGCCTCTTCTTCTTACTCTCTCACGGGTACGAGCACGGGCATTCAGACCATCGCCACTGCTGCCAATGCTACCGACGCTGCTGCTGAACTCTACGACCTCCAGGGTCGTCGCATCCAGCGCGGTGCTGCTGCTCACGGCGTGTTCGTGACTCGCACGGGACAGAAGGTGATTAAGTAAGTTTAGAAGTTTAAGAGTTTAGAAGTTAAGATTATACTTCTGATGGTTGTAATGAAAGGACACGAGTCTATACTGACTCGTGTCCTTTGTGTGTATATACGCGTTGGCGGAATTTGTTAACGGGTTGACAAGTTAACAGGTTAACAGGTAAGTTTGTCGAGTACAATCGTTCTCGTTTTTAACGAAACAAGTAGTCTAAGAGCTATTTACTTGTTAACTTGTCAACTTGTTTACCCGTTAACCAAGAATTCCGCCAACGGGTTGTATATATAAATATATGAAGGAGTTTCAGGAAATCATAGGAAGTGGGGGCGAACTGTCTCGGTTCGGCTTGACACGCGAGGCTCGATGCCGAAGCGGGGCAAAGTCATAAAAGCCTGCATTGTCTCGGGGCATCAAGCCCCTCAGCAATGCGCCGAAGCGAGACGCTTCGCCCCCACTTCCTATAAATTCTCTCTCTTCACTCCACCCACACCTTCACAGTGCTTACGCCATTGAGGCGGAGGAGATACAGCCCGGATTCGAGCTGAAGGGAGAGCTTGCGAGTGGGACGTGCAGTGCGTTGCGAGGCGACGAGGCGACCATCGGGGGTGAATGCTTCAAGCGTATGGAGCAAAGGCTCGGGAAGCTCTGCGCTGACGCTGTGAGCTGCTACTGAGAGCTGCAGCTCTGAAGCGATCTTAGCATCAAGAGTCTGCTTTTCAGAAGAGCCCTTACCCGAGAGGCCTACCTCTGCAATGCCCGAAGCCGTACTGCCCGCTGCTGGGCAGACCACGTAGCGACCCGCCGTCATGCTGCCGCCCTTCGGGAAGTTGAAGGTGAGGGGCTGAGAAAGCGACTGTTGGGAGCCCGTGAGGCGATCCAGTAGCACGTAGTCATCGAGGGAGGCTCTGCCCTTAGCCTGTGCGCTCAGCACGTAGCGTCCAGCCTCAGCACAGTAAAGTCCGAGCGGAGTGCCCTCGGCTGAGAGGGTCTGAAGATCGAGAGCCTCGCCACCGCGCAGCGAGAAGAGCGATACCGCAGGACGCACATCGGCATCGAAGAGCGTGCGCGAGGTCACACTGGGCGAAGCCTCGCCTGCCGTCAGCAGATAGGAGGAGGCCTCCACACCCGTAGAGTCGTTTCTCAACGAGAGCTTCAATGCTGAAAAGCCGTACGGAGAAGGAGCAGTCTGTGCAGGAAGAACCTCCGCGGAAGGAGCAGTCTGTGCAGAAAAGCCGTACGGAGAAGGAGCTGTCTGTGCAGCGGAAGTTCCCAAAAACTTCGAAGAAGAGCCACTTGAAGAAGCGTTGTTAGAAGCCGAGAGCTCGTCCGTAAGCATCTCTTCCGAAAACTTCAGCGAGAGACTCTTGCAAGCCGCATTCGTCTCGACGAAGAAAGCCTCTCCCGGCGAGATGCGCTGCGCATCGCCCACGAGTTGTCCGTCGGCACTCACGGAGGAGTTCACCGTATTGCCGTCATAGAGCTTCACCGCCTTGATGGTGGCGGCATTCTCCTTAAGGAGCGAGGCAATGTTGATATAGCTCTGGAAGGGATTTCCTGCGAGAAACATCGTCTGCGCCTCTTCTCCCTCGCCCACGGAGAGGGAGAGCGAGAGCTGCGCCCCGGCAGGATAGACGGTGCGCTGCTGCGTCTGCTCCGAGCCATCGATGTAGCCCGAGTATTGAGCCGTGAGGTTGCCCTCCGTAGTGAGCGGTTCGTAGACGAATCGGCCCGCTCCTGTGCGATCGAGGTCGGTCTCGCGGAGGCCGGGCATGATCTGGTGGTCGTAGTCGTTGAAGTAGTTGTACTCCGTGTGCATTTTCGGGAAGAGGAACGTCACGGCGCGATCCGCGGGCAGCGTCTCATTGTCTGCCCAGAGCGAGAAGCCCTCGCCAGCGGCGTAAGCATACTTCAGGTGGTTGAATCGTTGGCTCCATCGCGTCTCCGTGAGGCTCACCGTCTGTTCCTCCGTGCTTGCCAAGCGTACGGGAGCCGTGTGGTCCCACAGACGCTGATAGATGCGCGGACTGAAGCGGTTCTCGGGAGCCGTCGTGGCATTCACCTCGGTGAAAGTCGTAGCAGTGTGTACACCGTTCATCTCAGCTGGCACGAACCAGTCGCCCGAATACGTCTGTTGCAGTGTGGGCGAGAGCAGATAGTAGCGGTTGGGCTGGAGGCTCACCTCGGTCCAAGCCTGGTGGTAGTTGAGTCGGGGGGTGTGGCCCACGGCAGCTCCTGGCTCGAAGAGCACGTTGTTGCAGCAGAAGGCGTCGATGGTCTGCCCTCCATCGTCGGCAGTGGCGTCGGCAGTGAGCGCGAGCACAGGATAGCGCGTGGCTCCAGAGGGTATCACCACGTTCGTACAGCAGTAGGGCGAACCCTCGGTCCAGTTGTTCCACTCTCGCCAGTCGGCAGTCTGCGCGTCGCGTCGCCACGTCGTCTGGTTGGGATGGACGGTGTAGGGCACGGAGGTGAGCAGATTGCCGCTCGCATCGTAGAAGAGCATGGAGTAACGGCCCGCGCGGCTCATGGTGAATGTGAGCGAGAACGATCCGTCCTGTGCCGTCTGGAAGGCTCCTCCGTGGTCGGCATCAATGCCCTGTTCGCGCATGAAGATAGCGTAGTCCGTAGCCGTGTTGCCCTTTCCCGAAATGTGGATTTCGCCGCCTTGACACACGTCGGCTATCTGGATGTCGCTGATTGTCGTCTGACAGGACTCCGTGTCCTTACAGTCGGGCACGCCATCATTGTCGATGTCGCCGCGCACGAAGATTCCGTAGAACTTCTGAATGTCGAGTGCCGAGACCACTCCTGCCAGCGTCAGGCGCACCTCGTCGTAGATTTCCTTGGGCTGCATGAGCAGCAGGCTCTTGTCGCCATAGCCCGCCACGTTGGCTCCCAGGACGTTCCAGTCGGTAAATTTGTCGCCCGTGGGCTTTCCCTGGTAGTAGGTCTCCACGGTGAGCCATCCGCCCACTGTGGCTCCCAGAGCGTAGGTCTTCTGATCGGTCACGATGCCCAGCTGGTGGCGGAAGTCGTAGGTGCGCCCCATATTGACGGCGATCACGCTGGCAGCGCCCACATTGACTGAACTGACGATGGTCATTGCCTTCTCGAGGTTGCCATCGACGAAGCATGAGAGGTTGTCGTCTACGCCTGCCACGCTCACGGCGCCTGCCATCTGACAAGCGTCGGCGTTGAGCCTTGTGCCCGTGGTGTCGCTCAGCACGGTGGCACCGCAGCCCAGTGCGTTGGCACAGGTAGAGTTGGCGTCCTCCACGAAGGCATAGTAGAGCTTGAGCTTAGAGAGTCCGAGGTCGAGCACGCCCGACTTCCACAGCACGATCTCATTGAATCGTATGGGCTTGGCGTCCTTGTCGATCGGCTCTACTCGGATGCAGAAGCGCACCTTCTGAGTCTTTGTGCTTGTGCCCACTCCAGCTCCCACGGCATTGCTCTCCGTGATCACGTGGCGGTAGACCTCTTCGCCGTCTTGATAACAGCGTATTTGGAAGAATTCGAGCACTTTGGCGTCGATCACCTCGTTGTCGCTCTCCACGATGAATCCCACGTTGGCAGCGCCCTGACCGTCTACTGTGCCGTCGTACATCTCGCCGTCCGTGCGTTTCACACCGGCTATCGCCAGGTTGTTGGCCACGCCGAGTCCGCCCACGTAGGAGGCATAGTTGGAGTAATCGGGGTCGAGGAGGTTTTCGCCGTTTTCCAGTCCGGAGATGCTCACGAGAGCTCCTGTGCCGTCGGGTATGTTGCTGTCCATGAGCGAGTAGGTGCCATAGGCAGCTTGGTCGAGGTTCACGAAGTCGGTGCCGCAATGTTCGTCCTTACTGGTGCCGAGGTCGTCGTCGACCACGAGCGTCACGTCCTCCGTACATCCATCGGCTGCCGTAGCGCGGAAGGTGTAGGATCCGGGTAGGTTCATGCCCGTCACGTAGCCCGAAGCCGTGACGCGTGCCGAGGCTCCGTCGGGCTGTAGCAGCAAAGTCCACTTCACGCTCACGGCAGGATTGCTGTGGAGCTGGAAGGAGGTCTGTCCGGAGCAGATGTTGGTCGAGGGCGTAGGGCGGATGTCGCAGTGGTGAGGCACTACGGGGGCCGACTTCACATAGCCGTAGTATACCACCGTGGAACCAACGTACACTTTCAGTCCGCCGTAGAAGGCTATTCGCGCTCCCGAGTAGGGCACGGAGGCAAGCACCGAAGCGGTACCGTCGCCTCCATCAGCCACGCCGAGCTTCAGTACGCCCGCATTGAGAGTCTCGGTCTGTACGCAGTTGCCCTTGCGGTCGTAAAGTTCGATTTCTGCCCATGAGCCTACGCTGAGGTCGAGCACGGCTCCATTCTTATATTTAAAGCCTACTTCGGTGCCCGCTTCAAATACTTCTTGTCCCTTGTCCGTATCCGTTGTGGGCTTTGCATCTATCTTCACGCCGCCCATGTAGGCGAGTCCCACGAAGGGTGTCATCGCGGCACCATTCGTCAGGTCGTCGTCGAGGAGGTTCTCCTTCTGTTCGCTGGTCATGGGGAAGGGTATGCCGAGCAGTACGGGGTTTTGTCCCGAAGCCTCCACCGTGGCTCCTATGGCGGCTGCTCCAGTGTGGGTCAGGAGGGTGGTATGATCGCGACCTACGAAGGCATACTTCACCTTGAGCACAGAGCCGAGGTCGAGGTTGACGCCGCCCGTGGGCTGCAGACACACTTCGTCAAACATCTCTTTGCTCCGTGCCGTGAGGCAGATGCAGGCATCGTCGGAGCCTGGTATCTTGATGAGTTGCAGGTTCACTCCGCCTGCCGACTGTCCTTCCTCCACGGGCACTGTCGAACCGAGTTTGCCGTCGCGATAGAACACGATGCTCATGGCTTTCACCACGTCGAGAGTGAGCACACTCGTGCCCGAGGAGGCCACTACGCAGAATCCTGCCTCGGTGCCTTCAGCATAGTAGTTGCGGAAGTCGCGCACGGAGACGATAGGATTGACCGTCACGCCGGCTTTGAGCACGGAGGGGAAGGTGGCATAGTCTGTCAGATCCTCGTTGGTCACGTTGCCGAGGCTATCGGCCCATGCTCCCACGCCCACGGCGCTGATGAGTTTGTTCACCTCGCAGCCGGGGCCGACGAGTGCGTGTCGTGCCTCGAGTTTGCGCCACGTGGTGTGCGGATGGTCGTAGGTATCGGGATCGTACCATATGGTGCGTCGGCTGTCGAGGAGTCCGTCGGCGGTGGGATTGTCGTCGGCGTCTTGTGCCAGCATAGGCACTACACCGCTCAACAGCATGCCAATGAATAGGAGTATACGAGAGAACATAAGTTTTATTTTTTGGGGGGGGAAGTATAAAGTATTAAGTATTAAGTATTACATGCTGGGTGAACTCAGCCGATACTGGGGGCGACGCGTCCCCGCGTCGGCTTCATTTGCAGACAAACAGAAGACTAATATTTCTAAAGAGAAGCTTTTGTTCTCATGCCGACGCGAGGACGCGTCGCCCCCGGTAGACTCTGAGATGGCTTCTCATCGGCTGAAAGGCTTTCACCCAGAATGTAATACTTAATACTTTATACTTAATACTTTCATTTCATTTCCTTGTTACCAGTCACCACGCTCATCTTGCCCGTGAGGCGGTAGCGGTGGTTGCGGCGGAGGTAGAACCATGAGCCTTGCGTGTCGGGGCTGATGATGCCCGTGCCTTGATCCGTGGCAGAGACGTCGCCGACGCTGAGCGGGAAGTTGTGGGGCACACCGTTGGCGGCATCGCCAACGATGTAGAAGCACGTGCGAATGGCAAGCTTCGTGCGCGTGGGGAGCATCCATGCACGGAGCGTCACGGTGGTGCCCTTGGCGAACGTCTCCGCGCCGTCGGCGGGGGTGGCATAGCTGATCACGCTGTAGTTGTCGTACTTGCCGAAGCTGTACTTCTTGCCGGGCGTGATGGTGTCGGTGGGCTGTAGGAAGGCATCGTAGCCCCGATAGAGGTCTACCGTGGTCAGTACGTGGTTGGCCATAAGCGCTACGAAGCGCACATCGTCTCGGCTGCTATCGATGGTATAGGTGAGCTTCACCTCTGCCATGCCGCGGAAGAGCACTCCCGTGAGCGGCACTGCCGAAGAGCGTTCGCCCGAAGAGAGCGTCTCGCGGAAGCGCACAGTGGAGTGGCCCGTCTGCGTCTGACACTGGGCGTAGAATATCTGTGGGGCGTAGGCCAGGGAGCCGCTCAAGTAGAAGGTATTGTTGTAGAAGAGGTCGCTATTGTGCGGTCCGCAGATAAACTGTCCCCAGCCATCGGCTGCATAGGCATTGACCCGTAGCTGAAAGTCCTTGAACGTGGTGCCCTGGGCGGCACTCAGCGTGAAGAGCCCCTCTTCGCCTTGGGCGGGGGTGATGAGTCCGTTGTTGGGGTCGATGGAGGTCGTGGTGCTGTAGGCCAGCGCCACTACGCGGTAGGCGTAGCCACGGAGCTTCTTGAGCGTGGCGTGGGCCGTGAGGCGGTGGTCGGAGGCGGTGGTGCGGGCGCACTCTACGGTCTGATCGTTGGAGGAATCGTAAGTGTAGGCTGCGGGGTCGGTGGGCGCATTGTCGATGTCGCGTGAGCTAAGGTCGTAGGCATCGTCGTCCACTTTGGCTCGAAAGACTACGATGCGCACTTGATTGACCTCCTGCGTCTCGTCTTCGCCGTCCACCTGTGGGTCTGCAGGATCGGTCGTCGCTCCCGGAGGGGCACTGCGCGTGGTAGGCTCATTGCTCTCTGGCTCCAAGGCTCCGAAGTCCGATCCGAGCGCAATGCTGATGGGCACTTCTACGGCATTAGTCTCTGCCGCCCGAGGAGGCTCCGAGGGGCTTTCTGTACAGGCGGTGAGAGCGAGAAGCAAGAGAAGAGCTAAACTTTTTAGGGGGGATAGGGGGGATAGGTGTACTAGGTGTACTAGGTGACCTAGGTGACCTAGGAATCCTAGGCTTTTATTGCAAGTCATATTCATGATCTTTCTCAAAGTTGGGTTCTACCTCGAGGGTGATGTCGGAGGAGGCTTCGCCAAGGCTCACGGGGTCGTTTTCGTCGCGGCGGAGCTGTCCGAGCGAATAGAAGCAGTTGGCTCGTAGGGGGTAGAGGGCAGTATGCGTGCCATCGGTCTCTTTGATCGTCACGCGGTAGGTCTGGTAGAGCGCAGTGCCCTTGTAGAGCTGGAGGCGGAGCGTGGCGCCAGCCGTAGGAGCTTCTACGGGCAGTACGAAGGCACCGCCCGCGATGGCCCCCTCCTGTTTCACCAGGGGCTTGCCGCCATCGGCTATCTCCACCTCGCTCTCGGCAGTGGTCTGCGAGGTCACGGGCAGCGAGAGGAGAGTCTGCGAGTCGAGGAGACTATCTGTGGCGTAGTCGCGGAAAGTGCCGTCGGCATCGTCAGTCTGCTTCACGAGGGGCACGGAGGAATGCTGCGTGCGGTAGAGCACGAGTCGCACTTCGGTCACGCCGTCGGGAATGTCGTTGACATATACCTGCACCCCCGCCACGCGTCGGTAGAGGTCCACGCTGACGAGGTTCTTTTGTCCCTTCTCGAGCACCTGTGCGGTAGTACCAGCGAAGAGTTCGGCTCTCGCCATATCCTGTGCTCCGAGGCCCGAAGCGAGGTGGGCAGCTGCATCGCCGAGCCGAGAGCCGATGCTGATGGCCTGAGGCAGATGGTAAGCAGTGGCAGCGCCCTCGCTTTGGGCTTCGGAGGGCAGATTGTCGAGTCCTACGCAGAGGAAGGTGTAGGGAGTAGAGCTGTCGATGTGGAGCGCCGTGGTGGGCAGTTGGAAGGTTTGCTGAGCGGTAGGTCCTGTGGGCTGCGTCCATCCTAAGTTGTGACTCATCACGCAGGGAGCATCGTCCGTTGTGCCCTCGAAGGCATAGAGTTGTACGTAGCTCACGTGCTGCAGATTGTCCGAACTGATCAGGGCGGTGCGCATTGTCGCGGCCCGCCGAGTGCCTACGCTCAGCAGGAGGCTACCCTGCCCCGGAGCATCGCTCGCCGTATCGGCACATGAGCTGAAAAGCAGCAAAGCTGTAAGAAAGGGGAATAGGATGCGAAGCATTTTTTGGGGAGGTTTTCTGGGGGGGGAGGTTTTCTGGGGGGGCTAGGGGGCTTAATCATTTCAAAGAGCATACGGGCTAACGGAAAGAAGTCTCCCCGTTAACCCGTCGCCCTATTTTACCATTAAACTTAACCTAATAAGAAGGGGAATCCGTTACTCATCGATGGTCATGTGGTGGATAGCTTCCCAGTTGTCGTTCACACGGATCACGATGTTCTGAATCTTACCCAAGTCGGTCGGTTCGTCGGTGCCGGGCTGGGGCTCGGGATCAGGATTAGGATTGTTGGTCTTGTGCAGACCTACAGCATAGATGTGGTTGCGGAAGAAGCTGAAGGCATCGGCAGTCTCGGCAGTGGTCAACGCCGTGTTCTGACCGAGGAATGCTGTGGCTACGCTCTCACCAGTCTTGCCGATCTGGTCGTCTGTATCGAGCTTCACAGGCCATGCGTAGAGCACTGTGCCCGTCTCGTCGAGGAGCTGCAGTTCGAGTGTGGCCTTGCCTGCGGTGGCAGCGAAGGGGATCACGAAGTTGCTGGCGAAGATAGAGCCTTTCTTGTAGACGAGAGTCTGGTTGGTAGCGTCGATAGCGTTCTGCCATGAGTCCTTAGAGTTGAGCACGCCGTCATTGTTTTCATCGCCCTGAGGGAACCAGTCCTTCACGTCGGCAGAGAAGAGGGTGTAGGCTGCGTCGCCAGCCATAAACGCTGCATTGGTCGCTGCGGGAGCCTCCGAACCGTTGACTACGTACATCACCTGAGAACCTGCTGCACCGGCTTCGGTAAATGTAGAGTTGAAGCCGCCGAAGGTCATCTGCGTGTTCTTGCTGCGAGCCACCATGCGGACGGTCTTCACTTCCTTATCGCCAATCTTGGCGGGGATAGAGGTGAAGTAGCCGTAGGTGCCTGCTACTTGGCGGTGGAGGGTCACGGTGGTGGCGCTTACCTTGCCGCTCTCGGTGCCTACTTGGAACTGGCTTTCACCTGCGAAGATCTCCTTGGCTTGTGCGTCGTCGGCGAGCTTTGCGGTGAAGTTGTTGGTGGCAGCGTCGCCCTTGGCAGGGGTGGTGGCATCGAGGGTATAGTTGCCTGCGTTGTAACCGATGGCGGTCACGTAGTAGGTCTCACCAGCGGCGAGCTTGTCGGCCTTAGGGATGGTGAAGGTCATCTGGCGGCCATGGCCCTCGGTGGTATAGACGGCACTTGAGTTTTGCCAGTCAGTGATGGTGTGGGTATAGGCCACGGTGCCATCTTGCTTACGCACTACGAGGGTGACGTTTTGGATGTCCTGGCCTGCTTCTTCGCTTGTGAGGTTGCGGTCGGCACGGGTAGCATTGTCGCCTGTGCTTGAGAGGGCAATGGTGATCTGCTGATCTTGGTCGGCTGCACCGCCCAGATTCTCATCACTGCTACATGCTGCGAGCGACATCATGGCGCACACAGCTGCTACGGAATAAATGTACTTTTTCATAAAGCTTGTATTTTGAGGGTTATTTCTTTCTTGGGGAGGGGGGAGGGGGGAGGTGTCCTAGGGGTTCTAGGTGTCCTAGGGGTTCTAAGGAGGGCTATGGGACCTGAGCTTTCTATAGGGAGCTATCCTTTGGCGGTATCTGCTCCCCCTCTCCCGTTAGGGGGAGGGGGCTGGGGGGAGGGGCTGTAGGGGGAGGGGCTGTAGGGGGGGAGGGGCTGTAGGTTCCTTTTCACTCTATCTCCATCTGGCTGGCGCTTTCCCATTCATCGTTGATCTTGACGTAGATGTCGAAGTCGTGGCGGTCGTTGTTGTAGACGTAGCGTAGGGCGGTGATGGTGTTGCGGTAGAGGGTGATCACGACGTCGCGCGGATCGAGCTCGGGGATGGGGTTGCCCTCGGCATCGTAGATCTGGATGCTCACGCGAGTGGAGTTGTAGGCTACGGAGGGCGGGAGGATGGTCTGCGTCTCTACTTCGGCGCCCGAGAAACGGGCACGGCGCATTTCGTAGCCATCGCCTTCGTAGCGAAATTCATCGTCGACCTCTTCGTAAAGTCCGGTGGTCTCCTTCTGCGAGGCTACTGCATGGTACTGCACGGGGATGCCTTCCACATCGATGTGGAGCTTGCTCTTCACGCGGCGTAGGCGGAGCTGGAAGTCGTGGTGAGTGTCGTCGTAACGAATGGTGTCGCACGCCAGGTAGGGGTCGTGGGCATCGTCGAGGGGAAGCATCGAGGGCGATGGTGTACCCTCGTCGAGTCCGCCCCACACGGCTACGGCGTAGCGTCCCAAGGGGAGGTCGGTGGGCAGAAGGATCTGCACTATGGAGTCTTGGCTGGAGGCTTCCTCGGCGACGCTCTCTGCTACTACCCTACCAGTCTCTACGCTCACCACATGATAGGAGAGGCTCTTCACGTAGGTGCGCATCGGGGCGCCCACGGGCTTGAGCTGCTCATCGTCTATGCGCGATGCGTTGGAGTAGTTATAGTCCTGCACGCTTACCATGAGTCTCACGCGCGGACATGGCTGCAGTTCGTCGGAGAGGCAGCTCTCGAGCATGGTGCTCATCAGCGCAAGTGTCAACACAGCGAGCATGCTACGAAGCGTGGTAAGGATACAATGGTGGCTGTACATGATGTAAACTTTTTATTGACTTCCGCGGATACAATGGGGGCTGTCCGGCGGAAGTGTTATGCTAATCCGCGAGCTTCACTGTTATAGCTTGCGGAATGGAATGAAAAAAAGGGGATAGAATTGTGTCTATCGGGAAAATATAGATTTGGGGTATGATATCGGAGAAAAAATCAGATGTTGGGAAGTTATCTCAACGAGATACTCGTTTCTGGGCATTGTACCGAAAAAGTATATGTTTCGCTTCATAAGAGAGAGAAACATAAGATAGAATTTCGCTTAGCCAGAGCTACATAATAAGTAATGTCCCAATCAATTACGCTACAAAGATAAGGAAATTTTTATTTACCCCCCCCGATAGTGTATTAAGTTATCTTAATTCATGTATTTTATTAGGGGATGTTACCAAAAAAGGCTTTACCGCAACGTGCGATAGAGCCTTAATACTGAGAGGAAAAGATGGTAAAAATGGGAAAGGGGGTGGGTGGAGGATTTTTTTGAGGTGGGAGGAGGAATTTTTAGGGGTGGATGGAGGGATTTTTAGAGGTGGGAGGAGGGATTTTTAGGGGTGGATGGAGGATTTTTTATAGATGGAGGGGGCTTTAGGATGGGTCTTTGAGATAGCGGAGGAAGGTGTGGTAGCAGATGCCGAGCTCGGGCTGGGCATAACGACGCCATACTTGCTTGAGACTGCGCGACTGGTTGCCACGCTCGTGATGGAGATGGGCAAGGGCCACGGCACGGCGCTTGCGGAGAAGGGTGGATTGCTGGAGCATAAATTCTTCGAAAAGGATAGTTCCCGCGGTTTCCCGCGGGAAAAGTATTAAGTATTAAGTATTAAGTATTACATTCGCGCTGAGGGGAGGGGGGATGGGGGATGGGGAGCTAGGGATTCTAGTTTTTCTAGTGATTCTAGTTTTTCTAGGAAGACTAGGATTTCTAGGGGACTATGGGGTAAGGGACGATCCTTTAGGCGGTATATGCTCCCCCTCTCCCGTTAGGGGGAGGGGGCTGGGGGGAGGGGCTGTAGGGGGGAGGGGCTCCTCTCCCCCCCCCTCTCAGACCCATGAATCCTCCACCAGGAGGGAGCGGCGGCGCACGAGGGCATCGAGCTGGGGAAGGAGCTCGAGGGTGACGGAGGCACAGAAGCGCTGACGGGAGATGGCGAGGGCATGCTGCTCGGAGGTGAGGTGGAGCAAGCGGGTGAGCTCGCGCAGGGTGAGCGATGTGGCTGTGGGTCCGAGACGGAGGAGGAGCTGGATGGGCTGCGTGGGAGGGAGCTTGAGGTAGTGCTCACGGGTGATGGAGTGGCGCTGACGGAGGGTGTGCTCGCGCTCCGAACGCTCTTGCTCAAGCTGCTGCTCGATGTGGGAGAGTTCGCGACGACGCTCGGGGAGGAACTCGGAGTGGAAGGCTTGTCCGAGAGATCGGAGGTCGAAGGAGGCAAAGGAACGTCCGTAGGTGCCCGCCTTGTAGCGAGAGAGGAAGAGCATCACTTCGGAGAGCTTGAGCGAAGCGGTAGATGCGGTGAAGGCTGCTGCGAACGACTCGGTCTGTGCTGCGGCTTGTCCGGCATCGCGACTCTGGGAGGTGAGGAAGAGGTGGGTGAGCTGGCGGTCGATCCATAGTTGCGGACAGGGTGGTGCGTAGAGCTGTGCGAGCTGTCGTACGGTGGGGCAGAGCCATAGGTAGGCTCGGCGTGGGTCGGATGCCATGGTGGCCCAGTGACGGGGTGAGTAGTTGTGGCAGAGGAGTTCAAAAGTCTGGTTCTTCTCCATCCATTTGGGCGAGATACCTTGATTCGCGAGCTGCGTAGCACTCGAGGGCTTGAGCGCAAGCGTCGGCTTTTGTGCCTGTGGTGGCGCTGAGGGGACGGGGGCTGTGGAGGGTTGTGGTTGTGGCTGTGGCTGCAGGATTTGCAGCGATTCTTGTGGAATTTTCATGGTTGTTGGGTGTTAGTGGGTTAGTGTTGGTGTTGGGATTGGTTAGTAGGTGGGAGGATTGCTGTGCGAGGGCTTTTTGCTTTTCTGCTTCTCGGCATTGCCATCCTGCGACGGCTCCTCGCCAGCTCTTCATGGGTATGTGTCCGCCGACGATCCATCCGATGGATTCGTAGTAGGCTACGAAGCGTTGTGGGTTGACCAGGTCGTAGTGCTTCTGCATGCAGTAGGCTTCTACTTCGAAGACGGTGGGTGGCTGGAACGCTTTGGTGGTTCGGGGGCGGGCTACGTGGGTGGTGATGTCGGCTGGCTGGGGGGTGATGTCGGCTGGCTCGGTGATTTCGGCTGGCTCGGTGGGGAGGATTTCGGCTTCGGCGGGGGCTTCCAGTTCGGAGAAGAGGGTTGCTTGCTGGTCGGTGGGGGCTTTCTTGTCAGAGACGATAGTCTCTGTTTCTTTATTATTAGTAATTCTTTTATTAGGTTTCTGGAGGAATTGCTGGAGGAAAAGTGGGTCAGTGTCCTCCAGCTCACCGAATGCAAGTGATTGATTTACACAGAGAATCGTCACTCCGTAACGTCGTTTTTGCTGGAGGAATTGCTGGAGGAGAAGTTTATCGAGGAAGGTTCGTACGATCCAATCGGACCATTGCCAGCGGTCTTGCAGGAAGGTGCGTGAGGCGATAAACTCTCCTGGTTGGAGGAGGATGGTCTGCTGCTTGTAGCGATAAGATTTGGGCTTATTGCCGAATGTGGCCATTTGCAGCAGATCGAGGTAGGCTTCAATGGGGGTGAATTTTCTCTCTGTGTTCCAATAGGTGCTGCTGAAGATGGCGCGCGGCACGCCAATAAATCCTTTGTTACTTTTCATGGTGTTGATGGTAAGAGATTGATATTGTGGGGTTATCCTAAAAACTATTGCAAAGGTAAGGGTTGCGGGGCTACCGACCAAATGGGGAAAAAATGGGGAAAGGGCGTGTCAATTGGTGTCACGAGGGCGGATGAAATGTTAAAAAGGAGGAGCACGAGCGGCTAAAATGGGATTTTGGGAAGGACGGGGGATGGGAAGAGGGGTATTAAGGGGTGTTAATTTGGGGTGGGTTTGAGGAGGAGATTTTTAGGAAAGATTAAGATTGGGGGGGGGGCTAGGGGTTCTGGGGGATTCTCGGTGTGCTCGGAGATTCTAGGTGTTCTAGGAGGGGCTAGGGGGGCTAGGTGTTCTAGGAGATTCTAGGGGGGGTAGGTGTTCTAGGGGCTTTGCTTGGGGGGCGGCAGAAAAAGTGAACAGTTTGTTCACTCTTTTTGGAGGATGGGGGGCGGAGGTTGTATCTTTGCAGTGCGAAATGAGGGAAGACCCTTTCGCAAAGAGGGTGGCTTTGCTGAAAAGCGGGCTGCCGATTACTAACCACACACACATTATTAATTTATTAAAAGTTTAGAACCATGATTAAGTACAAAGTAGCTGGAGGTAAGAATCCTCTTACTAAGGAAGTAGTGTATTATCCCGTGATCAGCAAGACGGAACAAGCTGACGTGGCGGACATGCTGGCTCAGATCGAGAAGTATTGTTCGCTGACGGAGAGCGACGTTAAGGGTGCGCTCAGTGCGCTCGAGACGGTGATCGGACGAATGCTGGCAGAGGGTCATAGCGTGAGATTGAGCCGAATCGGCAGTTTCCGCCCTGGCATCCGCGTCAAGCAGAGCGAGAAGTCGGCAGATAAGGTGACCGAAGATTCTATCGATTCGGTGGGCTGCCTCTTCACTCCCTCAAGCACGGTGAAGCAAGCACTGCGCGGGGTGAAGTTTGAAAGCGCTGAGTAACTATAGTTTTAAGTTTTGAGGTTATAAGGTTATAAAGTTACCTTTTACGAGGTAGGTTTGTGGCTTTATAACCTCACTTTTATAGTTTGGAGTTTTGAGGTTATAAGGTTACTGAAGTTTCGGATTTAGAATGGGCGGGCTGAAAGCCCAATGAATTCCATAGCC
>ERZ808270.196-NODE-196-length-37823-cov-10.595319_pt1 | contig 37823 bp, 26 predicted proteins | sample MGYA00521082_ERZ808270 | MGnify/ENA primary metagenome ERZ808270 (study PRJEB31516, sample SAMN03275594) | gut metagenome | biome: mammalia-associated habitat; material: feces | host: Papio cynocephalus | place: Kenya | collected 2012-07-27 ... | reverse complement strand
ATCCACGATTCGGCCTCCGTGTGGATCAGAGCCTTGAAAAGCTCAATGTCCTCCGTCTGCGTCAGTTTAAGCCCATTTTTCTCAGATCCCATGACCAGATGCTGGTTTTCCACGCCGAGGGCGGACATCAGTGTGCACGAGGCCACCGTGTTCTCTATCTTCTTGCACTCGGCGTCATGATGAGCCCTCAGCAAGTCGCCAAGATGATAGGTATGAGGGGTTTGCGTGCGGATGAGCCGCTCACGCGGTATGGAGATATTCCTCACACAGTCGTCCACCTTTTCCATGATTGCCTCCTTGCAAACGAGACCGGTGACGGCGTAACCGTATTTGCGGCATTTCTCGATATTTTCTGTTATGATGCGCTCGCTCACCAATGGGCGCACGCCGTCGTGCACAAGTATTATATCGTCGTCGGGGCGACCGGCGTCGCGAAGTCCTTCGAGACCATTGCGTATGGAATGCTGGTTGCTGTCGCCGCCCTCGAAAATCCATTTCAGCTTAGTGATGTTGAACTGGTTGGCGTAAGCCTGGAGGACGACCTCCCACCCTTTCAGGCAGACCACGGAGATGGCATCCACCAACGGATGCCGCTGAAACGCCTGCATGGTGTAGATGATGACAGGGATGTTGTCGATGGTCATAAACTGTTTAGGGATATCCTGTCCCATCCTGTTGCCGACACCGCCGGCGGTAAGCAATGCTATGTTCATCGGTCTTGGTAAAATTTCTTATTGTTGTAAGCGAAAATCAAAGGATAGAAGAAACCACGCGCTTTCCCCATGAACCCATGGGCGCCGCCATTCCAATAGATCGTGGCGCGATGACGGCAACACAAACGGCACAATCGCAACAAGGCGCCAAGACCTGGCCTCAGCATCAACCCACTCATGCGATGGGCCAATGGCTGGAACGAGCCTGACGTGCCATTAAAAACCATGGAGTAGAAAGATTGCCACTCGGGGCGAGACTGCATACGTCGATATTCGCGCAGCCCTTGCACGTAAGGCACGTAAGCCGGCACTTGCTTTCCTTGCCTCAACTCCTTGGCAATGGCCGACTCTGGATTGCAACGATGGAGGTTCAGAGCCTCGTCGATGCGGACGATGCCACGGTTCAACTGGGCATGGACGGCAAGCCCCCAATCGTAGTGCATGAACGGCACACGGCCTGCCAACGCCCAATGCTCATGCTTGCGCGCGAAATCGCCACGCAGCAGCATGGTATGGCCAGCGAACCCGGCGAAAAGAAGAGCCTCAAGCCGATATTGCTGACAGACAAGGGTGGAGTGGCCACTATCCGCTCCACGGTCGTACGAAGAGAAGCAAATGTCGTTGTCGCCAATCGCGTCTACCTGACGGCTGATCTTCTCGGGGTACCACACGTCGTCCTGGTCGGAGAAAGCCACGAAATCGCCAGTTGACCTCATGGTTGCCGCCTCGAAGTTGGAATCAAGACCCAAGTTGCGGTCATTGACGACAACCTGGATGAAAGGGTAACGAGAAGCATATTCCCTGCATATCTCCACCGTTTGGTCGGTGGAGCCATCATCCTCTATTATGAGTTCGTGGATAGGATATGTCTGGGCGACAATGGAGTCTAATTGCTGCCGTAAATACCTCTCACCATTGAAGGTGCACATCACCACCGACACCGTCTTGTTGGGAATCATCTGTATTTCTTTTTCGGCAAAGATACAAGAAAAAGCGCAATGCGACAAGCTTTCGACAAGGAATAGGGGAAAAAATAGTAATTTTGCAGTCTGATACACATATTATATAATGCATAGTTTTCAACCATGAAGAGAATGAGAAATCCTTTCCATATCTTCGCCATTCGCAAGGACGAACGCTGGATGGCCTTTGTCTCGGTGTGCGTGTTGGCACTGATGAACGCCATGCTCATCTACAACCACTGGCCCAAGTTTCTCTTGGCAAGGTGGGGGAAGATAGGCGGCTGGAGCCTGTTCAACAACCAGCTCCATTTTTCCGGCTATGACCCGTACGCGTACATGACACTGACGAAATTCAACGTCTACTACAACCTTGAGCGCCATCCCGTGTTGACACTGTTCCTGTACCCCTTCTCCGTGCTCAACCGCTGGATCATGGAGACATGGGATGTCAACGCCTCGATGTTCATCATGGCAACACTCGTCATCATCGCGTCGCTCTATGCCATAATATTCATGTACAGGACGCTGCACGAGCTCATGAGCATGAGTAGGAGCGACAGCGTATGGCTCACGGCATTGCTTTTCTCTTTCGCCTCCATCATGACCTCGGCAATGTCGCCCGACCATTTCATCTTCTCATTCTCCATTCTCGTGTTCACGCTCTACGTATTCGGCAGATACATACGCCAAGGGAAGACCATCGCCTGGTACAAGCCAGCCTTGCTGTATTACCTCACCACGGGAATCACGCTGACCAACGGGGCCAAGACCTTGCTTGGAGCATTGTTCGTGGACAAGCGAAAGGCTTTCTCATGGAAAAACATTCTTTTAGGGTTCCTCCTCCCCTCTGCCCTGCTTTTCGGGACCTACTGGATACAAAGCCAAACCATAGTGGCACAAAGAGACAACAACGCTGAGATGATGAAACGCAAGTTGGCCATAAAAGACCCCGCTAAATTCAGACAAGACTCCATCCGCGACGTGAGAAACTCCATCGCGATGACGAAAATCAACGGCAAGTCAATCAGCGACAAACCTTTCCTGCGCTGGATCAACGCCGACGCGTCACGCTTCAACGGATTGGTGGACGGTCTGTTCGGCGAGTCCATACAGCTGCATCGCGACTACCTGCTCGGCGACGTGTTTCTTGGGCGGCCAACCGAAGTGACATACTCGTCGTGGGTCAACTACGCGATAGAAGCCGTCATCGTAATCCTGTTTATTGGCGGCATCATCTGCGGCCGCAATGACGGCATATTGCAGATGTTGCTGTCGTGGTTCGCCATAGACCTGACCATCCACGTAGTACTCGGATTCGGACTGAACGAGGTTGCCATCAACGGTGCCCACTGGATGTTCATCATACCCGTGGCGTTGGCTTGCCTGATAAGAAGACTCAAGGGACGGCAAGCCGAATACGCGAGATACATCATACGACTGCTTACCGTGTATTTTTGGGGATACAACGCATACCTGATAGCGTGGTACATGCTGTGAGAAACCGGCCAGGGCACAGCCGTTTCCAAGCCGTTTTGATGACGCTTCGGCTTCACGCTTGAATCGCGATGGCTTTACGCTTGAATCGCGTCGGCTTTACGCTTGAATCGCGTTGCGATTCAAGCGTAAAGCCGACGCGATTTGTCATATATGTCTAAACCCCTAATATTCAACGACTTCACTTTATTCGTCTCTTCAGCATTCCGCCATGCCTGAGAACCTCGCCTTGGGCACGACATCGGTCAAGCATTTGGCCATACTCCTCATCGGATATGGCGGACATGCGGTCGGGAAGCTCCTTCAAGCTGGACACGGCAATGCCCACCCCCTCGCGCGTGACAAACTCAGCCTCGGCACTCTCCTTCCACACGATGACGGGGATACCCATGGCGAGATACAACGACAACTTGTGCGAGGCTATGAGGCGGAGATAATAGCCAAGCTCGCCCTCGCAGGTGTCTATCGACGTGCCGTCCCACACGAGGCCCCAGCCACCCTCGACGGCGGCAGTGTGGTTGCTCTGGAAGACGCCAAGGTAACGCACGTTGCCTGAGACGTGGAAATCGTCATCGGTCTTGCCATAAAGGTTGAATGTCAAGTCCTTGAAATCATAGGCCGACAAGGGCGTGAAGAAAGACGACTTGCGGAGATAACCGGCAAAGGCAATCTCTTTTTTTTGCCTTAGCAAATCTTCCTTGGGGCGGAAATCGTCGTCAGTATAATAATCGAAAAGTTGTATCGATTCCGTGGGAGTCGCGACACCATGGTCGTGTATCCAGCGGCTCATGGCATCCGTATGGGTCAAGATCCTGCAAGCCAACCTGAACACACGAAGGTCGGGCGAGAGGTCACGGCCATTGCGCACGGTCTGGATGTCGTGGACCAGGATGGTCACCCTGTTGCCAAGAAGACGTTGCAACCGAAGCACCCAAGGGAATATCACCTTGCTCGATACGGGATACTGCACGACATACTCGGAGCCCAAAGGGTGGCGAAAAATCATTGCGACATTCTTCAGCAACCCCATAAGGTTGGAAAGGAACGGGACTGGATATTGCTTGCACAGAATCATCTCCACGTCATAGCCACAATCCGACAACGTACGGTTCACGTCATCTCGCGCCTTGCCCAAGGCACAGACCTTGGAGTAGTCCTTAAACTGTATTGTCTGATTGACAACTACTTTTTTAGCTTTCATATTGCAAATATACTACTATATTTTGTTCCTTCAAAGGAAATATCGTACTTTTGCAATGATTTCACAGTGTTAGCAATGAGCATTTGGCAAACCATCAGCACGACCCTTATACACATCAACCACAGAGAGGACTTGACCCGCTGGGAGCGACCATACACGGGCGACCTGCCGATATATGGTGTCTACCACGTGTTTTGCGCGGAGGGTTGGGAGGAGCTCATGCCATTGCAGATCGAGCGACTGAAGAAGAGCGGGCTCGCCGCGCGAACCAAGACACTGTTCATCAGTTGCATATATCGGCACGCGGAAGACATCGAGAAGATGAAGAGGATGCTTGAGGGCGTGCGCCATGAAATAGTGGCTTGCACTCCCGACGCCCACCAATTTGAATACCCCGCATTGGATGCCGTATACAGGAAAGCCAAAGAAGAGGATTGCATCATCTATTACTTCCACACCAAAGGCGTCTCCTACCACGGGCCACAAAAGAGCGACCGCCATTGGCTCTATTTCAAGAAGAAGGTGGAAGCCTGGCGAGAGGTGATGGAATATTTCAACATCGACAAATGGACTGTCGCCGCCAACGTGCTGACCGCTGGCTACGATACCTACGGGTGTCTGCGCTATCCCCCGAAGCCCGCAGCCTTCACCATGTACGCCGGCAATTTCTGGTGGGCAAGGGCATCCTACCTGCGCACGCTGAGACCATTGACGCAAGAAGAGCGCGAGGACAGGATGCTGGCGGAGACTTGGATTTTCACGGGCAAGCACCACGACTTCAGCGCCTTCGACACGCTGGCCATGCTCTATCGCACTTACATGCCGCCTGGGATGTATGAGGACGACAAGAAAGTGACACTGTGGCAACGCTTGGCTTTCGTCTGGGAGTTCAACTTCTCCAAGCTACGCAAGAAGGTGTTCCACTACAACTTCATAAAACGCAACAACGCAATTTACCAACGGTTTTCATGAGCTCACTGAAAGAAAAGACTGCCTCCGGACTCTTCTGGGCTGCCATGAACAATGGCAGCATGCAGATTCTGAACGCCATAATCGGCGTTTTCCTGGCCCGTCTGCTCAGTCCTGCCGACTACGGCTTGGTGGGCATGGTGGCCATCTTCACGGCAATAGCCAGTTGCTTGCAGGACAGTGGGTTCACGTCAGCCCTTATAAACCTCAAGGCACCAAAGCACCGTGACTACAACTCCGTGTTTTGGTTCTCCACCATCATGGGCACGAGCCTTTACGTCATCCTGTTTTTTTGCGCTCCACTCATAGCGAGGTTCTATCACCAGGAAAACCTGACGTTGCTGTGTAGGGTCATCTTCGTCTGCATACCCTTGTCGGCTTTGGGCATCGTGCCACAGGCTTACCTCACGAAAAACCTCATCGTCAAGCCCATTGCCTTACAACGCATCGTGGTGCTCACCATCAGCGGAATAGTGGGCATAGCATTGGCATTCAAGGGCATGGGCTATTGGGCACTCGTGGCGCAACAGCTCATCTACACGGGGATGCAAAACATCGGCAAGTATTTTCTCATGCCCTTCCGCCCCACCCTCGACATCGACCTCTCGCCCGTCAAGCGCATGTTTGGCTTCAGCAGCAAGATTCTCATCACCAACATCATATCACAGTTGAGCCAAAACATCCTCACCGTCATCTTCGGAAGGATATTCCCCGTGAAGACCGTGGGCAACTTCACGCAAGGCTGGAAATGGAACAACATGGCGTCGGGGTTGGTCTCCGGCATGCTAGCGCAAGTGGCGCAACCGGTGTTCGCCTCCACACAGACGGAAGAAGACCGGCAACTGCACATCCTGCGCAAGATGACACGCTTCACGGCGTTTCTCATCTTCCCGGCGATGTTTGGCTTGGCTATTATAGCACCTGAGTTCATTGTGTTGCTCATCTCCGACAAATGGATTGAGAGCGTAACCATTCTCCAGATACTGTGCATAAGCGGCGCATTCATTCCCGTGTACCTGCCCATGCAACAGCTCATCGTCAGCAAGGGGCGGTCGGACATTTTCATGTGGGTGAACATCGCGCAGATTGTGTTGCAGATAGCTGTGATCCTCGTCTTCTCACGCCAAGGCATCATGGCCATGGTCACGGCATATTCCGCTTTCATCGCCGTGTGGACAGTGGCGTGGCAGCACTTCACGCACAGGATAGTAGACTATGGTTTTGTCCAGCTACTCAAAGACCTTTTGCCGTTCATGCTCGCGGCATTGACATCTTGCGCCATCGCCTTTGCCTTGGCCTCGCTGCTCCATGGCTTGCTGCTCCGCATGGTCATAAAAATCATCGTCGCCACCTTGCTCTATGTCGCCGCCATGAAAGTGTCAGGCGCGCAGGTGATGAGAGAGTGCTTCAACTACCTAAGGCACAAGAAAGGGTGAAAGGAATACGGGTATTAAAAAAGCATAAACCAATACGATAATGTCCGTTATTTTGAGCAAAACATATTTTTTTTGCGCAAAATAACGGACATTAGCATTTATGAAACGAGTGTTATTACCCAAGCAAAGAAGGATGCTTGAGGAGATGGGACAGCAAATCAAGTTGGCACGTCTCCGCCGCAATTACACATCCCAGGAAATGGCAGAACACTTTTAACCGCTATGCAGAGATGGGCTCTGCACATCGTCATCTCGTAGCCGATTGCGGCGTAGCTATCTTTCTAATCATTTTAATCCGTGTGAGAAAAAACTTTAATCAACGTGAGAAATCCGCAAGGAAGAATGTTACAGCAACACGGGGCGTAACCCACGAAGGGGCCGTGGTAGGCAATGGCCGCTTCGGCCTGGATGCCAACTGGCGCAGGGTGGCCATTGGACTGCGGTTCGTGATTTAACCTTTTATACCCTCAACGTCCGCATGGCGTTGAGCACGCAAAGCACCATCACACCTACATCGCCAAACACCGCCAGGGGCATGGCAAGACTGCCAAGAACGCCCGTGGCGACAAGGATGAGGATGACGACCTTCACCGCTATGGAGAAAGTGGTATTCTGGCGAGCGTTGGCAATGGTGCGGCGCGCTATGCCTATGGCCGTGGCTATCTTCGACGGCTTGTCGTCCATCAACACCACGTCGGCAGCCTCTATCGCCGCATCGGCACCGAGCGCGCCCATGGCTATGCCCACGTCGGCACGGGCGAGAACCGGCGCGTCGTTGATGCCATCGCCAACGAAAGCGAGCGTGGAGCCACTGGGCTTGTCGTTGATAAGTCGTTCGACCCACTCCACCTTGTCTTGCGGCAAGAGAGAGGCGTGGTATTCGTCCAACCCGAGGTCGCGTGCCACATGCTCTGCCACGCGCTCATGGTCGCCCGTGAGCATCACTGCCTTTCGCACGCCAAGCTGCTTCAGGTCAGCAATGGCATAGCGGCTGTCGGCCTTCTCCCTGTCAGCAATAACGATGTGGCCAGCATACACGCCGTCAACCGCAACATGTATAATAGTGCCCACGGTGCCCTTGCATTTCTCGCACTCGGTGACCGTGGCACCCGAAGCCTCCATCAGCTTGACGTTGCCCACGCTGACCGCGTGTCCATTCACGGTGGCGCGAATGCCTTGGCCCGCTATTTCCTCGACATTATCCAAACGGCAACCATCGGCGAGCAATTCACCGACATTCGTCTTGTTGGCATCGCAACCCAACTCGACATCCTTAAACGCGGCATTGCCGAAAGCGGCACGTAGAGCGGAGGCAATGGGATGAGTGCTATATTCCTCGGCGTGAGCGGTGAGATGCAACAGGTCGTCGGCATCGATTGTCTCAGGATGAACGGCATCCACGGCAAACACGCCCTGCGTCAGCGTGCCAGTCTTGTCGAACACCACGGTGGAGAGCCTCGCGAGCGCGTCCATGTAGTTACCGCCCTTGATGAGGATTCCCTTGCGCGACGCCCCGCCTATGCCGCCAAAGAAACTCAATGGCACTGAGATGACGAGGGCGCACGGACAGCTCACCACGAGGAAGCTCAGCGCGCGATAGACCCATGTCGCAAGCCCTTGGGCATAACTGTCGCAGAACAACGGTGGCACGAATGCCACGGCAATGGCAAGGAACACCACTATCGGGGTGTAGACACGGGAGAATCGGCGAATGAACGTCTCGCTATGCGACTTGTTCTCAGCCGACTCCTCCACGAGCTTGATAATCTTCGAGGCGGTGCTGTCACCAAACGACTTGCATACTTTTATGCGCAACACGCCCGACACGTTTACGCAACCACTCAACGCCTCATCGCCCACACCCACGGCACGCGGCGCGCTCTCGCCCGTCAGCGCCACGGTGTTGAGACTGGACACGCCGTCAATCACAGTGCCGTCCATAGGCACCTTCTCGCCAGGGCGCACCACTACGGTCTCGCCCACAGCAACCGTCTTGGGATCTACGACAGTGACCTCACCGCCACGTTCCACGTTTGCCACGTCGGGACGAATATCCATTAAATCGTTTATAGACCGTTTGCTCCTGTCCTCGGCATAATCCTCAAATAGCTCACCGACCTGGAAGAAAAGCATCACGAACACCGCCTCGGGGAACTGCGGTTCCGCGCCAGGAAGGAAGCCTATGAGTAAGGCTCCGATGGTGGCAATGCACATGAGGAAATCCTCATTGAAAGGATTACGCTCGCCAATTCCTTCCTCTATGGCCTCGCCCACGACATCATATGATATAATAATGTAAGGCACGAGAAAGACGAGTAACTGACTCCAAACCGGTATGGCAAACGACTTGGTGACAATCCAAGCCACGAAGAGCAACACGGCGGTAATCGCAATACGAAATAACAGTTTTTTGTCCATATCTTATGTTTTATATCTATCCAATACTTCTTTCTTATTTTGGGCACAAAGTTATAAAAGTGGAAGCGCAACCAAGTTGCAAAGTAATGATAACAACCTGGATATTATAAATTAAGAGATAAAAACGACAACCTTGATTTTTTCTAAACAAAACGAAGCAATTAAGCAGTTATTCATGTTAAACATTGCAAATATCAAGAAAATAAGCATGAATAAAGTATCGAAATGTAACCAACATTTCATAATTTTGCTTTCGTAATAAAAGTAAAACACCTATTATACAAAAACCACAATGATTGACAAGACCATCAAAGAAGAATACGACGTGATTATTGTCGGCGGTGGTATAACCGGAGCTGGCACTGCACGTGACTGTGCTCGCCGCGGAATGAAAGTCCTTCTTGTCGAGAAGAACGATTTCACCAACGGAGCCACTGGTCGTAACCACGGTTTGTTGCATAGTGGCGCCCGTTACGCCGTCACCGACCAGGAGTCGGCTCAAGAGTGCATAAAAGAGAACATGACGCTTCGCCGCGTGGCGCGCCACTGCGTGGAAGAAACCGATGGACTCTTCATAACACTTCCCGAAGACAGCCTCGACTACCAGAAGACATTTGTCGAGGCCTGCACGAAGGCTGGCATCAGGGCTGACATCATCTCTCCAGAAGAGGCGCGCCGCATAGAACCCGCCGTCAACCCCTCGCTCATAGGGGCCGTCAGGGTGCCAGATGCCTCTATAGACCCATTCCGCCTCACCACGGCAAACATTATCGACGCCAAGCGACATGGCGCGGAAGTGCGCACATACGTCGAGGTGGTTGGGTTCATCATAGAAAACGGCGTGATGAAAGGCGTGAAGCTGCGCGACAACCGTACGGGCGAGCAAAGCGAGGCTCACAGCCGCCTTGTCATCAATGCTGCCGGCATTTGGGGGCAGCCAGTGGCACAAATGGCCGGAGTGAAGATAAACATGTTCCCTGCCAAAGGCACTCTGCTCATCTTCGGCCACCGCGTCAATCACATGGTGATAAACCGTTGCCGCAAGCCTGCCAACGGCGACATACTCGTGCCAGACGATGCAGTGTGCGTAATCGGCACGACAAGCACGCGAGTGCCTTTCGACCAGATAGACGACATGCGCGCCACACCAGATGAGGTGGAACTGATGATTCGCGAGGGCATGAATCTCGCACCGAGCCTTGCCACGACCCGCATCATCCGCGCTTACGCTGGCGTGAGGCCACTTGTGGCTTCAGACGATGACCCATCTGGCCGAAGCATCAGCCGTGGCATCGTGCTCCTCGACCACGAGAAGCGCGACGGTCTGAAAGGCTTCGCCACGATAACCGGCGGAAAGATGATGACCTATCGCCTCATGGCGGAGAAGGCCGCCGACCTCGCTTGCCAGAAGTTGGGCATCGACAAGAAGTGCGACACCGCCGTGGTGCCACTTCCTGGATCAGAGGAGACCGACGGCGAGATAAAGGCAGAAATGCGCGACGACATCTACAGCGACCTCGTGGCATCGACGAGCCGTATAGCCGAGATTGGCCGTCACGGAACGTTCACCAAGGAGATTCCACACGACACGATAGAAGACCGCGCCCTCGTATGTGAGTGTGAGGAAGTAAGCGCCGGAGAGGTGAAGTTCGCCGTGGACAAGCTCCACGTGCATAACCTCATCAACCTGCGCCGCCGCACGCGCATTGGTATGGGAACGTGCCAGGCTGAGCTCTGTGCTTGCCGTGCCTCTTGCGTGTTGTGTCAAGTGGGCAACAACAAGCCAGAGAAAGAACTCGCCGACCTCGCCTCGTTCATGCAGGAGCGCTGGAAAGGCATGCAACCCGTGGCTTGGGGCGACACGCTTAAAGAGAACCAGCTGACGCTGAAGATTTACCAGGAACTTTGTGGACTTAACGCTTGACAAAAAATGAAATTCGATACTATCATAATAGGTGGCGGACTGAGCGGACTGACGTGCGGCATCGCCCTCGCCAAGAAAGGCAAGAACGTGGCCATGGTTTACGGTGGCCAAAGCAACCTGCATTTCAACTCAGGCTCATTCGACCTCATAGGCTACAACGATGGCAAGGAGGTCGCTGACCCGACGCAGGCCGCAGGCCAACTGCCTGAGAACCATCCATACCGCAAGGTAAAAAACATGGAAGCATTGGCAAAGGATGCCAAGAAACTCCTTGAAGAGGCTGGCGTCAGCACTAAAGGCGACTGTCACAAGAACCATTACCGTCTCTCGCCAATCGGCAAGCTCATCCCGACATGGCTGACAATGGACGGACTTTTCACCGTGGCCAACGCCGAGGAGCTCAAGGGCAAGAAGATATGCCTTGCCAACATCACAGGCTTCCTCGATTTTCCCGTGCCTTACATCGCCCAAGGTCTGCGCGACCATGGCGCGGAGGTGAGCCTCCGCACCGTGACGACTCCTCTCTTGGAGCACGCGAGGCAGAGCCCAACGGAAATGCGCGCGACAAACATCGCCAACTACCTTGCCAACGACAACAACGTCAAGGAAGTGGCTGAAAAACTGAAAGCAGCCATGCCTGCCGGCATCGACCTGCTTCTCCTGCCCGCCGTGTTGGGAGTGGCAAACGAACACGCCGCGAAGCTGTTGCAAGACAGCCTGCCAGTAAAGACGCAGTTCGTAGCAACGATGCCCCCATCAGTGCCGGGCGTGCGCGTGCAGACCATTCTGCGCCAATATTTCCAGAAGCTGGGCGGCACACTGGTTCCTAACAACACCGTCGCAAAAGGCGAATTGGAAGGAAGTCGCCTCAAAAAGGTATATACGGACAAATTGGGCACAACAGCTCTAGAAGCCGACAATTTCGTATTCGCCGCGGGCTCGTTCCTCGGCGGTGGCCTGACCTCCAATTACGAGGGCGTGCGCGAGCCAATACTCGGCCTCGACGTGGACGCCGACGCAGACCGCGCTAAGTGGGCTTCATACGACCTATACGGCAAGCAACCATACCAATCGTATGGCGTGAAGACTGACGACAACCTGTTGGCAATGAAGAACAGCCAGACATTAGATAATGTGTATGCCATCGGTTCCATCCTCAGCGGCAACGACCCACGCATGGCGACATCGACGGGCATCGACCTGCTGACGGCTCTTGCCGTGGCTTCAACCCTCTAACATCATCCGATAAAAGATTACAGCTATGCAAGAGAAGATACAAATAAAAAACCTCAGCGAACACGACTATGAGCAATGCCTGAAGTGCAGCATCTGCACAGCGTATTGCCCCGTGTCTACCGTGGAGCCGGAATACCCTGGCCCTAAGCACGCCGGTCCCGACTTGCTGCGCTACCGCCTGAAAGACCCCGACTTCTTCAACGAGACATTGAAGCTATGCCTCAACTGCAAGAGGTGTGAAGTGGCATGCCCACACGGGGTGAAGATTGCCGACATCATACAGGCCGCTCGAATCGAGTTCAGTACCCACACGCCGAGCCTACGCGACAAGATGCTCGCCAACACCGACTTCGTCGGCTCGATGGCAACACTCGTGGCTCCATTGACCAACTTCTTCCTCGGCCTGAAGCCCGCCAAGGTCGTTCTCGACAAGGTGATGAAAATTGACAAGCACCGCCAGTTCCCGGCATACGCGGGAAAGAAGTTTGAGACGTGGTTCCACCAGGAGGCGGAGCCTAAGCAGCAGGAATACAAGCGTTTCGTGAGCTATTTCCACGGCTGCTACGTCAACTACAACTTCCCACAACTCGGCAAAGACTTCGTAAAGGTCATGAACGCGTGCGGCTACGGCGTGCGCCTCTTGGAGAAAGAGAAATGCTGCGGCGTGGCGCTCATAGCCAACGGGCTTCCGAAGCAAGCCAAGAAGCAAGGCGAAGTGAACATGTCGTCCATGGAGAAAGCCATCAATGGCGGCAACGAGGCCGTGCTCACCACGAGCTCGACCTGCACGTTCACCATGCGCGACGAATACAAGGACTTGCTCGACATCGACAACAGCAAGGTGCGCGATAGCCTCATGCTCGCCACGCGATTCCTCTGCCAAAAGATTGACGAGGGCAAGATAAGGCTCGCCTTCCGCAAGGATTTCCACAAGAAGGCGGCATACCACACCGCTTGCCACATGGAACGAATGGGCTGGAGTGTATACTCCATCCAACTGCTGAAGATGATACCCGGGCTCGACCTCACGGTGCTCGAGAGCCGCTGCTGCGGCATCTCCGGGACCTACGGATTCAAGAAAGAGAACTATGAGCGCTCGCAGAAGATTGGCGCACCGCTCTTCCAGCAGATTCGCGAGGTGAATCCCGACTGCGTGGCCACCGACTGCGAAACCTGCAAATGGCAAATAGACATGTCGACCGGCTATCCTGTGGAGAACCCAATATCACTCCTTGCGCAGGCCATCGACGTGGAGGAAACAAGGAAGCTGAACCAGTAACACCATATCATTCCCATCCTGCCCACCTGAAGAGTCAGCATAAAGCGGCAGGATGGGATTACAAACGTTCAAGACAAAAGACAGTGATTGCCAAAATCTTGAACCCGTGATAAGGAACACTAAAACCGAAGTAATGGCATGAAAAAGAAGTTAAAACGATTGGAGGCTATTGCTTTTTTACCTAATTTTGCGATGTAGATATAGCAAAAGCTTATCTTCAATTTCATAGCCAGTACACACGCTAAAGAAAAACTAACACGACCGTCTAAAGACGACAGTTCAAAAATATAATACAAACTTAAAAACTCATTTACTATGCAAAAGTACATCTTAGCTCTTGACCAGGGGACAACCAGCTCCCGCGCGATCGTTTTTGACCATAGCGGAAAGATTTGCAGTGTTGCACAAAAAGAGTTTACACAGCATTTCCCGAAACCGGGATGGGTGGAGCACGATCCAAACGAGATTTGGTCATCTGAGGCTTCCGTAATAGCTGAAGCCATATCCGCCATAGACATCAACGGCCTCGACATCGCCGCAATAGGCATCACCAACCAGCGCGAGACCACCATTGTGTGGGACATCGACACCGAGGAGCCGATATACAACGCCATTGTCTGGCAAGATCGCCGCACGGCAGAATACTGCGACAAACTGAAAGCACAGGGTCTTGTGGACAAGGTGCGCGAGAAGACTGGTCTTATCATCGACGCCTATTTCAGCGGCACTAAGATCAAATGGATTCTCGACAATGTGCCAGGAGCGCGTGAGCGTGCCGAAAAAGGCAAGCTACGCTTTGGAAACGTAGACTCATGGCTCGTTTGGCGTCTCACACGCGGACAAGTACACTGCACCGACGTGACAAACGCCAGCCGCACGATGCTGTTCAACATCAACACCCTGCAATGGGACGATGACCTACTCAAGCTGCTTGACATTCCACGCAGCATGATGCCAGAGGTGAAGTCGTCCTCCGAGGTTTACGGCCATACCAAGACCACGATCTTCGCCCACGAGGTGCCTATCGCCGGTATCGCCGGCGACCAGCAGAGCGCGCTCTTCGGCCAGATGTGCCTCACGCCCGGTTCTATCAAGAACACTTACGGCACGGGATGCTTCGTGATGCTCAACATTGGTGACAAGCCTTTGCTCTCCAAGAACAACCTTCTCACCACAGTGGCATGGAAGATTGGCAACGACGTGAAATACGCCCTTGAAGGCTCCATATACGTAGGCGGCAGCGTAGTGCAGTGGCTTCGCGACGGTCTCGGCTTCATCAACAGCAGCAGTGAGGTGGAAGAGCTTGCATCGTCTGTACCAGACAGTGGTGGCGTCTACTTCGTGCCAGCCTTGACAGGCCTCGCCGCTCCGTATTGGGACCAATACGCTCGCGGCACTATCGTTGGCATCACGCGTGGCACCACTCGCGCTCACATTGCCCGCGCAGCTCTCGATGGCATAGCCTTCCAGACCTACGACATTGCCCAGGCCATGGCCAAAGACCTTGGCGCGCCTCTCACAGAGCTGAAAGTGGACGGTGGTGCCTCACGCAACAACCTGCTCATGCAGTTCCAGTCAAATATTCTCGGCATTCCAGTGGTTCGTCCGAAGATCACGGAGACGACAGCCCTTGGCGCCGCTTATCTCGCAGGTCTCGCAGTGGGCTTCTGGAAAGACATCGACGAGATCAAGAGCCAGTGGCAGGTTGAGCGCTCGTTCAACCCGGTCCCGGAGAATGAGGAAATCAAGAATGCCAAGGAAGGTTGGAAGGATGCCGTCCAGCGCACGTTGACCCACAAATAATCAAAAATCCCTACCCCTGCCTTCCCCTCTCTCAAGGCAAAGGGAAGGCAGGGTGTTAACCTCTTTGAGAAGAAAACATAAAAACTCTATAAACCAAAACTAAATTACTATGGATTATTCTATGACTACACAGTTCCTCATGGAACTGATTGGCACCATGGTGCTCGTGATATTCGGAGACGGCGTTTGCTGCGCCACGAGTCTCAACAAGAGCAAGGCTCAAGGAGCGGGTTGGGTTGTCGTAACCCTCGGCTGGGGTCTCGCCGTATGCATGGGTGTGCTCATCGCCGGCCCTTACACGGGCGCTCACCTCAACCCTGCGGTTTCCATCGGTCTCGCCGTCGCCGGCAAGTTCCCATGGGCCTCTGTTCCAGCCTACGTCATCGCCCAAATGATTGGCGGCATCGTTGGCGGCATCATCGTATGGCTGTTCTACAAAGACCACTTCGACGCAACAGAAGATAAGGACACAAAACTTGGCGTGTTCTGCACGGCTCCTGCCATCCGCAACTATCCAAGCAACTTCCTCAGCGAGTTCATCGCCACATTGCTGCTGGTATTCCTTATCATCGCCTTCGGCACGAGGGGCAACGTTTACAGCCCGGAGAGCAACACGTTCGGTCTTTCCGCCCTTGGCCCAGTGCCTATCACTTATGTTATCGTTGCTCTCGGCATGTCGCTTGGCGGCACCACTGGTTACGCCATGAACCCTGCCCGCGACCTCGCACCACGTATCGCATACGCCATTTGCCCAATCAAGGACAAGCGCGATCCAGACTGGGCCTACTCTTGGGTGCCAGTCTTGGGTCCAGTGCTCGGTGGTGCAGTGGCCGGTCTATGCGGCATTTGGCTCATGAGCCTCTAAACACGCTACAACGCTAATCACAAGAAGCGATAAACACAAAACCATCAAAAAAATGACTCTAATGAGAAACATTGGCAAAATATTATGCCTGGCCGCGATATATCTTCTTCCTTTGAGCACGCAGGCACAAAAGCTACACGAGTCTGCCAGCCTGGAGACATCGCACCTATGGCGTGGCCTTGAGGTCGGCAACGGCCTGATTTTCAACAACGACGTGTCACTTAGCGACAACAAAGACCACTTCAAGATTGGCTTGTGGGGCGGAATGGCCGTTGACGGTGACTACAAGGAGGCTGACGTCTACGTCAACTACAACAACAGCGGCTTCAACATCGCCGTGTGGGACTTGTGGAACTTCTCCGAGGGCATCCCTGGCAACGGCAAGTACTTTACGTGGGACGCTCGCAAGACTTCGCACCTTCTCGACGCAGCCATCAGCTACGACTTCGGCGTGAAAGCCGGCTTCCCACTCACGCTCTCATGGGCCACACTCCTCGTGGGACGCGACCGTGGCGCGGCCAACGAGCAGAATGTCTATTCCACCTTCGTGCAGGCGAGCTATCGCCTCTACGACAGCAAGGATTGGGCTGTGGACGCTTCCGTGGGCGGAGTCTTCGCCCTCAACCCATACGACAAGGACAAGTATCCTGGAGAGAACAACAACCTCTACGGAAAGTCCGCAGGCATCAACGACATCCGTCTCGGTGCCACATACAAGTTGAAAGTGGGCAAGTTTGACATGCCTGTGTCCGCACAGATGATGTGGAACCCCGAAGCAAGCAAGGCTTACTTCAGGGCAAGCATAACGCTTATCAACCTGTAGACACATTTTGACACTCTTATGATGAAAGCCTCAGCTCACGCGAGCTGAGGCTTTTTCACGTAATGTGGATTCACCTTCCAAGAGGCATGACAACCGACACGTATTTGCAGATAAGCGCCAAGACTAAAAAAAACTTAAAACCCGTATTAAAAAAGAATTGACGTTTTGAAATAAAAGCTATTTGATATAACTTTGTGTAGTAAACGAAAAACCAAGTTTGCAAACGTGAAACAACCAACTTAAAATAAACACTAAAACAATATGTGGAAATTTTTAACACCGCCAGCCTTCAAAGCTGAGCAGAGCGGCCCCGAGGCCGACGCACGCTACCGCAAACTGCGATGGCAAGTATTCTTTGGCATTTTCATTGGTTATGCAGGATTCTACATTGTCCGCAAGAATTTCTCAATGGCAATACCAATGCTCGCACCTTTTGGTTTCGAAAAGGACGAGCTCGGCATAGTGCTGTCGATGAATGCCATAGCCTACGGGTTCTCCAAGTTCATCATGGCGAGTGTCTCCGACCGCAGCAACGCACGCCGCTTCCTCCCACTGGGTCTTGTCCTCGCGGCCCTATCGATGATGTTCATGATCGTGCCCGTGCAGTGCATGGGTCCTGAGCACAAGGGGTGGGCAATAGCCTTGATGGCGGCCCTCAACTTCCTCGTGGGTTGGTTCAACGGCATGGGCTGGCCTCCTTGCGGCCGCGTCATGACCCACTGGTTCTCCATCAAGGAGCGTGGCACTTGGATGTCTGTATGGAACTGCGCCCACAACGTCGGCGGAGCCTTGGTGGGTCCAATGGCAGTGTATGGCGCCATGTGGTTCGGCTCATGGTTCTATGGAGCCGACACGCAGCGCTATTTCCTCATCGGCACATACCTCTTCCCCGCTTGCGTGGCTATCTTGGTCGCCATTGTCGCATATAGCCTTATACGCGACACACCACAGTCGTGCGGATTGCCGTCCATTGAGAAATGGCGCGGTGACTATTCCGACACCTACTCCGACAAGGCAGAAGAAGTGCTGTCAACAAAAGAGATCTTCCGCACGGTACTCTCCAACCGCTTCCTTTGGTACATAGCCTTCGCCAACGCCTTCGTATACATGGTGCGCTACGGTTGCCTTGACTGGGCTCCAACAATCCTCACCGAGAAGGGTATCGACATCAAAGAAGCCGGATGGGCATATTTCGCCTATGAAATGGCTGCCATCCCTGGCACCATCATCTGCGGTTGGCTCTCCGACCACGTGTTCAAGGGCCGTCGCGCCATCCCCACCATCTTGTTCATGGCCGTGGTAGCCGTGTTCATCTTCATCTACTGGCAGAACCTCGACAACATCAACGTGGTCATCGCCTGTCTCATCGGCATCGGCTTCTTCATCTACGGCCCCGTTATGCTCATCGGCGTCCAGGCTCTCGACCTTGCACCTAAAAACGCAGCTGGCACGGCTGCCGGCCTCACCGGGTTCATGGGCTACGTGCTTGGTACCGCCCTGCTCGCCAACGTTGTAATAGGCTTCGTGTCTGAGCATGCCGGTTGGGGATGGACGTTCATCCTCCTCATCGCGGCATGTGTCATGGCGATATTCTTCATGATGCTCACCTACAGCAAGGAGCAATACCTGGTAAAGAACAAGAAATAAACAAGATAAAACAACCAAATTGGGACATGGCGATTCGTAATGGTCATAAGCGTATACATTATTACCTTTGACCATCACGAATCCCCCTATATTTTTTTACAGGACAAAAATCAAAAGCAGAATTTATAGCAATCTCTTTTTTAAAACCAATTCATGAAAACAAAACACTTTTCGATTGGGTTGGTGAGCATGGCTTTGCTCGCCGCTTTCACCGCTTGCTCCGATGAGCAGCAGTTCACAAATGAGAATACGGATGCCAAGCGCATCGACGTACAACAATTGTCGCCCGAAATGCAAAAGGTGCGCGACTATGTGCCTCTCTACGCTTGCGTGGCACACCGCGGCACTACCTATTGGGCTCCGGAGGAGACCGAGGCCGCGTGGAGATGGGCACGCACCATGGGCGCCGACTACCTTGAGTCGGACATGCAGGTGACAAAGGACGGCGTGGTGCTCGCCAACCACGACGAGAACATGAAGCGCACCACCAACATCGAGGTAATGTTCTCCGACGAGGTGCCCACTTGCAGAAAGGACTTCTACCGCAGCTTCCGCAACGCCGACGGCAGCCAGCACTTCTCAGAGGCCGACATCGACGCGCAATACAAGCGCGACGTGGCCGACTTCCGCTCCAACTACGCCATGTCCTACTACTATGCCGAGATGCTGATGCTCGACGCTGGCGGTTGGTTCAACGACTCTGACCCAGAGCAGGGGCGCGACTCATACAAGGCCAAGCACAACGGCAAGATCGTCTACGACGCTAAGGGCGTGCCATCAATACAGTATTCTGATGGCTTGTACGTGTCAGCCCTTCAAGACCAGATCAACTACGCCATGGGCAACAAGCTCAACCGCGATGCCAGCGGCAGACGCATCCTGACCTATAAGGTCAAGGACGAGTACAAGGACATGACCCTTGAGCAAATCTACAAGGCCGCAAAGGCAGAGACAAAGGTCGATGACCCAAGCTACCAGGCAAGCAAGGCCGCAAAGTACATGGACTTCGTGGAGTACAGTTTCGGCGACAAGAACGGCTCAACGGCTTACGTACACGACGAGATGGACAACGGCAACCGCCCTGGCATCTATCCTGAGTTCAAGGAGTCGTGGCTGAACCCGAAAGACATCGAGGTGCGCGTATACAACATCCTCGACCAGTGGGGCTGGAACATCATCACCAAGCCTGAGAGCGAGTCAGTGCCTTTCTATAAGGACGGCAAGGTCAACGTGGGTAACACCAACGGTAAGGTCATCCTGCAGACCTTCTCATTCGACGCCCTCACCCGCGCCTACGGCGTGTACAAGGGCAAGGTGCCAATGTGCTACCTCCTCTGGACAAGCGATCCAGCTTACGCCACCGACATCGCATACGACACGCCTACCGGCTACGCCGCGTTCATCAAATGGGCACAAGACCACGGCGCTCACATCATCGGCCCCGCCATCGCCGGCGCTCCTAACAACTATCCTGAGATGAACGCTCCTTGGCAGGCTTACATGATTCGCAAGTCGGGCATGATCAACCACCCATACTCGTTCGACTCATACGCGCAGATGACCAAGTACATGGGCTACTACGTGAACTATTGGGGCGAGAACGGCACACAGTTCGACGACCTGCTCAACGTCACGGTGCCTGCCACACAATACACCACGTTCCAGGGCACGTCGACACACCCTGTCTACATGGACGGCTTCTTCACCAACCACTCTGAGATTTCACTCAAGTACATGATCGAGAATGGATTCCGCTGCAACGCCAACCTCGACAACCCATTCCATCCTGGCCAGAAGTTCGACAACTCGCAGGCTCCTTCCGCCGTTCCAGACGCCACGAAGACCTTGGAGTCGTTGGGATATTAATGACATTTAGTGAAATATCGTAAAGAAAAAACAAGAACAAAAGAATTTCGATTGTATGAAAAAATACATTGTATTGCCAGTTTTGGCAATGTGCGCATTGGCAACCAGTGCCCAGGACTTCGACTCCAAGCCGACCGTTACCATTGACAACCAGAAGGAAGACTTGCATTTCACCGTCGGCGCTCGCTTCATGGCCGACGCCGCCTATTACCACAACGACTTCACCCCAATGCAGTCGGGCGCGTCAATCACAGACGCACGCATCCGCACCAGCTTGACCTACAAGGACTGGTATTTCTATGCCGACTTCGGCTTCGGCGGCGGCAAGTTCTCGCAGAAAAACATCTTCATGCAGTACAGCCAGAAAGACAAGGCCGGCAACACGCACGCCTTCAAGGCTGGTTACTACAACGACCCTGCCGGATCAATGGCACGCAACACCTCCCTTGGCAGCTACCACTTCATCTCCCGCCCTGGATCAAGCAACGCCCTGGGCGAAGGCCGTGAGCTGGGTATCACCTACAAGTTCAACAACGACAAGCTGTTCGCTTACCAAGGCGTGTTCACCGAGAACCAATACAACAAGATTGAGTCTGGCTTCAACGGCATTGTGCTCGCTGGCCGCTACCAGTATCGCCCAATCAACGACGGCAACCAGACCCTGATGATCGGCGGAAACATCCGCTACCAACACGTTGGAGGTGGTGTCACGGAGAACAACGTGCTGAAGAAGACCCTGAACCTTGGCCAGGCACTTGAGACATACGTGGACGAGGACGACCAGTTCGTGAGCTGCTCATTGCCATGGGCAGAGAACGTGCTCGACGCTGGCGCCGAGGCCCTCTACCACAACAACAAGGTCTTCGTGCGTGGTGAGTACATGTACAAGCACGTGACCAAGAAGCGCGACTCAAAGACTCTCTTCGAGGCAAGCAACAACAACATCGACACATGGGGCACGCTCGACGCTTGGCTGACGGCCAACCCATTGCGCAGCAACAACTTCCACGGCGGATACGTGGAGGCGGGCTTCCTCGTGTTCGGCAACCCATACAGCTTCGACTCCAACGAGGGCGTGCTCATGGGTCTGTCTGGCCGCTCGCTCGAAATCGTGGGGCGCTTCAACTACACGGGCCTCAACGACATCGTGGCTGGTGAGTACTACAACGCAGGCCGTAACCAGTACTATCCTGGCGGCGAGATGCAAGATTGGCCTTACAACTCGTCAAGCGTTGGCGGCGGCAACGTGCGCTCTTACACTCTGGGCGTAAACTACAGCGCCAACCGCTTCGTGCAGTTCATGCTCGACTACACCTACAGCCGCCTGACAAAGGACTTCTTGCCATACGACAAGAACTTCCACGCAGTTCAGGCTCGCGTGCAGTTCGTGTTCTAAGTCAGCGAGTTAGATAGCACACCATAAAAAACAGGAGGAAAGGTTTCAATGACCTTTCCTCCTGTTTTTGTTTTCAAGCTCACACCCTATTCGGCTTGCCTCTGAAATGGCGTCGGCTTTACGCTTGAATCGCGTCGCGATTCAAGCGTAAAGCCATCGCGATTCAAGCGTAAAGGCGACGCGATTCAAGCGTGAAGCCGACGGCGTTTCAATGGGAGCCAACATAAAGGAATTACTTCTCGTCGTCCTCGTTCTCACCCAACAGCTCCAACACCTTGGCGCAGAACGACTTGGCGTATCGATTGTCTTTCAATGTGGGCGAGAGGGCATTCATGAGACGCTGGTCGTAAGCCTTGTCGAGAATGGGCAGGAAGTCGCGCTCCAAGACATAAGGAGCCACGGGAGAGCCGTTGTGGTCGAGCACGAAACGCAGTCGCGCTTCGAGCTTGGATATATTGCCCAAGTCCTTACGCTTGGCTATGGCCTCATATTCATCGTATAGCTTCTTGTCAGCATCCGTGGCAGGCTTAAACGGCTCCATCGCCACGGTCGTGGCCTTGGCGGATACCTTTCCGGCCTTGGCCTTGAAAGGCTTGCTTAGGATGTCTTTCACGGTGCTGACAAGTTGCTCGCCACGCAGGTTAAACTTCACCACGTTGCCAGCAGGGTCGATGAGCACCGTGTGGGGCACGCCGCGCACGTTGTACAGGCGTATGATGTCAGACGACCATGCCTTGAGCGTTGACACGTGAATCCAGTTCTTGTCGGTCATCTGCTGCTTTTCCACGCAGTTGACCCAATCCGCCCGCTTGCTGTCGATGGAATAGCTCAGCACCTTGAAATTGTCCTTGCCCTTGGCCTCTGCCAACGCCTGTTTCACGAAAGGTATCTCCCGGCGGCAAGGGGCACACCACGAAGCCCAGATGTCGAGAAAGACATACTTGCCACGCAACTGCGACAACGACAGCGACTTGCCATCCATCGTGGGGGCAGTGAAGTCGGGCGCGGGGCTTCCCTCCGTCATCTCGCTTGAGAGCAACTGGTTTTCTAACTCCTTGTATATTGGATGCTTGCGCATACGCCCTGGCAAAGCCGCCATGAACACGTCGTGCAGGCATTGAGGCTTGAACATATAGTAAAGGTCATACTTCAAGATAAACAAGGCAGCCTCGCTGTCGATGTTCTTCAAGAAATAATCCATCACGTCAGCCTTGTAGTACACGCCATTGGCATTGAACAACGCGCCGTGGTAAGGCAGGTATTTGCGGTCGTCGCTGATGATGCTGTCGGGCAGCGACGCTCGCAACCTCTCTATGCTCCTCTTGGAGTCTTCCGCGTTCTTGGCGTGGAGCATGGCATAACCGGCGAAGACATCGTTGTTCTTGGTGCCATAAGCCTTTGCCGCGACAGGGAAATGCCCATCAAACGGCCGGAACTTTATGTTGCCAGGCTCAAGGAGAAACTGCGCCGCTCCATTGTCGAAGCCTGTTATCATGGCCGCCTCGACATATTCGGGCGCGGTGCCCTCAAAGTGGAAACAGCGATCACGGACAACAGCGGAATCGGCCAATATCTCCTCGCCATTGACCACGCGCTTCAGGTAAACTTTCTTTATGGCCTGTGGCGTGTAGCGCAAACTGTCGCGGGTCAGTTCGCCATCGATGACATAGCGGCGCGAGGTCTGTGCCACGCAAGTCGCCGCGCCAAGGCACGCCAAGGTCAAGATTGCTATTTTTCTTTTCATGTCTTTTTATGTTTTAAGGGGTTTGTTGATTTTATTGTGCCAACCTCTCCTTCAAGAAGTTGGCAAGGGCCTCGCCGCGGATATTCGTGGCGAGGATATGGTCTTCGGCATCGAGAATGAAAATGGCTGGCACGGCCTTCACGTCGTAGGTGCGCGCCACGTCGCATTTCCAACCTTGCAGCGAGCTGACGTTGATCCACGGGAGGGCATCGTCGCTCACCGCCTTTTCCCAGCGCGCACGCACGTTGTCCAGCGACACGCTCACGATCTCAAGTCCCTTGTCGTGGTATTGCGCGTAGAGCTTTTTCAGCGAGGGATTGTTGAGACGGCAAGGGCCGCACCATGACGCCCAGAAGTCAACTATCTTGACCTTTGCCGCTACCTTGCTCAATGTCGTCATGTTGCCTTTAAGGTCTGGCAAGGTGAAATCTGGTGCCTTTCGCCCCTGCGACACTTTCTCCATGCGCTGAATCCTCTGAAGCATGAGCCGCCCACTCGGCGTATTTTTCGCCCCATCACCCATTTGGTCATACAGGTGGCGCGTGTCGGCAAGGTTCAGTTCTGCCCTGAGAGCGTTGTCGTTGTAGGTGTAAGCCGTTATCACGTCGTCGTGGCGGCCCAGGAAGTCGCGAGTCTCGGTATTTATCCTATCCTCAAGTGCCCGCAAGGAATCGTTTACCGCGCTCGCGCTACGAAACTTGTTGGCCGCACGCATGGCTTCATAGCGTTGCCGCATGGCCTTTGCCTCAGCATGCAGTTCAGCGGAACGCTTGGAAAAAGCGACCCACTCGTCGTTCAGCTTGCCACCTTTTATGTAAGCTCCGTCGCCATTGCGCAGCAAGGCTTGGTAAGAGGTGCCTGGCTCGGCTATCAAGTTGAAACCGCCCTCATAGCCTTTCACCACCAACCGTGCCATGACAGGCTCGGTCACCTGAGCCTTGAGTACGAACTTGGGCGACTTGAAGTCGGCAGCACCAAGCGTGTCTACCCTATCCTCACCAGTCTGCGCCACCAGCACGAGCCGACCGCTCTTCATGCCCTCTATCTTGCCAGATATGGTGACGGCAGACTGCGCCAGGGCGTTAACAGCACCGCCCGCCAAGGCGAGCAGTGACATGAAAATGAAACGTGACATCATGGCTATTGACTATCCTTGCTGAATGAGTAGACATGAGCAAACTGCACGTCGATGATGCGCCCGAAAGCGTTGCCATCAGCATCCTTGTCGCAGAAAATGCTGAAAGAGTCGTCGACATCGGCCGCCTGGGTCAACTTCACCTCCGCAACCGCACCGTTGTCGCCCTTGTTCATGCCGATGCTGAGATAGAGCCCGAGGTCGCCAAAGTTTGATGACAACGAGCTGTTGCTCGCAGCGTTTTCCGTGCGAAACTTTATCACGCTCACCGTGTAGCCCACCGGGGCGGTGTATACCACTTCCTCATCGCCATTGGAGAGGTTATGGCGTATCACGCAATCGTCCTTGGCATAGAAAATATAGTTGGTCGAAAACCAAGGGTTATACGTTATGCTCGCCAAATTGGAACCAGGGTGGAAGTCGGTGAGCTTCTTTCCCGTAATGGTGAAGGCACTCTCCGACGAGTCGTCGCCATCGTTGCCGTCCTTGCCCTTCGCGCCTTTTCCGCTTACGGTCGGCGTGAGCTCATATAGATAGAAGTTGTCGTCGGAATCCTTGAATATGAACTGAGGCTTCGCGTCAGAGAAGAACTCTGAGTGAGAAGAAATAAAGGCATAGACAGCCGTTTTGCCCACAGGCGTCATGGTTCCGAGAGCGCTGAAGTCCACTTTCGCATCGTTCACGGCATTGTAGCTGTGAGGAGCATTCTGCACGTAATCTTTAAGGCTGTATGGGAACCAATCGCTGTTAGACTGGTACAGGAAGCGATTGTTCTTGGCGTCCCACAGCACATAATAGTCGCTTGATACCGTGGCGGCGGTCACGCGATAATCGCCTGGCATGAGAGACTCATCGGCATCCTCGCCTGGTACGGTGAAATAAGGTGCCCACTTGCCAATGTAGAACTGCCCGTCGCGCGAGAGCACGCACTTGAACTCGTTGAACGTCTCGATGTTGCCCACCGTGAAGACCCTGCTCGCCACAAACGATGAAGACCCAGCCGGGACAAGTGGAACCTCATAGGCTTCCAAGCCTTTAAACGCGTTGTATGTCGTGCCCCTGCCATTCGCCTTGAACACCATGAGCCCGTTAACCTCTGGCGAATAGCACGAGGTGTAGCCCAATTTCACGGCATTGGAGAATGGGTTGTCCGTCGCCGTTGGCTTCGCTGTCTTATACGCGTTGCCACGGCTCTCAAGCTTGGTGCCAATCTTCTCCACGTTGCCCAAGAATGTCTCGTCGCCCTTTTGGTGCAAGAAGAAAAGGCTGTTCTTGAAAAGCAAGCGCGTCTTGACATTCAGCTTGGCGTAATAGTCGAGGTCGGTAGTCTTGTCTTTCACCGCCATGATGACGCTATAGCTGCGGTCGGTATTGGCTGGGAAGTTCAAGTCCAAGTAGCCCTTGGTGTGCAGAGTGTCGCGCACAGTGGTCTTGACTTCCTTGCCCGTATTCGGGTCGCGCTCCGTCTTGGTAAACGCCGTGAACCACGAGAAGTCGAGGTTGTCGTAGTTGTCAGCCAGGGTCTGGCTCAGCTTCGCCTCAACTCTCTGCACCTTGTCTTCCGTCATTGGCATCTGAACTTCTATCACCTTGCCCGACAAGCCCTCGTAAGCCTCTGGCGTGTATGACACATTGTCGATGTCGACATTGTTCATGCTGTCGAAATGGTAATCGTAATTGCCCTTGTCCTCATAACAAGAAGTGAAGAGCAGGGCACTCATGACTACATATATTGTCTTTTTCATAGTTGTCGTTTAATTAGAAAATCATTTTCCTCTCTTTGACATCACCTTGGCCTTCGCCATCGCCTTGGCTTTCAGCTTGGCGCTGACCGATGGTTCAGCCACGTTGTCGGGGAACAGGCTTGGCTCCTCACGCTTGAACATCTGGTAGAATTGGTAAATCACCTCCTCGCCGTAATACGTCCAGTCGATGTTGGCGTCCGTATCCCACATGGGCACGTTCTCCATTGTCGCGTCGTCCCACTGCAACTTGACCGGGAACAACAGGAACGGCTTGAAGCCGCTTCCCTTCTCGCGACTCGCTATCTGAAGCATCTTCTTGTATTTCTGCTCCGAGTAAGTGCCATAATATTTCTCCACCAATGGCTTTGTCAGGCTGTTGGTCCAGAAAGCGGGAGCCACGAGGTCGTAGTCGATGCCATCGATCATGGGGACAGAGAACGCGGAGTTCAAGCCCCAATAACTGTAGCCTTGCGCAAACTTGTTGTTGTAGTTCTCAAGCATCAAGCGCACGGCTCCCTTGTTCGACTCTTTCAACACAGCCTCGTCAGTGGAGCCAAACACCTGCTCCTCGTTCTGCGTGGTAACGCCAAGGCTGGAAGCCAAAGTGCCGAACCCGTATCCGTCGTAATGCCCGAAATACTTGTCCTGCAAGTCGCCCCAGTAGTCAGGCTGGCTGTATGAGTCATAAAACAATGTGCCATCGAGGAAAGGAATGTCATAAGCGACCGGCTCATCCGGGTTGGCCTTGTGCAACTGGCGGACAGCGTAGATCAGCGTGGGGTTGTACCTGTTGGTCTGCGTGTAGCTGTCGTCGCCGCAGAAGCCAGTCTTACCCAACGTCTTGCAGATGAACTTGAACTTGTCGGCTGTCCAAGGGCCGTAATAGCCGTCGTTCCAGTTAGAGGGCTTCTCATACGACTCCTTTGTGTAGATTATGAAACTGTCGAAATCCTTCATGCTCTTGTCGGCCTGCTCAAAGGAGATTCGCACGGCGTATGTGGTGTCCTCTTGCTCCGGGCACTCCACCGCTACATTGGCCACCGTCTCATACTCACCAGCCTTGACCTCCACGTCGGGCAACGTGACCTTAGCCTCCTTATAGCCATCCACAGGCTCCGCCTTGAGCTTGATTGGCGTGGCCTGGTCGGACATGTGACCAAGCAGCTTGACCCTGATCGGCACATAGCCCACCTTAGCCTCCGTGAGGATAGAGTCGGCAAAATTGATGGTAGAGCTCAAGTCCTCCTTGGAGTCATAGCCGAAATAGAATCCGTCAGACTCTTTTCCAAACAAGGTCGGATCCTCATGGCTGCAGGCGGAAAAGATTCCGCACAACGCCACCAAGACTAATATGTATGTCTTATTGATACGTGATTTCATGATTATTCGTTTGAAGTGTTGTTTGATTCCTCATCTGTCCAGCCGTATTCCTTCTCCCTGTCGGGCAACGGGAAGACATAACGACTTTCGCTCATCTTCACCGTGGCCTCTGTCTCGGTATCATGAGAATAGTCGAGGTCCTTGACGGCATGGCGCTTCAGGAAGTAGAAATATTGTCCCTCGGCATAAAACTCCTTGCGGTATTCCTTGCTCAAGGCATCAACACGCGCGTCGCTGGTCGCGAAGGTACCATAAGCGTTGGAGTTGGATATGCCACGGCGGTTGCGCACCGTGTTGATATACTGTGGGGCGGCATCGAGCGATGACATCTCGCATAGGATGTAGTACATCTCCGGAAGACGAATCAAGGGAATGAGTGAATTGTCGTTCTTGATATACTTGCGGCTGATGACACGGCTCACGCCATCGTAGACCAAGAATCCGGCTCCACGGCGCGCGCGGAAGTCGGCGTCGCGCTCGTTGCCCTCAGCCTCGAATATGCGCTTATAGTTGGCAAGCCCCAGCCAGTATTGAGTCGTGAAATCGGGACCTTCGGAGAAATAAGAAGAAAACGAGTCGCTCATCTTATACTTGTTCACGCCGAAAATCGTCTCACCGAATTGTGATGGGTCATTGGAGTTTGAGGTCTGCAATGTCAACCCGCAGTGGCTTATCACCTCCTCGGCCGCGCTTATGGCATCTTGCGCGTTACCCGCATAGCAATTGACGCGTGCCTCAAGTGCCTTCACGGCATAGTAGTTCAAGCGGAATCGGCGGTCGTTGCCACTAAGACTCACCGTCTTCTCCTGCGCAAGGTAAGTCTCGGCCTGCTTCAGGTCGGCGAGAATTTTCCCCACGACGGCCTCAGCCGAAAGACGCGGCTGCTTGCTGTTGTCGGCCACCAGGCGGTAAGGTATGCTCAAGTTCGACTTGCTGGCCTGATAATCCATGGGACCCCATCCGCGCAAGAGGTCGAAATGGAGGTAGGCGCGCAAGGCGTAAGCCTCACCGTAATAAAGGTTGCGCACCTGCTCGTCTTTCAGCACGCTCTGCCCATTGCTGTCAAGCCACTTCAGGAAGTTGTTGACATTGGCTATCAGGTTGTAAGACTTCAGCCAAATCGCGGCCAGTCTCGACTTGGTGGAATAGCCGTTCGACTCCTGCTCGTACTGGTAGATAGCCTCACGGTCGGTGGTGCCGTCGGGCACGCGGTCGTAGAGTTGAGCCAGCTGGTCGACAAGTCCGAACGACAGGTCACGGCCATAGCTGTCGGCATCGGTCATGGATATGTATATGCCCGCGAGTGCGCTCTCAAAGCCCTCTGGGGTCTCGAAAAGCTCTTCTGCCTTGACATCCGTCTTGGCACTCACGTCAAACCAGTCGGAGCATGAGCTCATGCCAACGGTCAACAAGGCGATAGCGCCTAAATATATTGATTTTAATTTCATTGTGTTACCTCGTTAATTAAGCTTGTTATTTGAAGATAATCGACATTGAGAGGGTGTAGGAACGGGCGAATGGGTAGTCGAGACCGCGTTCCATCTTCACGCGCGATACACGGAAGAGGTCGTTAGTGGTGAAGTTGAGCGACAGCACGTTGATATTCATCCGCCTGAGCAAGGCGAACTTCTCATAGCGCATGCGGTAGCCAAGGCTCAGAGTCGACATCTTGAGCTCGTCGTCGTCCATGATGAAACGCGTGCTCTGCTCCGTTTGGCTTGCCGTGGCATCGAGCGAGAACTTCTTGAAATAAGTCACGTCGCCAGGCTTCATCCATCGGCTTGTCATGGCGCGTCGATCAAGGTTGTACGCGATGTTGCGGTTCTCGATCTTGTCCACCAGCGTGGAGTTGTAGACTATGCCACCCCACTTGTAGGTGAATCCCACGTTGAAGCTGAACTCCTTGTAGTTGAGCGAACTGCTGAACGTTCCGCTCACCTTAGGGCTTGTATCGCCCACGGGCACCTTGTCGTTGCTATTCCACACAAAGGTCTTCTGTCCGTCGCGCGTGAGGAACACCTCATTGCCCGTCACTGGGTCTATGCCCAACGAGCGCACGGTGAACAGCGTCGTGGTGGAATATCCCTCCTGCAACACCGGCAATGGAGCGTTCTTCGACGCAAGCTGCTGCTCGTTGATCTTACGCAAGTATGCCGATAGCTTGCGTATCTTGTTCTTGTTGTGGTTGGCGTTGGCATTGACCGTCCAATAGAGTTGCTTGCGCACGTTCTGGTAGGCTATCACGTTGAGTGTAACGTCAAAACCTTGGTTCTGTAGCTCACCGGCATTGATGTTCTGCGAGCTGAAACCCGTAGAGGGAGCCAAGTCGTATTGGGTCATCATCTGCCGCGTGATGTTGTTGTAGTAGTTGAATGTGGCGTTGATACGGTTCTTCCAGAAGCCCACGTCCACGCCCAGACTGAGCTGGTCTGTCTTGGCCCACTTGAGGTCAGGGTTGTTCAACCCCTGCAACACGGCTCCCAATGAGCCGAAAGACTCGTAAGGCTTCATGGTGTTGGTAAACGTGTAGAACTCCATGGTCTCATAGGGATTGGAACTTTGCTCGCCCGTGACACCGTATGTGGCGCGGAACACGAGATTGGAGATTCGTCCCTCAAGCCATTTCTCGCGGTAGGCGTTCCAGCGAACGCCCGTGGACCAGAACGGCGTGAAGCTGTTGTTGGCATAGCGCGACGAGTTTTCCTCGCTCAGGTTGAAGTCGAACGAATAGCGGTTGTCGTAGCTGTACGAAACCTGGCCAATGAAGCTCATGGCACGCGAGAGAGCCTCAGAGCCACTGGGATTTGTCGTCATCTTGTTGCCGAAGATGAAGTCGTCCATGTGGCGGTCGGGATAACCCGTGGCGAAAAGGTTGACATAGTTGTTGCGATCCTCACTAACCGTCCAGTTGGCAAACATGCTTATGAGGTGCTTGTCGATGGGCAGATTGTAGTTGACGCCGAGATTGCTCGACCATGAGGTTGACTCACCCGTGTTCTTGGAGTAGCTGCCCTTGAGCGTCTTGTCCGTCTCGTTGGCGAAACTCGTGTGGTCGGCAGGCAAGAACTTCTCCGTGCGCGCCGTTCCACGCGTGTACTGCAACGCCTCGGTGAGGCGCAGGTTGTCGAAAATCATGTACTCGAAGTTGAGACTGCTCGATATGCTCAGGCTCCTTGAAAAGTCCTTGATGCCAATGTTTGAATTGTACAACGGATTGGTGACCGTGGTGCTGCCCGCCGCCGTGAAGTTGTCGAGTATTTGGTCGTAGGTGCCATTGTCGTTCTTTATGCGGTAGTAAGGATTTGCCTGACTATAGGATGAGAATGAGCCGTAAGGCGAGTTGTTGCCCGATGTCTCCGAGAGGTTGATATTGGCTCCCACCGTCACGCGGTGCTTGCGATAGGTCATGGAGAAGTCAACGCCCTTGGTATTGTTTGACGAGCCCTTCATCACGCCAGGCATGAACGAGGCATTGACGCCAAGGCTGTACCTGAACACGTCGGTACCGCCAGCCGCAGTCAACGAGTGACGCGTTTGCACGGCCGTGCGCAATGGTTGAGAGAGCCAGTAAGAGTCCACGCCCGCCAACACATTGCGACGCAACGTGTTATAGCGATTCATGTCGACCACGCTATTTGGATCGTATACTCCGGCCATCCATTCGGTTTGCAGTTTCTCCGAGGCATTCATCATGTTGTAGTCGGTCAAGTCTGGCGACTGAATGGTCATCGTTCCGTTGTAGTTTACCGACAGCGCGCCGTCGGGAGCCACCTTGGTGGAGATTACGACCACGCCGTTGCTCGCCTTTGAGCCATATATGGCTGTTGCCGCGGCATCCTTGAGAATGGTAACCTCGTCGATGCGCTCAGGGTCAAGCGACAGGATGCGCGTCATTGGCACGACAAAGCCATCGAGCACGAAGAGGGGGGTGTTGGGACGGCTCGACACGTTGTCGAGCAGCAAGTCCATAGAGTTCATGCTCGTCGTGGAGCCCAACGACTGGTCGCCACGCATTTGGAACTCTGGCTGCGCGTTAGGGTCAGAACCCTTGGAGTTGTTTTCCTTGACCTTGAAGCTCGGGTCATAGAACTGCAAGCTCTGCAAGAAATTGTTCGGGTTTATCCTGCGCAGGTCCTCGCCCTTCACCGAGACGTAGTTGCCCGTAAAGCTCTTCTTGTTGCGGCGGCTTATACCTGTCACGACGACCTCGTCGGTACTCGTGGCGTTAGGCGCCAGGCTGATTTTCATGTCGAGATTTGGGCGAAGAATCTGTATCGACTTCGTGTCGTAGCCGAGATAAGAAATGCTTATAGACGCCTTGCGATTGACGCGCAGGCTGAACTTGCCATCCTCGTCGGTGATGCATCCCATGTTTCCCTTGCGGTTCGTGCCGTTGGTCACGGACACCGTGGCACCCACAAGGGGCTTGCCATCGTCGGCGCCAAGCACGACACCGCCCACCTCAAACGACTGGGCTGTGTCAACCTTTCTCTCATAAGGCGATATGACTATCGCGTGGTGGCCACCCTGATAATCGATACGCACGTTCTGGTCGCCAATAAGCTCCCCTATTACCTTGTCTAACGGCTTGTCCTTGACATTGAGCGTGGTCAGCTCGTTGATACCGACCAATGTCACTCCTTGGAATACGAGGTCAGCGCCAACCGACTTGGCCACTTTCGCGAGAACGTTTCCCAACGTCTCATTGCTGACGCGCAAGGTCACGGGCGTGTTTTTCCATCCGTCTTCCGCCGGGCGCACGGTCTGTGCCAAGGCCGTGGCCAGATGAGGAACCGGTAGTGGCGTCCCACAGAAAAGCATGGCACAGCAGCCAAGCTTCAACATAGACTCTCTCTTGTTCATTTTATGATATTTGGATTCTTGTGTTTTACTACTGCATTAGCGAGTCGATAATCTTGGCGTGCTGACTGTCTACGCAATACTTTTCCTTGTATTGCCTTATCAACGGCTCCACCCGCTCAATGTCCTTGCCTCCTTGTATGTAGTTGGATATTATTGAATAAAGCGCCACGTCCCTGCGCCTGCCATCATAGAAAGAGGCAAGTTCGCCAAACATGTCCTCAAGTTTGTCTGGACGCTTGTACTCCGAGCCTTTCTCATGTGCCTGGCGGCTTTTCTCGTACGCCATGTTCAAAAGCAAGAACGAGCAATAATCTGGGCAACTCAGCGAAGCCACGTCGTCGCGCAACTTGGCGTCTTTGAGCAAGCTCCAATAGTCTCCTATGCCCTGCTCGGCTATTGGCAACTTGCGAGTTTCCTCATACATCATTGGATATTCTATAAAAGACGTGTAAGCCAAGCCCTCGCTTTCCGCCATCACGTAGTTGGCTACATCGTCATCTACCTTGCCTTTCGCCTGCCCTACCAGCTGGCGTGTCTTGTCAAGGAGCCTGCGTGAGTCGTCTATGCGATTGGCAGGCTTCACGTCGACCACGGCGCAAGCCAACAGTTGGGTCTTATATCTGATCTCACGCTTAAACGCGCCAACGGCAGCATACAACTCGTTGCCGGCAACGGCGCGGTCGCCGCCCGAGAATCTCACGCTCTTCACCTGCTTGCCTTGATACTGCAAGTTTACATGGAGGCTGTCGCCAGGCATTAGCAGTACGGTGGTGCGACCGTTGATTATCAACGACACCAAGCGGTCCGTATCAAACGAATACACGTGCTCCTCGCCTGGATTGGCATGAAACTCTTGACGTATAAATGGTGTCTGCACACAATCAAAATACACCATGTCTCGTTGGTAACCATCTATTGTAGCACTCAGGACCGTTCGCTTGCCTTGCGCAAATGACACGCACGCATAGCACAACAATCCTAACACGATTAACACATTCCTTCTCATTGTCCGCATTTATATTATTTAATTTTATCTTAATTTAGAGTAGTTTTCTTTAGGATATGGCTGCAAAGGTATAAAATCGTTCACATTTTAATGCTTTTTTAAGATCTTAATTGCTGTTTCATTATAAAATATACACGGCGTTACCGTTTTTGACTGTTAATAATATCTATAAAAGCAATGTTTAAGGACAATGATTAGAATAAAAAGGTTATCTTTGTAAAAAATAAAACTACATACCATGACCAAAGAAGAACGTCATTGTGAAATCATGGACAATCTGCTCAAGCAAGGTTCCATACAAGTGACCGAGCTGGCCAACAACCTTCAAGTATCGTCAGTTACCATCCGCAAGGACCTTACCGACCTGGAGAAAGAAGGCAAGCTATACCGCAGTCACGGCAAGGCGATACTAATAAACCCTTTCACCAACAACCGCACGGTAACGGAGAAAGAGAAGCTCAACATGGACGAGAAGCGGCTCATCGGGGTTGAGGCGGCCAAATTGATAATGCCAAACGACTCCATCGTCTTAGCATCAGGCACAACCATTCATGCCTTGGCGAGAAACATCCACCCGGATAGCCGCCTCACTGTTGTCACCGCATCGCTGCAAGTGGCTGAGGTGCTGGCTCCGCTCGACACAATTGACCTAATCCAGCTCGGCGGCATGGTGCGCCACACCAGCCTCTCCGTGGTGGGCAAGTATGCAGAGATGATACTATCGGGTTTCTCGTTCAGCAAGTTGTTTCTTGGCGTAGACGGCATCGACCTTGAGTTTGGCATCTCCACGACCGACATGCGCGAGGCCGAGATAAACCGCGCCATGATGCAAACGGCGCAAAAGACCATCGTGTTGGCAGACAGCACTAAATTCGGAAGGCGTGGGTTCGCCAAGATAAGCAACATCGAAGACATCGACATGATAATCACCGATAATCGTCTGCCAGAGACCACACACCAACAGCTTGAGGCAATGGGAATCGACATCGTGATTGTCGATGAATGAACAACAAGGATCACCCAACAACCATAAAAACATATTTCTTATGAAAATACCTTCAGAGTTTGACCCCATAAGGCCTTATGAGCCAGAAGAGCTCGCGACGGTTTACGACAAGCTTCTTGCCGACAAGCAGTTCCAACACGTCGTGGCATACGTTTACCCCAACGTGCCCATGGAAGTCGTGGCAAAGAAGATGCATGCTTGCAAGACCAATCTCGACTTTCAACGCAATTTCTGCTACGCCATACTGCAAAAACTCATCGCGGAGCAGAGCAATGGCATCGACATGAACTTCTACAACGTGGACATACACAAGCGCTACACTTTCGTGAGCAACCATCGCGACATAGTGCTCGACTCCGCGTTTCTCGACAAGTCGCTAATCGACACAGGCTTCGGCACCACGTGCGAAATCGCCATTGGCGACAACTTGCTGCAAGTGGACTGGGTGCGCGCACTGGCACGAATCAACAAGACGTTCACCGTGGAGCGAGCGTTGAAATCGAGCGAGATGCTCCGCGCCAGCAAGCGCATGTCGGAATACATGCACTTCGTCATCAACCAGAAGAACGACAACATCTGGATCGCGCAACGCGAGGGACGCGCCAAAAACTCCAACGACCTCACGCAACCTGCCATTCTCAAGATGATGGCCATGGGTGGCGAGGGCACCATCATCGATCGTCTCACCCAGCTTCATATCGTGCCAGTGGCCATAAGCTATCAATATGACCCATGCGATTATCTCAAGGCGCGCGAGTACCAGTTGCGCCGCGACCTGCCTTATTGGAAAAAAGCACCAGGCGACGACCTTGAAAGCATGAGTGTGGGCATAAAGGGATATAAAGGCCACATACATTACAGTTGCGCTCCATGCATAGACGATTGGTTGCAGACCGTTAACCAAGAACAGCCTCGCAACAAGATGTTTGAGGAGATTGCCGAGCACATAGACCACGAGATACACCGCAACTACCTCATCTATCCGCAAAACTACGTCGCACTCGACATGATTCAGAACACGCGGATGTATTCTGACAACTATAAGCAGGAAGACTATGACAACTTCGAGGATTACATCGCCAGCCGTCTCGCCCTCATAGACATTGAGAACAAGGACGAGGCTTACCTGCGTCGTTGCTTGCTCACGCAGTATGCCTACCCCACTCGCAACTACCTGACGGCAACGGAGTCCACTGGAAGGTTGAAGCAGTTCTTCAGCAAGTTCAACTTCACGAAATAATCAAAGCCCCACACCATATATATGTCATTGACCAAGCTCTTTCATAATGTAGCATGGGTGGGGCTTGTTCTGTTTTTTCCATCTTGCTCCAATAACGCATACGAAGAGGGTGACTCCAGCCTCAGCTATCTGCGCGCCGATTTCGTTGAAGCCACTACAGACAATCAGGCAAGGCTCGCATCCGCGACCACCGACGACGACGTGAGACTGACTTTCACGCAGCCCATGCAAGCAAGCTGGAAGACTGTGGGCGACAGCCTGTGCCGTGTATTGCTCTATTATAAAATGTATGCCAACGGCATCGACTCCAATGTCGTAGAGCCGTTGGCGGCAAAGATGGTTTACACCTTAAAGCCCACAGAGCCTTCTAAGCAAACATTGACAACTACCGATCCCGTGAGCCTCGTCAGCGCATGGAAAAGCAAGAACGGCGGCTACGTCAATATCTGCGTGGGCTTGAAGACTGGCAAGACAAGCGACGAGACGCAAAGGCAAAGCATAGGCCTGAGGCTTGACAGCACGGTGGTGAGAAACGGTGTGACCACTTATTGCATGAAGTTCCTGCACAGTCAAGGTGGCGTACCCGAATACTACACCTCCGATGCCTATGTCAGCATACCCATAAAAGAAATGACAACCGGCAGCAAGGTGCGGTTGTCATTGAATACCTACAACGGATGGATCGTGCGTGAGTTCACAAGGTGAACCACGCATTTTTTATTTACAGGCTCTCAAGCACTCGCTTTAGCACCACCTCAGCCGAAATCTCGCGATTGGCGGCCTCTGGTATCACGAGGCTGTGGTCGCTCTCTATCACGTCGTCGGTCACAATAAGGCCACGGCGCACAGGCAGGCAGTGCATGAAATAACCATTGTTTGTCCACGACATGTGCTCCTCGTCGATGGTCCAGCTCATGTCCTTGCTCAATATCTGACCGTATTGTGCAGAGTCTTTCACGCCAGGGCAGCTCCAGTTCTTGGCATATACGAAGTCGGCACCTTCGAGAGCCCTCTTCTGATCGTACTCTACCTTGGCATTGCCAACGAACTTCGGGTCAAGCTCATAGCCATCTGGTTGTGTCACCACGAAGTCAACGTCGGCCTCGTTCATCCACTGCGCAAATGAGTTTGGCACGGCCTGTGGCAAAGCACGGCAATGAGGAGCCCATGTCAGCACCACTTTCGGGCGGGCATGGTCGCACTTGGTGGCAGGATTGCCTTGCAACTCAGCCCACTTCTCGTTTATCGTTATCAAGTCGGCGAAAGCCTGCAAAGGGTGTACCGTGGCAGTCTCCATAGCGACCACAGGCTTGCCCGAATGTTTGACAAACTGGTTCACTATAGTCTCCGCATAATCATAATCACGGTCTTTCAGTCCCGCAAACGAGCGCACGGCGATGATGTCGCAATAGCAGCCCATCACGGGAATGGCCTCAAGCAGGTGCTCGCTCTTGTCGCCATCCATGATGACGCCACGCTCCGTCTCCAACTTCCACGCGCCGGCGTTCACGTCGAGCACGATGACGTTCATGCCAAGGTTCATGGCCGCCTTTTGGGTGCTCAACCTGGTGCGCAAACTGTTGTTGAAGAATATCATCAGCAAGGTCTTGTTCTTGCCCAACTGCTGATAGCCGAAACGGTTTGCCTTCACCTCCTTTGCCTCGGCGAGAGC
>ERZ808270.195-NODE-195-length-37874-cov-4.298263_pt1 | contig 37874 bp, 34 predicted proteins | sample MGYA00521082_ERZ808270 | MGnify/ENA primary metagenome ERZ808270 (study PRJEB31516, sample SAMN03275594) | gut metagenome | biome: mammalia-associated habitat; material: feces | host: Papio cynocephalus | place: Kenya | collected 2012-07-27 ... | reverse complement strand
GCCACGTATCCTGCAATACCATACAAAACTGTTCATGTACGGCCTCCCTTTTCATGTCTTTTGTCGGCACACCGTCGATGGAAATCGTTCCGTCCTGAACTTCATGGAACCGCATAAGCAGATTGACCAGTGTGGATTTTCCGGCACCGGTCGGCCCTACAATTGCAATCTTCTGTCCCGGCTTTGCCTCTGCGGAAAAATCGTGAATGATCACACGGTCGGAATCCTCATAGCTGAATTTTACATGTTCAAAGGTTACTTCCCCTTTGACGGAATCCAGTTTCTCCAGCTTTCCGTTCTCATCTTCCATCTCTTCTGCCTCAAGGAATTCAAATACACGCTCTCCGGCAGCTCCTGCGGACTGCAGCGACTGCACTGCCTGCGCAATCTGTGCCAGCGGCTGGGTAAAATAACGCACATACATCATAAAGGCAACGATCACGCCAAAACTGATCTTTCCTTTAAGTGCCATGGCTCCACCGACCACGCAGACTGCAACATATCCAAGATTTCCGATAAATGTCATGATCGGCATCATCAGACCAGACAGACACTGTGCCTTAAATCCACTGTCGCGGAGTTTTGCGTTCATGTCATCAAACGTCTTTTGTGCCTCTTTTTCTCCATTATACGCCTTTACCACAGTATGACCAGCATAAATTTCTTCGATGTGACCATTAATTTCACCGAGGTGCCTCTGCTGGCGTGCAAAGTATTTCTGGCTCTTTCCCATAATTGCAAACATAATGACAAAACCAATCAGGCTGGCACCAACTGCGGTCAGTGTCATCCAGCCATTTGTCTTTAACATCATAACAAAACTTCCGAGAAACAGGATCAAAGCAGAGATCAGGTTTCCGATGCTCTGGTTTAGCGACTGCCCGATCATATCCACATCATTGGTCACGCGGGAGAGCACATCTCCGGTCGTGGTACGGTTGTAAAACCACATTGGCAGGCGGTTGATCTTGTGGGAAATATCGGAGCGCAGACTCTGGGAAACGCGCTGTGTGACGGTCGCCATGCTCCAGCCTTGAACCGCGGAAAGCACATAACTTAACGCATACAGACATACGAGCAGCAAGCCGATCTGCATCACTTTATCCATATCAATGGATGGCTTGATCAGTGCATAAACGGACTTAGGCAGTTGATCCATTGCTTTTAATGCACTGTCCGTATCGCTCTGGTCCACACCGGACATCAGATCAAGCATCGCACGCTGATCTTCCCCTGTAATTGTCTTTTTGTCAATGGTAATGTCGGTATAAAGCGCGGACAGTACAGAATCTGGCAGTTTTTTTAACGCCTTTTGCATGGCATCTGTATCCTTCTGATCGACACTGCCAAGCAGTTTCATCGTTTTCATCTGGTCTTCCGCAGAAATGCTTACGTCGTTGACCGTAATCTCCGGCTTCATGTTTTGTGGATCTGCCATATTTTTTGCAATGGCAGCCATCACGATCTGCATATTTTCCGATAAGTTATCCGACATTGCCGTCGTAATCTCTTCTAATTTATCCGTGTCCGGCGCAATTCCATCCGTGATCGCATCCGTCATATCCGAGAGCTTATCCGGTCCCGCCAGTGTACAAACGGTTCCCACCGTAGCACAGATAATAGCGATAATAATGATTGCCAGATACCTTTTGCAGTAGCCGAGCAGCTTTTTCCACGTACCGATGAAATCTTTCGGTTTTTCTCCACCGCCCATCGAGCGTCTTCCCATCGGACCTCTTGCGGCCGGACGGTTCTGTTTCACTTGTCCCATTTTATATTCGTTCTGTTCCATTACGCAAGTTCCTCCTTTGAAAGCTGTGAAAGCGCGATCTGCTGGTAAACCTCGCAATTTTGCATCAGTTCCTCATGCCGTCCCATTCCGGCAATTTTTCCGTCTTCCAACACAATAATACGGTCCGCATCCCTGATCGTTCCGATACGCTGTGCCACGATAATGCGTGTGCTGTCTTTGCACTCTTTTGCAAGCGTCTGCCGCAAAATCCGGTCTGTCTTATAATCCAGTGCGGAAAACGAATCATCAAAAATGAGAATCTCCGGTTTTCTTGCAATTGCACGTGCAATCGAAAGGCGCTGCTTTTGTCCTCCGGAGAAATTTGCTCCACCCTGTGCCACATAGGCATCACAGCCGTCCTCAAGACCATCCACAAACTCACTTGCCTGTGCAATCGCAACTGCGCTGTTTACTTCATCCCCGGAAGCCGGATCTTTTCCATTGTCTCCGTATGCCACATTCGAGCGGATCGTTCCGGTAAAAAGTGTTGCTTTCTGAGATACATATCCGATCTTGTTGCGCAGATCTTTCTGTGTGTAGTCCCGCACATTGACACCATCTACCAGCACTTCCCCCTCCGTTGTGTCGTAAAACCGCGGAATCAGATTAATGACGGTACTCTTTCCGCAGCCGGTTGCCCCGATCAGTGCAACCGTTTCACCCTTTTTGGCGGTAAAGGAAATATTCTGCAGCACATCACCGTCGGCATCCGGATAGCGGAACGAAACATTTTTAAATTCCACTTCTCCCTCAACACCGCTCTTTCCCTCCGAACGTGTGCCGTCCTCGATGGAAGGCTCGGTATCCAGTACCTCGCGGATACGGTTGGCAGCTACAGAAGCTCTTGGCAGGATCATAAAGATCATAACCAGCATCATAAACGACATGACAACCTGAATCGCATACTGTGAAAATACCATCATATCGGAAAACAACTGGATCTTGTCCGCCATTCCCACACCATTGATCAGCACCGCGCCGATCCAGTAGATGGCAAGCGTAAGTCCGCTCATAACAAGCTGGATGCTCGGCAGCATAAACGCCATCGTCCGCTGTGCAAACAGGTTGGTTCCGGTCAGTGCATCGTTGGCATGTTCAAATTTATTCTCCTGATAATTTTCCGCATTGTACGCACGTACAACCGAAAGTCCGGTCAGGTTTTCGCGGGTGACGCGATTTAAATCATCCGTCAGGAACTGGATCTTTTTAAACTTTGGTGTCACAAGCATCAGGCAGGTTCCCACAATCACAAGCAGAATCACAACGGCAATTCCGGTCGTGAGTGTCCACTCCCACTGTTTGTTGGAGATTTTACAGATTGCCCACACCGCCATGATCGGCGCTTTGATGAGCATCTGCAGTCCCATCACGATCAGCATCTGGATCTGTGTCACATCATTGGTGGAACGTGTGATCAGGCTCGCTGTTGAAAAATGTCCGATTTCTTCCATAGAAAAAGACTGCACTTTATGAAACAGTTTTTCACGCAGCGTTGCGGCAAATCCAGTGGCGATATTTGCCGCACAGACTGCCGTGGCAATTGCTGCCACCAGACTTCCCAGTGCGCAGGCAAGCATCTTGCATCCGGCGGTGAGGATCTCGCTCATCGTACTTCCCTCGGTCTGCACCAGCCGGGTGATATCTGCCATGTAATCCGGCATCGTCAGATCCAGCCACACCTGCAGCACGATAAAGACCATTGCAAGCGCTGCAAGTCCCCACTCTTCTTTCTTAAGATTTTTGAATAGTTTTATCATCTGCTCTTCACTCCTTTAATTTCCTAACCCATTTCTAACGTAGTTAGATATTTATTTTAAAATAAAACAGGCATACCACCTGTATTATTTATCCCAAAATGCAATTTTCGGAGGTGACACGATCTGGCGGATCTCATTGTTGATCTCAATGTATTCCAGCAGCCGTTCTTCCCCGACCGTATCAATGATTTTTCCCATCTGCTCCTGGATTTCTTTCCATGCCTCTTTTATCATTTCTGTTCCCATATCGGTCAGGCTCACAATCGTCACACGCGCATCCAGCGGATTTTTTTCTTTTATGATCAGTCCCTTGGACTCCATTTTTCGCAAAAGTACTGCCACCCTGGCCGTGCTGATTCCAAGCGTATCACTGATTTTTCCTGCTGTGACAGGTTTCTTTTCCATATACAAAAGCCGGAGCACTGCCCCGATTCCCGCCTGTGTCTCATCCATGTGATGAAAAAATTCCCGCGGATGGGATTCCCGCATTTTCTGAAAGATCCGATGGATCTGTTCCTGTGTTGCCATAACTGCCTCCCTGTAATTGCTAACTGGGTTAGATTATAGTGCCAAAAAAAACAAAGGTCAATAAAAAATCTCTAAATTTTTTATGACCTTTGCTCCAGGTATTATTTTTTCAGCGTCTTTGCCAGCATTTCCTCCAGTTTTTTCCGGTCAATTGGTTTCGACATATGTCCGTTCATGCCACTTGCGAGCGAACGCTTCACATCCTCGTCAAAAGCATTGGCACTCATTGCAAAAATCGGAATGGTTTTACAGTCCTCCCGTGGAAGTCTGCGAATTTCACGCGTTGCTTCAAGTCCATCCATCACCGGCATCATGATATCCATCAGAATCAGATCATAGTAGCCCGGCGCAGACGCCTGCACACACGCAACCGCTTTCTGCCCGTCAGAAGCCTCTTCCACAACTATGCCGTAATCTTCCAGAAATGTGCGGATGATCTCCATATTCAGACTGTTATCCTCCACAACAAGCACGCGTTTTCCTTTGAAATCAACGGTATCCACCACACATTCTTCCGTGCTGCCACTTTCTTCCACCGGATCGAACTCCACAGAAAATGAAAAAGTACTTCCCTGTCCGGCTTCACTCTCCAGCATAATCTCCGAATCCATCATGTGAAGCAGACTTCTACATATAGAAAGCCCCAGACCGGTTCCCTGTCTTCGCGCCACCGCCGAATCATCGGCCTGCTCAAACTGCTGGAAGATCAACTGCTGCTTTTCCTTTGCAATTCCAATGCCGTCATCCTCGACGGAGAAAAACAGTCTGGAACGACCGGCTGTTCCCTCCGTCTCTTGTATGGTCAGACACACATGCCCACCCGGATTTGAATATTTTATGGCATTACTAAGCAGATTGACAAGCACCTGGTTCACACGAAGCTCATCGCAGATAAACCAGTCATGCAACAACTCAATCTGCTGGCGGAAATGAATATTTTTCTCCGCAACTTTTGACTCCATCAACGCTCCGAGATTCTCCGCAAGTTTCCGCAGATTGCATTTTCCGTATACGAGACGCATCTTACCGCTTTCAATCTTGGACATATCGAGGATGTCGTTCAAAAGCCCCAGCAGATAATTGGACGAACTTTTTATTTTATTCAGGCACTCCGTCCGCTTTTCCTCGCTCTGCTCTTCCCGGAGTGCAATCTCCGTCATACCGATAATTCCGTTCATCGGGGTGCGGATCTCATGCGACATGCGGGCAAGAAACTCCGATTTTGCCTGCGCCGACTGGTCGTGTCGGTACTGGTTGATCCTGTTCTGGATAATTGCACAGATCTCATCCAGGTGCTTTTTATCCTGTTCATCGGAAAGCTGCGCTTTGTCCAGACCAAAAAGCAGTATACTTCCGGAATACTGTCCGTTATCTCTCATGTGATAGACCGCACCGGTTCTTCCCTCGAGAAATGCCCCAAGCGTAGGATCTGCTTTGTCTTTTTCTGTAATTTCCAGAAGCTGTCTTGTCTTTTTGTTCTCAATAAATTTTCGGAAATCCGAGCCGCTGCAGTGGATAATGCCATCCCACTCCTCATAACACGGCGTTTTTTTCCAGCAGTAAGCAAGCGTATTGACCAGATATTCCCTGTTAAACTGTGTGACAACCAGATTGTTTATATGGTATGTCTCCCGCAGTTTCCAAACCAGAATATCCAGTACGACATGGAATTTTCCACCCCTGTCAAACATATTAAGCGCCAGCGAAGACAGACTTGTATTTCGCAGGCGGTCATAGGAGTCAATCCCGCGAAGTGTTTTTTCCACGGAAATCTGCTTTTCCGCAGGGGAAAGATTTCCATAAACCACGGTGTCATCCATTTTCTTTTTCGCATTTTCCAGTGCTGCTTTGACACAGGAAACGCTTTCCTGTATGGCATCATCCGGTGTCACGTTTACAATTCCGCACCGGAAATTGAGCGCCATGTAATTTTCATCGATAACCTGTGCAAAATCCCTGCGCACCTGATCCATGATCTGTGCCGCCTGCGTTTCCCCGCGGTTCGGCATCCACACCAGAAACTGATCCGCACCCGCACGCACATAAACCGCATCGTTCCAGCCATTTTCCTTACACCGTCTTACCATCGCCTGTGCAAACTGCTCAAGGAGCAGATCTCCAAATAACAGACCATACTGTTCATTGATACGCGAAAATGCCTCGATATCTGCCAGAATCATCACACCCTGCGGATGTTTGCTCCAAATGGTCTGCAACACATCCCTGCCGGGCTCTAACCGGTAAAATCCGGTAGTAAAATCGTAAATCTGTTCATTTTTCTGTGCTTCCTCCAAAAGTTTGCGCTGCTGGATATTGTGAATACAGCCGACTATCCGGTTGTCCTCTTCGTTCTCATCCCGTATGACTTTTGCAGTCATTTCCACCCATACATACGTATCCTGTCCGGTCGCACGTAACCGGAATTCCATATATAGTTTTCCGGTATCCTTTTCTTTAAATTTCCGGCATACTGCTTCCCGGTCTTCCGGGTAAATACATTCGTTGTCCAGAAATTCGGGACATTCTTTGCAATCCCAGATTCCGTCAAACTGCCTGCTGTTTACGATCTCAAGAAGCTGCTCCCTATAACGGTAGGTAAAAAAGATATCCTGTGAACTTTCCACGGCAAGCCGGTACCGCTCTTTTTCCTCAAGCAGCAGATCCTGCGTCTGTTTCTCTGTATCTGTCAGATTTTCAATTACATCATGAAGCTCATCGATCTCAAGAATATCCGAATCCCGGAAATCATGAATCCCGGATACTCCGGCGCGCACGCTCTCCATCAGCCGGTAGACCGGATTCGTCACATACCGTACAAGAATCATCACCACAACAGCAGCAAGCACGGTACTTCCGATAATTGCAATCAGCATTTTTGTATACACGCGTTCGCCAAGTCCATACACCGAATCTCCGGTCACAAAACCGCACACCGCCCACTTCGTATCACTGTACGGGACATTGGTGCTGTAAAGATTTAACGGCATGGTGATAGCATAGATATCCTGTTTTCCGACCTTTGCCCCCTCAACTTTATACAGTTGCGAATGCGACACTTTTTCAAATTTCAGGTTCTCTTTTTTCCTGTACACCGCATCATATAGCGCACCTTTTCCGACAAGTGCCTCAAAACAGCCGTCTCCCTGATCGATCATAAGTGCATATCCGGCATTTAACCCGCTGTCGAGATCTTTCACCGAAAAATAACTGTTCAGATAACTGACCGAAATTTCCACACCGAGAATACCGTAAATTGTACCGTCATAGGCCAGCGGCACCGAATAGGTAATCATCTGGTGGCTGTCCATATAATGATCTTCAAGAATAAACGGTTTTGACCAGTAACCCAGATCCTCCATCCTGCTGTTTGTATACTCCAGTGCGGCAACATATGGTTTATAAAAAAAGTCGTCTGAAGCCCGCTTGCCCTCGCCCTTAAACTTAAAATCGGTTGCCCATGCGCTGTCCAGCGAAATTGACATTTCATGTGCCAGTTCCTTGTCTCCGCGCTCCATGAGAAGGTCGGTATTGGATGCCGTCTTCGTCTGTGGATCGGAATCCCGGACAAAAAAACCTTTGTATTCTGCCCCGGCACGCACCGGCTTTTTGTTTGCCAGTATCAGAAATGTACCGGAAGTCTCGTTGTACTGCAGATTATCTACCATTCCCGGAAAAATCTCCTCAAGATATTCCTGCTGGTATTCCTGCGAACCTAAAAACGTCTGCACATCGATCTGATGCTTTTTAAGCACCCCGGAAAGGTCATCCGACAATGCGTCACTGACCTTGTATATGGAACGCCACTTTTCCACCATGTCATTTTCGAGGATCACCTCACAGTTTTCTACCATATGGCTGTCCATCCGGATGGTATTATCCTCAAGGCTTGCCTTGAGTCCGCTCGATACGAGTGTAAAAAACGGCAGGACTCCCTGTATCACAACCATAAGCAGGATCGGTGCCAAAATAATTCTTAATAGTGCCTTTTTTCTTTTTCCCACGGCATTCCTTTCTTCATTCTTACTCATTTGCCTGGATTGCATTGTTCAGTGCATTACAGAAATCCTTATACCAGCTGTCAAATGCCTCTTGTGAAATGTATTTTTTTACTGCCTCTTCTCTCGAAACCCCATTCTTTACGGCTTCATCGATTGCTTCTTTATCTTCCTTCGCTTTATCTGAAAGGTTAAACTCCAGCACATTGCGGGCACTGTATCCATTTTCAAAACTTTTTGTTGTATAAAATTTCGTATTCTTAAAATTTGTCAGCACCGACTCAAGACAACGGTACGCTTTTTCATTCATGTCAATGTTTTGTTCTTTTATTACTGCATCAAGCGCTTCCATGCTGTTTGCCTCTTTTAAGACAGGCATATAGCCGGATTCACATACAAACCGCAGATTCTGTTCTTTCTGCGTGAACCATTTGAGAAAAACAGACGCTGCATATTCATGTTTTTCATCCGATTTTGTGACCGCCATACCGGCTCCCTGCTGCACTTTATAGTTTTCGCCGCCTTCCATGACCGGAGCATCCATCACAATAAAGTCAATCGGATAATTTTCCGTTCCGTTCTCAACGCTGTCCGGGAAATAAAAAGAGGATGAGGTGGAACCGGTGTAAGCGAGAATATCGCCTGTCTTTACGTCATCCGAACGGAATTTTCCGTACGCGCTGAAATAGCCTTTGACATATGGAACATAGTAGTCTTCCCACAGACGGTAAATGAAATCTTTATCGGTATGAAGCGTTACCTTTCCGTCGTTCACTTCAAAAATCTCTTTTCCCATCTGTTTCATGCCAATAACAAAATAATTTCCCATGGCATCCCTGCCATAAAATGCTTTTCCGTCATCCGGCACATCCGGTGTTTTTGCATCCGTCCAGTCATAATATTTTTCCGCGACTTTTATGACCCCTTCGATTGTTTTCAAATCATCCAGCGACACACCGGTCTCTTCTGCAAACGGTTCCCAATCCGTTTTATTGATCATCATAATCTCCGTAGATTTTGCGACCGGAAGCAGATACAGCGCTCCGTCCTCGTGAAAATATCCTTCCTGCACATAAGAATCCACATATTCCGACAGTTCTTTCTTCGTAAAATACCCGGTCAGATCAACAAGTTTTCCCTTTTTCTGCACCGAATAGGCGGTATCCGCATAGGACGAAAAAATATCCGGAAGATCTTCCGCGCCCACGTCTTTGTTGAGTGCACCCGTAACCGCTTTTTCCAGATCCGATACGGAACCCTGGCTGTATCCCTCCACGTAGATGCCCTGATCCTTGCCAACGGTTGCATTAAACTCTTCCACCAGTGCATCAAACGTTGCCTGCTGGGTTCCGTTATAATAGTGCCATACCGTAAGGGATACCGGCTGATTGGGATCAAGTCTGACAGTTTTTCCCTCTTTTTTCTGTGCCAAACCGCATCCTGTCAGCATAGCTCCCAACATAACAAGCGCCAGTGCCTGTGCTACTATTCTTTTTTTCATAATCTGACTCCTCACTCAGGCGGAAACATATTGTACGCCCTTTTCTCTATTGCATCCCCATGTTTTCTTTTATTATTGTACCACAAAACAAAAGAAGAAATAGCCACAATTTCAAATTATGCCATACTCTAATCGATTACCTGAAATTCAGGCAATAAATAATTTATGGGGTCTGTTATAACCTGAATCTATGGAGAAATGCATCATTTATGTATTATACAGATTTATTTTTTCCTGCTATAATCAAGGCAATTACAATAATTTTAAACGAAAGACGGTATTAAAATGAAAATTTCTGACGCATGTAATCATAAAAAAAGCTTATCTTTTGAGATATTTCCTCCGAAAAAGGACAGTGAACTGAAAAATATTGATGCGACGCTCGAAGTGCTGTGCGAACTGCAGCCCGATTTTATCAGCGTGACGTTTGGCGCGGGCGGCAGCTCGAACTGTAACCGCACGATTGAACTTGCCAAAAAGATCAAGCAGAACTACCACGTGGAGCCGGTCGTACACCTGACCTGCCTGCATTATAATCGCGCGGAAATCGATGAATTTGCCAAAATCCTTACCGCAGAAGGCATCCAGAATGTGCTGGCGCTGCGCGGAGACCGAAATCCGGACCTCACAGAAAAGGATGATTTTAAACATGCATCCGATCTCATTTCCTATCTGAAACCGAAGGGGGAGTTCTGCTTCTTAGGCGCCTGCTACCCGGAATGTCATCCGGAATCTGCCAATAAGATTGAAGAAATCCATCACTTAAAGGAAAAGGTATATGCAGGAGCGGAAGTGCTGCTTTCCCAGTTGTTTTTTGACAACACACAATTTTACCGTTTTGTGGAAGACTGCCGGATCGCAGATATCAATGTGCCAATCGTTCCGGGCATCATGCCGGTTATCAATGCCGCGCAGATCAAGCGCATGATTACGATGTGCGGAGCTTCTTTCCCGGAGCGTTTTCAGAAGATCATTCATAAATTTGAAGATAACAAAGCAGCTTTATTTGATGCGGGTATGTCGTATGCGTTAAGCCAGATCATTGATCTGCTGGCAAACGATACTGACGGAATTCATCTGTATACAATGAACAATCCTGTGGTTGCCCGCAGAATCTGTGAGGGAATTCAACATATTATATAACCAGAAAGCACTGCATTTATTTTACCCAATCAATACTTTTTTGCCATCAAATGCAAACCCGTAATGCCGGATATTTTCTTTCTTCACACCACGTGCAATCAATTCCGCGTCATAATTTTTGTTTTCAATCTGGTCAAGTGCACACTGCACCGTCTCTTCCAGATTTTTTTCCCGGCTGCTGTTATACACTTTAAACTCCAGAATGATTGCCGGATATTTTTTATATTGCGCTTTTCTCGGAATCATCATGACATCATAACGTCCAAAACCGCTTTCGCGATTTGATTTTATTTCATAAATATCCGCCTGGTCTGCCATAAGTCCCAGCACAAATCCATGATAAAACCGCTCCGGTTCCGTATCACTTCCGGAAGTGCTTCCAACATCAAAATAACTGAATGTTGCCATGGAAATCTTATTCATGTAATAATTCATTGCTTCCACGTCTCCCTGAAGCAGTGCTTTTACAAATCCATTATAATTGGATAGCGAACACTCAAACCAGCCTTTAAACATATTGGAAAACATACTCACAGTTTCAAGATTTGTGATCGACAGAGTGTACCACGGCTCACGCGTCATTCCTTTGTATTCCACATGCTCTGCTTTCAGATATCCCCCCGCCAGAAGCAGGCTCCATACCGCATTTTCATTCTGCTCCAGTTGTTCAAAAACAATCTGTTCGTCTATATTTACCGTTATTGTTTTTCCATCCAGAAGCGTTTCCATCATGGTTTTCATTTCACCGGAAGCTTTCTGCAATAACTGATTGATCAGACGATTGGAACTGGTAGCCGCCCAATATGGATACAATTGTTTTTTTGCAAGATAATTGGTGATGGACCATGGATTGTAAATATCCGTATGGGAACCAAACGTAAAACCGTCATACCAGCGCTTTACTTCTTCCTTATGATCTGTTAATTGAAACGCCTCAAGTGCGGCAAACACTTCTGCCTCCGTAAATCCAAAACTCACAGCATACTGGTCAGAAGTCGTTGTAACAACATTCAGATTATTCAGATCCGAAAACATGGACTCTTTGGATACTCTTGTAATCCCTGTCATGACCGCACGCTCCATACAGGCATTTGTCTTAAATGTCGCATTAAACAGATTTCGCAAAAAGGAAGTCATTTCTTCCCAGTAACCGGAAACATACGCTTCCTGCATCGGTGTATCGTATTCATCCAGTAAGATAATTACTTTTTTCCCATATGCATGCTCTAAATATCTACACAAATAATTAAGGCTGTCACACGCCGTAATATCATCCATTTCCGCCATCTCTGTCAGAATGTGCCGGTATGCCATTTTTTCGGATTCCATAAGTTTTTCATTTTCAAGCAGATATTCATAATCCTGATACAGACTTACAATCCGGGATTTGACCTGCTTTTTGGCATCCGATATATTATCCGCCTTTACCGATGCAAAACTCAGATATAAAACAGGATATGTGCCCTGAATCTGCCGGTACCCGGAATCCTTCCAGATATCCAGCCCTTCAAACAAATCTCCCCTGTCTGCATATTTATTGGAAAAAAAGCAGTTGAGCATACTCATATTAAGTGTTTTGCCAAAACGTCTTGGGCGTGTGATCAGCGTAACATCGTCCCTGCAGTCCCACCACTGCCGTATGAAATCTGTCTTATCAATGTAAAAGCACTGACTTTCCCTTAATGCTGCAAAATCCTGTTTGCCAATACCAATCTGTTTTTGCATAGTTCTACCCGCTTTCCGCTGTTTTGTGCGTTTCATTACCTATTATCCATAATAACAGATCGCTTTTTAAAATACTACCATGCAATTATTTCCCTAATAATGCATACGGATTACCAATCCATTTCTATTCTCCCGGAAACCACAGTATGAGCTGATACACCGCTTCTTTTTGATTTACCACGCATTCTCCATGCATTTTGCGCATCATATTTTTAATACTCTGAATACCAATTCCGGTACTTTCTACTGGATTTCCTTCTGGTGCGATTATATTTTCAAAACAAAATCCAATGCGGTCGTTTGCCTGCTGCTCAAATATGTGAACCGGCTCCTTCCGGTCAGCATATTTTAAAATATTCGAAGCAATATTATCCATAATCCGTGACATATATGCATCCGATATGCAAATCCTCTGTTGCGGCCAGTCCACGGTAAAATCGACCTGCAGGCCATTTTGTTCCAGATAACTGCAAAATTCGGAAAACAAATCATAAAACAGCAATTCACAATTCTGTGGTTCTTCCAATGTAATCTCTTCTGTTCCGGAAACAAGTGAATACTGAAACAGATTATCTGTCAGTTGTTTCAGGTTCCGGGCTTTCTTTTCAATTTTTTCCATATAATGCTGTTGTTTTTCGCTTTCCAGATCCGGGTTCTTTTTCAATATTTCCGTATAAAGCAAAATGGATGTAATCGGAGTCCGCAGGTCATGGGACATTTCTGTGAGCATTTTCTTATTTTCTTTTGAAATTTCTTCTTCCTGCTCCATGACATTTTTCAGTGCCAGACGCATCTCATCAAGATTTCGTGCCAGTTCGGCAATTTCATCTTTTCCCTGCACTTCAACGGGATAATCCAGACTTCCGGATTTTAATATTTCAATTTCATCCCGCAATTTTACGATATAACGCATTTTTCTGCGGATTCCCCATAAAACAAGTACAAGAAATATCAAAAAAGCGATCAATAACTCTATGATCTGCGCATAATGATAAAACTGATAGGTATACATTCCCACAATACTGACTTTTGCACTTCCATCACGAAACCGGACAGAATAATAGGCTTCCCAGTCAAAATCACCGGCACTGATCCGGTCATCCCATACCTCTTCGTCCGGATATGCAGAATCAAATACCTGAATATCATCCTTAAACACCTGCATATAAATAATTTTCTGCTTCTGCACCCACTGGTACAGTTTTTTTGCATCTTTCGAGGCAATGTTATTGTCGGTTACATAATCCTGCAATTTTTCTATGTACTGGCTGTTCTTTCGTTCCCCATAATCCGATTGATACAGATAATTATCAATTAAAAAATCTCCCCCAAACTGCAACAGCCCAAAAACCAGAACAGAAATTCCTGCCGCTGTCACCAAAAGCACCAAAAGCTGTACATACAAAGAATGTTTTTTACTTTGGATCAAATTTATACCCCTTTCCCCAGACGGTTTTAATATACTGCGGATTCTTCGGATCTTCTTCAATCTTTACCCGCAGATTCCGGATATGGACCATAACCGTTCCGTTACAGGAATAAAAATATGGCTCATCCCACACACTTTCATACAGATTCTGCGCAGAAAAAATTTTCTGTGGATGCTGCATCAGCAGCCGTAACATCCGATACTCAATATCCGACAGCTCCAGAGACTTGCCTTTTATGAAACTTTCATTATATTCTGTGTTCAACCGTAATTCTTTATATTCCAGATAAGAATCCTCCAGCTTCTGTTCCTCCTGTGCCCTGCCACAGTAAATATTATAACGGCGGACCAGAGCTTTCACTCTGCCAAGAAGTTCTGCATAGGAAAATGGCTTCGGCAGATAATCATCCCCACCAGCCATCAGCCCGATCAGTTTATCGGATTCCTGGGCCTTTGCCGTAAGAAACAATACCGGTACATTAGATGTCTTACGGATTTCCTCACAGGTACGAAGCCCTGACATTCCGGGCATCATAATATCAAGAATCACAAGATCCAGTTCATCACTGAGCATTTTAAGCCCTTTTTCTCCGCTTTCTGCCTCCAGCACACCGTAATTTTCACTTTCCAGCAAAATGCGCACCCCCTCCCGGATATCCGCATCATCTTCTATAATCAATATCTGATTTTTGCTCATCTTTCTTCACCTCACTCTTCTATCATAGCATACGCCCCTTCCTTCCGGTACTGCAATTCCTGTCTTATTTTTTGTTCGTATTTCTTACATAACGTTCCCCAGGAGGCATAACGTTTCTCTCCTCTGTGATCCTGCAATTCATAATGTTCTGCCAGATACTTTCCCAGAAATCGACTGGTTTTGGTTGCTCCCCACACATTCAGGTGATCCCCGCCATCGCGGGTATCTGTCTGCCAGTCAATCTTTATTTCATCTGTTTTCAGATTCAGATCCAGATATGCCATCTTATGTTTTCCGGCATAAGACTGCAATGCATTATGTTTTTCCATCGAATAATTTTTCGGGGATGGCATACTGACCAAAAGAAACTGTGCCCGATTTTCTTTGCATAGTTTTCTGATTTTATACAGCCACATACGGTTTTCTTTAGAAACAGGCTTTCTTCCTTCAGATGCAGACATATAGGTTCCCATGGTATAAGGATATCCCGTACTGCGTAACAGATAACCTTTATAATTTTGTCTGTCATATCGTTTTCCAAACAAAACGGTTTTCCACATATCGTGATACTGAATTATCGGAAACCACTGCTCCGCTTTTTGTGAGATAAAAGATTTCATTCCTTCCAGATTTCCCTGTCTGCGATACAGCACATTGGATTCCAGCACTACAAGCTTTATTTTCTGGTTCTCAACCGCCTTTTTTATCGTCAGATATGTATCCTGCATTTTCTGTCCGGACTGTGCTCCGACCATAGATGCAATTCCATAATCTTTCCACATCTGCATAGGCGAAAATCCACTATACGCCAGACTGTCACCCACAAAAAGCACATCAACGGTATTCTTTGGTTCCTTCTGTATCTGCATAAAGCTTAAATTTTTTCCTTTTAACAATCCAATGTCCTCATTTGCTGCATGCACCAGAAACTCTGATAAAATAAAACACAGCATAAACAAAATGCCAAAAAAGGCAACTTTTCTTTTAAAACCCTGCATAAATCAAATCCACCTTCTGATATCCCACGCCATACGCTCCAAAAATTATCACAAGAAAAAACAAACCATAATAACAACACCAGCGCAGTGGAGTTTTCAGACCTGTAATCGTTTCATGGACACAGATCTTGTGCTCTTTCATTCTTCCAATAACTGCAACAAGAAAAACGCCCGCCAGAACAATTATCCAGTCACAATAATCCAGCCGGAACCGTGCAAACGTTCCATCGAACAATGGTGTAAGGGAAAACCTGTGAAATATGCTCCCAAACATCTGAAAACCTGCTGCGACATCTTTTGCTCGGAAAAACATCTCCCCTGTAAATATAATGATCCATGTTTTTGCAACAGACAGAAACGGAATCTGCGGCAGTTTCTTCTTTACCGGTTCCAGTGCAACCTCCAGCATCAAAATTACAAAATAGTACATTCCATAAAATATATAATTCCACTGTGCCCCATGCCACAATCCGTTTCCAAGCCAGACAGGAAATAACGCAAGCGCAGATACTCCAAGTTTTGTGATATATTTTCCGCAATGTTTTTTCCCGAAACGTGACCATTTCTTTACCAGTCCCGATACCGACACCGGATAAAATACATACGTTTTAAACCACGCCCCCAGTGTAATGTGCCATCTGCGCCAGAATTCCGATGCACTGCGGGATGCAAATGGCTGTCGGAAATTTTCCGGAAGCGTAATGCCAAACATCCTGCCAACTCCCAGCACGATATCCATACAGCCTGAAAACTCCATATAAAGCTGTACCGTATAGCAAACTGCACCTGCAAGAATGACAACACCACTATACTGCCGGTAATTGTTAAAAATAATCTGCACCGGAATACTCAGCCGGTCCGCGATTACCATCTTTTTAAACAATCCCCACAAAATGCGAACGCCACCATCCGTCAGCTGCTTTTGCGTAATTGGTTTTCCTTCCCATAATGCATCTGCCGTCTGACTGTACATACTGATTGGTCCTTCCATGATCTGTGGAAAAAAGGCAAGAAACAGTGCCAGTTTCCACGGACTTTTTTCTACCACAATTTTTCCCCAGTAAACATCCGCCAGATAACCGATTGCCTGTAAGGTATAGTAGGAAATGCCAATCGGAAGTATGAGTTTTCTTAAAGTGAATGCTTCTCCCAGGCCCAGATGTCCCATGACCACATTTGCATTCTGTGCAAAGAAATTATAGTATTTTAAATATGCCAGTATTCCGAGTAAAACTAAAATTCCAAATGTCAGCAGTCGTTTTGCCTGTTTTTTATGCTCTTTTCCAAAGTGCTGCAATCCAACACTGATTCCATACGTAAACAGTGTTGTTCCGATCAGAACAAGTACGAGCAGTCCACTGAATGAGAAAAAGTATACATATCCCGCCAGCAGAAGTACAACCCAGCGCCATTTTTGTGAAGTAAGCTGATACACAAGCAGTACAACCGGTAAAAAAATAAACAGGAATTCCGCTGATGTGTACGCCATGTTATGCCTCCAGTCTCTGAATCATGGCATAGATTGCTTTTACCGAATTAAAATTTGCCGGAACCAGTTCAGAAGCATCAATATCCACACCAAACGTATCACTGATTTCGCTGACCAGCGTAATAATTGCAAACGAATCAAGAATATGCTCATCAATCAATGCGGTTTCTTTTTCCCATGCAATTGTGTCATCCATTCCATTTAATATTTCTAATAACTCGTCCATTTTTTACCTTCCTTTCCATATTGTATCCATAGGTTTCCTGCTCCCGGCGTACTTTTTCCCAGCCTCTTGTTTCCCGGTAAGTAACCACCGCGGGCAGTTCATGACTTAAAAACAGTGCCATCCCTTCCATTGCAGAATACGCACCCGTTTTTTCAAAAACAAGAATATCCCCTGTCTGAAGAGCTTTTCCCTTTAGGTCCTGCACCAGCACATCGTTGACAGTGCATAAACTTCCACATACGGTCCAGCTTTCTTCTGTATCTTCTCTTTCCGGCAATAACCGGATGTTCGGCTGATACATCCCCCGGATCTGTCCGTCATAATGCATCTGATGCATTCCCCCATCTGTAATTGCATAATTTTTCTGATTCTCACATTTGCACTCTTCCACACGCGTCAGATAACATCCACAGTCGGCAGCCAGTGCCCGCCCCATTTCCAGCACCAGTTTTCCGCCCCATTTCATCTGTTGTGCTGTCGCAATTATGTTTTTCAGGTCGCAGATCCTTGTATCCTCCTGCCCTTTAAAATACGAAACAGACAATCCCGGTCCGTATTCCAGCTCCGGTATTGTAATTTTTGTCCTCTTTTCAAGATCATTCAGAAAATCATCCAGCATCTGTAATTCCTTCACACACTGTTTGATATGTTTCTGTGTACCGGAAAAATAATGAATTCCCTGAATAACCAGATACGGATACTGCTTTTTTCCACGTATCATCCGAAGAACCGATTGTTTATCCACGCCAAACTGATTTCCACTGCTTAAACGAATAAAAATATGAATCGATGTCTTATGACAACTGCTCCATTCCCCAAGATACCGGTACTGCTGCTCAGATTCAACGGTATAACAACAGTCTCCCTGATAAACATCCAATATTTCCGACAATTCATTTTTCTTTTTCAGCACCCCTGAAATCAGAATTTTTTCCGGTGGAATTTCAAGCTCCTTGCAAATACGGAATTCTCCCATCGAACACACTTCCACCCGGTCCACCAGTGTAGACATCTGTCTGGTCAAAAATGTGTTGGCTTTCATCGCATAACAAAGATCTGCTTTTTCTTTCAATACCTCACGTATGGTATGTACGCCGGCATACAGCTGATCCAGATCATACACGTAAAGTGGTGTATGAAACCTGCTTACCGCTTCCTGTAATAATTCCTGCCGCATCTCATCCCACCTCCAGTTTGCGGTACAGTTCTTTACGGTCTGTCTTACCGTTTTTATTTAACGGAAAAGCCGAAATCCGGATCATTTTATGTGGAACCATATAAATCGGAACCTGCTTTTTCAGCTGTGCCCGAATCTGTTTTTTCTCTGCTTCTCCCTGATAAAATGCCACAAGCTGATTTTTCTTCTGGTCGAGCAGACAACAGCTTTTCTCGACTCCATCCATCCTGTTCAATGCCCGTTCGATTTCTTCCAGTTCAATGCGATGTCCCATATGCTTAATCTGAAAATCTTTCCGTCCGGCAAAATACAGTTCCTTTTTTTCACCGTAAAATCCCAGATCACCTGTGCGATATGTCATTTGATGATTCCAGAGGAAGAAATGTTTTTGTGTTTCCTGCGGATTATGATAATATCCTTTTGCAAGGGATTCCCCACTGACACAGATTTCCCCTTTCCTGCCTTTCTGTGTGACTTCTTTTCCATTTTGATCAAGCAGAAAAACTTTCCTTCCATCAAACGGATATCCAATCGGAATCCTGACATCCTCAGAAATGTGCTGCGGTACTCTGTAAAATGTACAATTGCAGGTAATCTCACTTGGTCCGTACAAATTTATAAATGCAGCTTCCGGCAATGCTTTCTGCCACAGAATCAACTGCTGCACGGGCATAACCTCTCCACTGAAAAGAACCATCCGCACAGATTCCGGCACCCGGTACGCAAGCCCTTTCAAAGAAGAAACCAGCGTCAGTGCGGACACCGCCCAGATAAGAACCGTTACCTTTTTTTCACACAGCCAATCCAGAAGTAGTGGTGGTGTGGAAAACAGTTTTCTGGGGAGAATCACCAGCTTTGCCCCTGTCATGATGCAGGTATAGATATCTTTGACAGACACATCAAAATCAAACGGTGCCTGATTTCCAATGTGATCTTCTTTCGTAAAGCCAAAGGTTTCTATAAAGTGGGTAATAAAATCAATAACCGCACGATGTGTTACGGTGATACCTTTCGGTACCCCCGTCGAGCCCGATGTGAAAATGCCATACAAAATGTCATCATCGCTGCTTCTTTTCCGCCGCTCCCGCAAAAGTTCCTCATGAATTGTTTTTCCGCTGCAAAAAACAGATTGTGCCACCAGAATATTTTCACCATTCCATTCCTGCGTTTTTTCTGCCGGATCGTTTTCCACCAGAATCAATGCCGGTTGTAACGTGTGCAGAATCTGTTTCATTCTTTCCGCCGGCTGTGCCGGGTCCACAACGACATAAAATCCTCCCGCATACACAACCCCAAGCATGAGTGCCAGTGTTTTTACACTTTTTTCTGTCAGAATTGCAACCGGTTCCTGAAAAGAAATACGTTTTGCAAGAACACTTCCCACCTGCTTTGCCGTGGTAAGCAGTTCTTTCCACGTAACAGAACATACGTCATCTTCAACGGCCGTTCTCTCAGGAAAACACGCTGCGGTACATTCCAGATATTCTAATATGTTATTCATTGTAGCCTCCAGATGTTTATTATTTATGGAAACATCTGTTAGTATGGGGGACAAAACTTAACAGATCCTAAAGCAATTCTAAAAGAATATAAAAAATCCCCCTTTACAGTTATTCAATTTTGATACTATAATACAAGGAATCATAAAGTAGAAAAGAGCGCTGCCCTCATGCAGAACATAGAAACGATTGCCGGAGCTTTCACGATCGGCGCTTATGAAATTCCAAAACAATATGTATGTGCAAAAGCACCTGCTATTACGCAAAAAAAAGAGATCTGTGAGATCGTAACTTACGACCAGCAGATCACCATAAACGGACATAACTATGCTCCGGTACTGCATCAAAACTGTATGCAGCCGGAGCAGATTACATTATATCCACTTGTAATCCGGCAGGAACACGCGACACTGACCGTGTCCGACCGTTATCATACCGGGCATTGGAAATCCGGGGATGACACACAGATTTCCGACTGGCGTCCAAAGCTTAAGCGCCGGGGATGTGTGCCATGTACCAATTGCGGAAGGTGTTAGGTTACTGTTCACTCAGCACCTGAACACTATGCTGTTCAGGTGCGTATGAACGTGATGTGGGTGTGAGCAGCCCCCTTTTGCGAAGCAAAACTTTATATGGGGCTGCGAAGTTACTGTTCGCAGGGTAACCTGTGAACGGTAACGGTGTTAGCACTTTTTATGTGCACGATCCATTTTTCTTGTAAAAATCAAATAGAATATAACATTCAACACGATTCCAAAACAGGTGGCCACCGGCGCTGCCATTCCGATTTTTGTAAGGCTTGCATGCGGCTGTATACTCATAACGTAGGCAAGCGGCAGTCTTACCAGCAACGTCTGGACCAGTCCCTGTATCATGACCCATACCGTTTTTTCATAACCATTAAAGAAACCTACCATGCTGAATAAAATAGCCGTGACAATCGTCTCCGGTGCAAATCCCCTTAAATATTCCGTTCCTTTTTGAATGACCCCTGCATCCGTCGTAAAAACAGAAGTCAGGACATCACCGAAACACCATACACAGATAAATACGACAATACCAACCATCACGCCAAGTCCCATTCCGGTAAACATGCTCTTTCTCGCCCGGTCCGGTTTTCCCGCGCCGACATTCTGTGATACAAACGATGCCATGGACTGCATAAGGGAACTTGGAACAAGCATTGCAAAATTAACAATCTTACATGCCACACCATATCCGGAAGAAGCCTCAAGCCCCAGTTTATTGACAAACGCACACAGTGCCAGAAAGGACATCTGCGTTAAAAATTCCTGCAGGGCCAATGGCAGTCCGACTTTCAGGAACCGCTTACACTGCCCGTTGATTCTGAAATCCTTTTTTTGAATACCAAATTTTAAATCTTTCTTTTTTAACAGTACAATCGCAAGAACCACACTTACAGCCTGCGCTGCAACGGTTGCAATTGCTGCTCCCGCCGCATCCAGATGAAATCCTGCAACAAAAATCAAATCCCCGATAATGTTGACAACACATGCAACTGCCACGAATATAAGAGGAGATTTACTGTCGCCCAGTCCCCGGAATATCGCCGCCAGCACATTGTATGCAACGATAAAAAAGATACCGCCTCCACAGATTCTCACATAAACGGTCGTGAGGGAAATCGCCTCCTGCGGTGCCTGCATCAAAACTGCGAGCAGCTTTGCAAAGAAAACCATCACCACAAACAACACCACAGAAATGATTGCAAATACCGTGATCGCTCCTCCAAGTAATTCACCGATCTGACCGGTACTCTTTTCTCCGATATATCTTGCGATCAACACGGTGATTCCCATTGCAAGCTGCGTGATTACAAATGTGACAAGATTTAAGACCTGGCTTCCCGTGGATACCGCTGATAAGCCTGCCGTTGAGCCAAATCTTCCTACCACAAGCAGATCCACGGCTCCATATGCCGCCTGCAATACAAGTGCACCGAGAATTGGTATCATAAACGGAATCAGTTTCTTTAAAATACTGCCCTGTGTAAAATCTGATTTTTCTTTATTCATCGTAACGTCTCCTGCTCATAACCTCATATAATTTTTCGATTGTTTCAATCATGTGATCCGCATCCTCATCGGAAATATCCGCAAATTCCACACTCAGTTCACTAAAACACTGATCTACATATTTGTCCACCAGATCTTTGCCCGTCGCAGTAATGCTGATAAACACGACTCTGCCATCTTCCTGCGTGGTTTTTTTTTCGATAAATCCGAGTTTTTCCATATCTTTGAGGGTTTTTGTCACGCCTGGCCTCGGAAGGCCTAGTTCCTCACTGATGTCACTGACTCTCACACCGTCTTTGCTGCTTTCCAGCCTTCGTATCGTATCAAGATAGTGTATATGGAAGGGCGTTACTCCGTTGGGTAACTTTGGAAGCATATCTCTGACGCGCTTTGCGAGGTAGCATGCGTCCATGACTTCCCTGACTTTGTCTCCTGTCATTTTATATACCTCTTTTCAATTGTTTACTTTATATAATTACATGAAGTAATTACTTATAAAAACTATTGTACGTACATTTTTTCATTTTGTCAATAACAGGATTTATGGTACGTGTATAGGGCAGAGGTTAAAATTTTTCTCCCTTTTCAGAAAAGTGTTCTTAACGTATAGTTCCGATTAAAAACTGTATATTATACATATTTTCATGCTTTTTATTCATTTTTAATCCTGCCTAACTAAAAGTTTTTTCTGCTCGTTATATAGTCTCATATGCATATAATAAAAAGAAAGGGCGTATGAAAAAACGAAAGTTTTTTCACACGCCCTTTTATTACATATTTCTCATTGCTTGCATAAGTGAAAAAGTTTTAACGGCAAGCCGATATTTTTTTTCGTATGACATCTGATTAGAACCACTCAAAAAATCCGATATTTCCTGTTCCTCAATATCAGCATAGCTTGAAATCATTTTTAAGTTCATTCCATAAACTTGTACCAATACATCAATAATTCCTTTCACTCTTTCATCTTCTGGAACTTTCATACCCTCTATTAAACAGTCTGATATTCCAAATAATCGCAATCTTCTTTGACTATCTTTCATATCATCACTACTTAACTTAACACCATTTTCAAATAAAAATTTCTCTAAACTATCTTTCTCTATCCCCGTTGCCTCTTGCAACACTTCCACGGATAGTAACCCATTATCAATAAGACTATTTATTCTTTCTCTCAACACATCTTCTTTATCCATATAAACTCCTTTCGCAATCACCGTGATTTAGGTATTTGCGAAACGTCAAAAGCCTTGTAAATACAACATTTTCTACAACAGGGATTTCTTAAATGCACATCCAGACATCGTTATAGAAAAGAAATCCGATTCTCCAGATGAAGATAAATCTCTTGCAGATTCAAAAGCTTTGCTTCCGGTTTTAATTGATTTTTTCCAGGAAAATCTCTTTTCTTCGCAGTTTATCTGGGAAGCCTTTTTATAATGCCTGATTTTGAAATCATCTGCTTTTCATTTTAAGAATTCTGCTTTACAGGATTCTTGCCGCATCTTCAATCAGGATTGCAAACTTGTTTCGCAATTACCTATTTATTCTACCGCCATAAACCTGAAATTGCAAACCTGCTGTATACAAAATTTTCCTTTACAGGCCATTTGATTTTCGCCCATGCAGACCTGAAATCCACACTGCTTATGGCAGACCACCACTGTCAGACATCACCACCTTTCCAATTACTAAAGTGTAGTTTTTCAGGACGTGAACAAAGGCTCTCCAGAAGTTCTGGAAAGCCTTTGTGTATGGTATTTGATTTTTATATTACATGGAGGATTTGTGAAATGTATATTTATACTGTCAGGTTAAGAAACACACAATTCTGAAAAGGGAGAAATTTTTAACTGGTTGTATATGGGGGACAATATTTTTTACTTGATTTTTCTTTTATATGATTGTAATATATATTTAGCTAAGAAAAGTGATTATGATTCCAAGTGGGTCAATAAAAACCTGAAGTGCTAGCTTCAGGTTTTTATTTTACAACAATTTCTTATTTTTTTGCCTTCTTTGATTTTGTTTCCTGTCATTAACAGAAAACCGGTTACCATCCACAGGTTTCCCTGTAAACAGTAACCGGTAAAAAATTTTCTCACCTATTTTTTTCGGTTTTATTTCCACACTTCTTCCGCAATTTCCTTCACAAGTGCAAGTTTCGCCCACTGCTGCTTCTCTGTCAGCTTGTTTCCGATCTCACAGGATGCAAATCCGCACTGCGGACTCAGGCACAGACGATCCAGAGGAATATATTTTGCTGCTTCGTGAATTCGTGCGATCACCTTATCCTTATCTTCCAGTTCCGGCTTCTTGGTTGTGATCAGACCAAGTACAACTTTCTTGTCCGGAGACACCTTTGCAAGCGGTGCAAAACCACCGGATCTTTCATCGTCATACTCCAAAAGCAGTGCATCCACATGCTCCTGCGCAAACACGTAATCTGCCACGGAGTCGTATGGGCCGCTGGTAAAAAATGTAGAGTGATAGTTTCCACGACAGATATGGGAAGTGATCACCATATCCTCCGGTCTGTTTTCGAGTGCAAGGTTATTCACCTTTAAGAGCCGAGCTTTTACCTCTTCAATATCAACACCAAGTGACTGGTATCTCTGCTTTGCGGCGTCTCCGACAATTGCACCCCAGGTGCAGTCATCCAGCTGCAGATTGCGACATCCGGCTGCATAAAACTGCTTGATTACATCCTGATATGCCTTTCCGATATCCTCGATCAGTTCGTCATCGGTTGCATAAAATTTTCTCGTCTGCCCGATGTTCTGCGGAACGATCATCTGCTGATACATCTGTGCCGGTGCCGGAATTGTATATTTTGCAACGGTCTGCTCATCTTCAAACTGTTTTAAAAACTTAAAGTATTCCACAAACGGATGTGCTTTTGCTTTTACCTTTCCTACGAGATAAGTTGCTTCAAGATCTGCCAACTCCCCGTTAAACTGTACGCCGCCGCCATCTTTCTCGTGGGCAACGCCTTCAAATCCCCACATAAAATCCAGATGCCAGAATTTTCTGCGGAACTCTCCATCGGTGATCGCATGGAAGCCTGCTGCTTTCTGCTTTGCAACGATCTCTGTCACACACTCATCGGTGACGCGGTCGAGTTCTTCCTGTGTGATGGTTCCTTCCTCAAACGCTTTCTTTGCGGCTTTTAATTTTTCCGGTCTTAAAAAACTTCCTACAAAATCATAACGAAATGGTGTCTTTAATGTACTCATGTATTTGATAACCTCCTGTGGTTTTTTGTCTGAGGTTATCCTACCATTTTGTGATTTGTTTGTATAATATCTTATTTAATGGGTTATCCATAGTTTAAAACTATATCTGATTATAAGTATGCGGATGTCAATTTTTGTTCGGTTGCAACCGAGTCAGTCACAACCGAATAAAATTTTTATTTTGAAGTCCTTAACAATGATACCGGAGCCAGACCGCACCACTGTCAAATTTCTTCACATCAAGCAGCTTCAACGACGTAACATCATGATCCATTGCAAGCCCGTCAAATACAGCAGGCATACCGCCCCTGCCATCGATTCCGACACCGATTAACAGACTGATTTCATCCAGAAGTCCGGCTTCCAGAAACGCTGTATTGATCTTTGGTCCGCCAACAACTCCCATTCTCTGCACATGAAACTGTTCTGCAAGGATTTCCACAGCCCGCACAAGATTCACGTGGTCTTTTCCACAGGCAATCCAGGAAATGTTCTGACCATCCAGATACTCTAAATATTCCTTTGTGACATTCTCACTGGTTACGATCAGATATGGTTTACTCATTGCGGATGCATCCGGCCAGAGAAGTTTTCCTTTTGTATCAATGACCACCTCATATCCTGCTACATCTGCTTTCTTCGAGAACCCTTCCTGCCCGTAAATATCTGTCTTTTTCGGAATAAATGCACCAGGCTCTGCCATTTCCAGCTCCGCTGTTACTCTTCCACTGACCGTGGTTGGAACATGGATTTCATCTAAAGTTGCATAATAATCACTGACACCCTGCAGTTTTGATGTCATGGCACAATCAATTCTTCCGTCGATGGAAGTCATCATATGACAGATAATATATGGTTTTTTCATTTTATAATATTTCTCCTTTTACCCAGTTACTAATTTCCTGTTTTGTCATTCTGTTTAAAAGTTTTCCTTCTACAATTTCTGCTTTCGGTGCAGATGGCTGAAGTTCGCTTGCCGTATTACCGAATCCGCTTCCTCCGGATGTCGCAAACAGTACGATCTTCTTGCCGGAAAAATCGTATTTTTCCAGAAACGTATTAATAATTGTCGGCGCTACATACCACCAGATTGGAAATCCCAGAAAAATTTCTTCGTATGCGGACACATCAATCTCTTCTCCGCCTAATTCCGGTCGGAATTTCTTGTCATTCATCTCAACCGTGCTTCTGGCATTTTTATCCATCCAGTTCAGATCTTCTTTTGTATACGGTACCTTCGGCGTAATTTCATACAGATCCGCCTCGGCTGCCTCTGCTACCATTTCTGCTGCCTTTTTTGTAATTCCACTCACACTGAAATATGCTACCAGTCTCTTTTTCATATCTGATACCTCCTGTAAAACTTCTTTTTTGAAAATATATTAGCTTTTGTACAAATAAAAAATGTGTAGGATATTCAAATCTATCTTACACATTCATTATAGAGCGCATCGCCCTGTTATGTCTAATACCTATGCAGCATAACTTTTTATGCCCGAAAGGCATTTATCTCTTCTATAAATTTGCTCACAGCAGGAGCATATGGAATATTTCTTCTCCATGCAATCACGGTACTTGTCGCTATCTCCGGTGACAGTCGCTTTTGCACAAGCAGATCTCTGCTCCAGTATCTGGCAGCCCCTTCAATGGAAATCGGATACCCAAGTCCGTTCATCGCCATAATTCCGGCATTGGTTCCGAGATTGCTGACAAAAGCAATATTCAGCTTACCGAAATCTTTTCCGAACCAGTTTGCAAGCTCACTTCGTACATTGGCACGTTCCGGCAGAATCAGTGGTAAATCCAGAAGATCTTTTTTCGTGATAACATCTTTTTGCGCGAGCGGATCGTCCGGTTTCATCCCCACTACCCAGTGATCACATCCCGGTAAACGGATATAATCCAATCCTTCGGTGCTGATTGGTTCGAGAAACAGCCCGATGTCTACCAGGCCTTTATTCATCATTTCCAGAACATTATCTGCAGTCCCTGTATGAATTCCGAACTGTACCAGAGGATATTTTTCTTTATAGTTTTTACAAATTTTTGCAAGCGTCTCCACAGCAAAAAATTCGCCGCATCCGATCGTGACTTTTCCCTCTATGGACGCGGTATTGCCTTTAAATTCGCCGATAATTTTTTCCTCTAAATCAACAATTTCCAATGCCTGCCGCTTTAAAAGCAGTCCCTCACCGGTAAGCGTAATACTGCGTCCGCCACGATGAAACAACTTTGCTCCAAGTTCATCTTCAAGCGCTGCAAGCTGCCTCGATAGCGTCGGCTGCGTAATATTTAACTGTTCTGCCGCTTTTGTAAAACTTTGTTCCTTTGCAACCATTAAAAAATAGCGCAGTACACGTAACTCCATGAAATCTCCTCTTTTAGATTAGCCGGTATTTTTCAAGACACATAAGCTGCATACTCCAAAACCTTAAACTGATTGATAATTGCCGCTACCAGGATCCATTTGTTTTGCACTTCTGATATTTATCATAAAATATACTCCATCTGCCGCTCCTTGGTTTTCAGCCCCATCTTTTCATAAAATTTCTCTGCCGAGGTATTTCCCGCCCAGACATTGAGCGTCACTTCATAGCAGCCCAGGCGCTTTGCCTCCTCTTTTACATGCACAAACAACTGCTCTCCGATGTGCTGTCCTCTGGTACTTGCATCGACACACAGATCATCGATAAAAAGCGAGGTAAACGGCACCATATTGTTGGAAAACGGCTGCTCCCGCAACTGACAGAATGCATAGCCAAGGCAGTTGTCATTCTCATCTGCTGCAACATAAATCGGTTTGGTATCATCCTTTATCATCTGTGCAAGTTCTTCGTTTGTGTATTTTGTGGTTCCCGGAATAAAAATATCCGGCCGGATATCTGCATGGATCTGAAGCACCTGTTCTAACAGTTCCAGTAGTCTTGGGATGTCGTTTTCGTTTGCTCTTCGAATATTCATTTGCCTGTTCTCCTTCTGCCTGCGTTTTATATTTTACTCTTTTATAAGTATAACGCATTTCTGCCATAGGAAAAGAGAGAAATAACTATTTTTTTATCTACAATGATACAGTGGTTATTGCAGCTATTTAGCTTTCAAATAAATACGCATATTTGTCCATTTGATAAAACAGGATTATTTGTACGCGGGAACAAATATCAGAACCATATCCCTCTACGCTCTTCAACAACTTTTCTACATCCTTTTTATGAAAGAAAAATTTTAACTGATTGCCATATAACTGTTCCGATACATCCAACGCAGTATCAAAATCCGAACTAACTGTTTTTGCCCTTACTTCTTTTATCAAAGAATATACCTCAACATCCAACGGATAATCGAATGACGTATCCGCGAGCAATCCTGCACCATTATCAAAAATTGGACAATAATCGAACATTCCCTCTCCATTCATTAAAACCGCAATATTGTGCATATGCCGATCTTCATTTAGGAAAAAAGCATCCATTGTGAGCAGCTTATTCATATATTTTCCAAACTCACGCAATCCAGTTATTCGTTCTACCTGCTCAACCAGGTATTCCAATCTTGCACTAATTTCCCCGATTTTCCAAATAGTTTCTGTCAGACTTTTATTATACATCTGTTTAAATAATCGTTCCAAAGTTACTAACTGCCAATCTCCATGCAAAAAATTGTTACTTTTCACACCCTGATAAATTTTTTTCCTGTACCGAATCTGTTCCGGCTCATATCGGACAAATTCTGTCTCACGCAGTGTTGACCTGCACAACAAATTCGAAATCAGATATTCACTTAGTCCTTCATATCCCGTGTAATCTGCTTTGTACCACACCCCATTGTTCTCCCATTTAAGCTGATTCCCCTTGGAAGACTGACGGATCTGCGTTCTCTCATCTCTTTCAAAAAGTTCTACCATCCTTTTTCTCCTACACTTCTATTTTAATCCAGAAATCGTCTTCTGCCATTCTCCCCTGCGTTTTTTTTATAATTAAATAGGGATCATAAAAAGGTATATCTAATTCTTTTAATTCCAATTTTATTTTATCTCTCGATCTTGGTAAACACCTTGATTCCAAAAATTCTCCATAATCTGCAATACTCGGTTCTGTATTATTTCCAAACGCGGTAAATTGCACATTATCCACATAATTTTTTATTCGCACAATCTTTTTTGCCTCATCAACATCAATCAATGTACATGGCTTATTTTTGTACATATACCACATCCGAATCGGCAATTCCTTCGGGGGGATTTCCAGGGACACAACATAATCCATATCATGATTGAGCATTTCAATCAATAACACAATCGGTCCTCTGATCTGTGCATTTTCTTTTTCCCATCGCTCAATCGTTGGCTTGGAACTTCCTACCAACTGTGCAAATTCCTTTTGCGTTAAATGAAGTTTCTTTCGTATTTTTTTAATTTCATCTGAAGTTACGTACTCATTAACTGCAAAATTTTTTGCTCTCATATTCATATTCTCCATGCAATTACTCTTTTTATTTAATTTAACACCTTTTTTTATCTAAGTAAAGAAATAGTCATCAAAATAATTGTTTTTATGAATAAAATAAAATCATTTTAATGGCTATTATTATTTTTGCTTTTTTCATAATTTTATTGTCCTGAGTGATATAATAATAAAGTGAATTATTACCATACAATTATAAGAAGGACGATAAAAATGTTTTTTGCATACGGAGAAAAAGAGATTACATACCTCAAACAAAAAGATAAACGACTCGCAGAAATTATCGATAAAATCGGAATGATTGAACGGGAAGTTGACAACGATTTATTTTCAGCCGTAATTCATCATATCATCGGTCAGCAGATTTCAACAAAAGCACAGGCAACCATCTGGAAAAGAATGAATGATCAGTATAGTATCATTAACGCAGATACCATACTGAGTGCCGGAGTTTCCAATTTACAGTCACTGGGCATTACCTTCAAAAAGGCAGAATATATTACCGATTTCGCCCGAAAAGTAAAGGACGGAACTTTTGATATTGACGGAATCTGGGAAAAATCGGACGAGGAAGCAATAAAAGAATTATCTTCTTTACAGGGAATTGGTGTCTGGACCGCGGAAATGATTCTGTTGTTTTGTATGCAGCGTCCAAATGTATTGAGTTTTGGTGATCTGGCAATCCAACGCGGCATGCGGATGGTTTATCACCACAGAAAAATTGACCGCAAGCTGTTCGAAAAATACCGGCGAAGATTAAGTCCGTATTGCAGTGTGGCAAGCCTGTATTTCTGGGCTGTAGCCGGAGGTGCTATTCCTGGCATGAAAGATTTTGCACCCCAAAAGCAAAAGTAAACGAAAGCATAAAACTCCTTCTTGCAGATCAAAACAATATGATTAGCGGCTACATATTTCCTCCCAATGCTTTTTTGTCATTATATTCGTATGTTCAACTCTTACTTCGTTTAAAAGAGGCACCGGGACTTCGCTGCAGGTATGATGAAAAACAAAGCCTAATTTTTGCTGTACACGTTCTGATTTTTGATTTCCATCATAATAGCCACACCAGATGGTTGTCATGCCAAGATCTTCAAATCCATGCCTTAATAGTTCTCTGGCAGCTTCCGGCATATAGCCTTTTCCCCAAAATGGTTGTCCAAGCCAGTATCCCAGTTCACACTCATCGTCTCTTTGTGTCATATCCGTATGACCATTCAGTTTCAATTCTACTGCACCAATTGCAATATTATTCTCTTTTTCGCAAATTGCATAGCACTCCGGTCCATTGAATACATTTCTGATTACTTCTTTACTTTCTTCTACGCTTTTATGCGGAGGCCAGCCTGCAACAGGTCCTACTTCCGGATTCTTTGCATATTCAAATAAACTGTCTGCATCGGCCTCTGTCCATTTTCTCAATACTAATCTTTCTGTTTCCACTCTTCTATCTGCTCCTGTGAGGTTTCCATTTTACTTCCACCGGTTTGTGTTAGCATAACATTTAAAGTCAGCTTCAGGTCAAGACCTAGCTCTCAAATGACTGCAACATATTATGCAGAATCCGGTACAAAACCGCCGCATCCTTCTCGTCCAGTTTCACACAACCTGCCATCTTATGTGGAATTTCCACTGCTTTTTCTTTTAATCGTTCGCCTTCTGCTGTAAGACGAACGATTAAATTTCTCTCATCCTTACTGTCCCGCTGCCGGGAAATCAGGTTTTTCTGCTCTAGCCTTTTCAGTAACGGGGTCAGTGTCCCGGAATCAAGATACAACCGTTTTCCAAGCGCCTTGACATTGATTTCCTTCTCCTCCCACAACACCATCATTGCGATATACTGGGTATAAGTCAGATCAATTTCATCCAGGAATGGCTTATATCTTCTTACAATTTCCTTCGCACACGCATACAATGGAAAACATAATTGATTATCTATTTTTATTGCATCATATTTGTCACTCATATCCTTACTGCTTAATCAGCTTCCGGTTTCAAAACTCCGTCATACGCCTGTCTGACTGCAATTGCGAGCTGTCCCGAACACGAAGTCGGTCTCCTTCCGCATTTGATATCTCCAAGCTTATGTTCAATTTCTTCTACCGTCCAGCCGTCAAGAACCCTTTCTAAAGACTGCAGATTGCCGTTACATCCGCCCATGTATTTGATGTTCGAAACCACATTGCCGTTTAAATCAAACGAGATCATCTGCGAACATGTATTTTCTGTTAAATAATTATATCTCATCTCGCTGCCTCCTACAATAATTCCCTGATTTTTTCATCGACGATATCCATATCTATGGTCGGCTCAAACCGCTCCACAACATTTCCCTGCCGGTCGGTCAGAAATTTTGTAAAATTCCATTTGATATCCGGTGTGTTTTCATAATCCGGATCGGTTCTTTTCAGTTTCACCTTCAAAAGAACTGCCAGCGGATTTCCCTTGCCAAATCCCTGAAAGCCTTTTTGTGATTTTAAAAATGTGTATAACGGATGTTCATTTGCTCCGTTTACCTCTATTTTGGAAAACTGCGGAAATGTAATCCCAAACTTTGCATCACAAAAAGCTGCAATTTCTTCACTGGTTCCCGGTGCCTGACCGCCAAACTGGTTGCACGGAAAATCGAGTATTTCCAGCCCCTGATCATGATATTTTTCATACATATTCTGCAGTTCATCGTACTGCGGGGTAAAGCCGCACTGTGTTGCTGTATTTACAATAAGAACTACCTTTCCTTTGTATTCGTCCATTTTATGTGTAACACACATTGAATCCTCTGCCTCAATATCGTAAAATCTGCTCATTTAAATATTCCTCCCTGTATTTTATATTGTTCTCTATTTAATTGTGCGCAATCTTTATGTGATACAAAATATACCATTTCACTTTCTTTGTCAATAGGTTGTGCACAATTTATTTACAGATTAAAAAACAGAGATGTATCATGTCATACATCTCTGCACTATTTTACCTGCTGCATATGATATTTTCTGTGATGGTGATTACCGCAACAATCACCTCATTCGTCCCGATTGTCTATGGTATAGATGATACAGGCGATTCCGGCATATACCTTAACCGGCAAGCCACTTTGAAAAACGCTCACTGCTCGCCTGCAGCCAGGAATCCAATAAGTTACTCTGTTTGCGCAGGCTTGTAAAGAAACTCTCCAGATCATCTTTTACTTGCTTCTCAGCTAACTGATGATATATGTACGAAAAGTTACCGCATATGTCCCCGCAGTTAAAAATATAAAAATCTCTATGGATTTACAACATAATCTTTTACCTGCAGCTTCTGCGAAATCGTTCCGCCCTCATATAAAAAGTCCGCGGTCTTCTGCAAGTCGACCACATCATTGTCTGTAATTGCAATTGGAAACTCCACATGGGAAAGTGCACTGACAAATTCCTCCTCGCTCACACCAAACTGTTTCGCATATGTTTTGGCAATCTCCTCGGGATGTTCCTTTACTTCTTTTGCAGCCTTTTCATACTGCTCTAAAAATGTTTTTACGATCTGTGCATGCTCTTTCACATAGGAAGCATCTGCCACAATCGTGTTTTCTCCTTTGAATAATCCGGTTCCGTCTGCTAAAATCCGAGTATCTTTGCTACTTAGGATTTTTGTGATCGACGGCTCCCATGTCGTGACGGCATCCACCTGTCCCTGCGCCAGTGCCGTTGCCTGCTCGCCGGTGCTCAGATTCACCAGTTCCACATCTTTTTCGGTCAGTCCCACGCTCTGCAACTGTGTATTCAACAGATTTTCCGCAATCGAACCTACTACCAGACCGACTTTTTTCCCTTTCAGATCTTCAAGCGACTGAATGGAGGAATCTTTGGCAACAAGCGTTGCATTTGCCTGCTCCCCATTATAGGAAATTCCGATGATGGAACGATTCTGTCCGGCAGCAATACCGGAAATGGAAGGAACATTTCCCATCACGCCGATATCCTGCTGTCCTGCCGCAAAGGATTCATTTTCCGGCGGTCCTGCCTCAAACTCGGTAAACTTGATGTCCACCGATTGCTCTTTTAACGCATCCGCAAGCCAGCCTTTATCCCGCAGAACGTAAAGCGGAACATAGCCGGGAACCGGCTGGATGGCAATATTCAGATGCGTTTTTGTCGAAGAAGATGTTTCCTGTTTTGAACCGCATCCAAACATCTGAAACGCAAAAACTGCCACAAACAATAACGTTATACTTCTCTTTAACCATTTTTTCATATTCCTGTCCTCCTACACTTTCCAGTAAATGACTTTCTTTTCGAGTACCCGCAGCGCAACATCCATCAGCTTTCCAACCACACCGATCGTGAGCATTCCGACAATCACCACGTCCATCTGTCCATAGTTTCTGGCATTGGATATCATATAGCCGATTCCGCTTGAGGATGCCACAAGTTCTGCCGCAACCACACAGGTCCAGCAGGAATTGATTCCCACCCGGAGTCCTGTAAAGATACTTGGCATCGCGCCGGGAATTACTACTTCCGTCAACACACGCCGATGGGAAACCCCACAGACTTTTGCCACTTCCAGCATCCGGTCATCGGTGTAGCGGATGCCATCGATCACATTGACAAGGATTACAAAGAACCCACCCAGAAAAATCAGAAAAACCTTTGAGCCTTCCCCGATGCCGATCCACAGAATCGCAAGCGGAATCCATGCGATCGGTGGAATCGGACGCAAAATCTGGATGAGCAGATCTGTCATCCGCTGCACATGTTTCGACAGTCCGATTAGACTTCCGAGCGCAATTCCCAGAACAACCGACAGCCCATAGCCTTCCAGCACACGCACCACGCTGATTCCCACCGCGGCTGGCAATGTTCCATCCAAGAGCCTGCTCCAGAACGTATGCCAGACGGTCTGCGGTCCTGGCATCACCGCAGTACGCAGATGACCGCTTTTGTCTGCCAGTATCCATATCAGTAAAAGTCCTGCTATGACAATGAAATATTCCAGTTCGTACCAGATACGGCCAAGCAGCGAATATGGTGTCTGTTTCTTTTTCATAGGTTTTCATCTCGCTTTCTGTTTCTTTTTATCAATTTCAGACACGGTCCAGATGCTTTAAGATCGGATACTTTTTCTCATCCTCTTCTACCCGCACCGCAAATGTCTCATTTTTAATCCGGAGCGGTTCGATGATCCAGATTGCACCCAGATCCACATCCCCCAGACGCTGCCGGACAGCTTCATAGGTCGCTTCAAACTCTTTTCCAGCAGTAATGCTTCGCAGCGGTTTTCCCACAATCTCGTAGCTTTCACCGTTTTTCCCGAGGAGGTTTACGGCAACTTTTTTGTCATACCAGATGCTGTACACCAGATTCCGGTTGTTTGCGGAACTCTCAAGAATCTCATAAATGACCAGATTTCCAGCCTCATCCGCATGCAGGCTCCCTTTGTATACCACATGCGGAATTCCTTCGGGGCTGATCGTTGCCACGGCTTTTACCGTTTCTTTATCCTGTAATAATGCTTTTACTTCTTTATTTAACTGTTCTGCCATATCATTTTCCTTTCCGGTTCTCTCCCATTTTTCAGATGCGCAACAAATCCATGCCCGGATGTGCCCCGCAGCGGCGGTAATCGTCGGTGTACGGATTCACTCCGTAGTGGTGAGCCAGACGGTTAAACTCCCGGAACGTCCGGATAAAATAATCCAGAGACGGTGTCTTCTGCCGCTGGAAAATCGCCCCCGGTGTCGTCCGCCATACATTTGCGGCAAGCGAAATACCGTGTGAAATGATTTCCTCTGCCTGTTCCGTCACATGTTTGTATGCTTCTTCCTCGCTGGTAAATCCATTCGGTGTGGCAAGTTCCGTACCAAGCACAACACCGGAAGTCACATTGCCTTTTCCGAACACATCCACCGATGCATACAGGCGACGCTTCCACTCGTCGTAACCCACATGTTTCGCTTTTCCCGGACAGATCCATGCGAATTTTTCTTTGTCGAGCACCTCGATATCGGTCGTGTACGTCATGATTTTTGTCTCGTTGTACAGGCGCTCCAACTGGCGCTCATTAAACGCCGAAGAGATGAGCTGGCTCGGCACGCGTGCCGCATCCAGTGTCTCCGTGATCGCCTGAATCACTTCTATGTAAGCATCGAGTTCATCGTCAAAGAGTTCGTTTCCCGAAAGGATGGAACCTCCGGTCAGAAGGATCGCGGAAAAACGTCCCTTTTGTTTCAGTGCCTCGCGGACGGTCTCCGCAATGTATTTTGTCTCCTCCCGCTCTTTTGTGGCTTTTCGCATTTTAAAGCAAGGTGTCATCGGGCAGTATTTGCAGCCCTCCCCCGGCTGATCCCAGAAATGGCAGTACTGGTTTAAGCTGATATCGATCCGCTGCGGACGCGCCTGCACATACTGGTTCATTGGCACGCCGTTGGATGCTTTTTTATCGTAAAAATCAGGTTTTTCCCAATACCATACTTCCTCAAGCGGCTTTCCCTCATCGGTGATGTAAATTTTATCGTCGATCACATCCACCACGTATGGATCGCGGAATGCGTTTTCTTTGTTCAGGTCAAAATTTGTAATCAGGTACGAACCGTCCCGCAGAATCAGGCTCTCCGGCGTGTAGTCCTGCACGGTCCGGAATAACGCGATCGTTCCGGTATTTACCTGATGCACATTGGGATCGATTTTTTCCTTTGCCGCCTGTGTATACACAACGCCCCTGCGCTGCACATCTACTTTCAGCGCCCAGATTTTCGGCACATCCGGATATTTTTCCAGCACCTCATCCAGACTTGGTTCTTCCTGTCTCCAGTTTTCATTGACTGCCATACTGCTGCCCTCCTTGTGTTTCCTGTTACCATTCCATTTTTCTGCTGCAATCGCGTTTGCTTAACAGGGACTTTATCACAGGAAATGGGATTTTGAAATGAAGATATTTGAAATCGTTTACAGATCACGGTGTATATTTCATATATTTTTGGTAGGATTACAGGGGATTTGTGTAAGAATGGAAATAAGATGGAAGTTTTTTTGAAAACGTGTTCAGAGCTGCGAATACTGATTTAACATACTTTCTTGTTATTTCAGTTACAAAATATCCATAGTTTTTAACTACTTTTTCCCAAAATAGACAAAAAGCCGTAAACATAAACGCCTACAGCTTTTCTTTTATCATAAAGTTTACAATTATTAATCGGCAAACAATGGTGTTGATAAATATCTGTCACCCGAATCCGGCAATAATACCACAATGTTTTTCCCTTTGTTTTCCGGTCTTTCTGCTAAAATTTTAGCAGCCTTCAATGCTGCCCCGGAAGATATTCCTACTAACACACCTTCTGATAGTGCAAATAATCTGCCTTCTTCAAATGCATCTTCATTTTCAATTGCAATCACTTCATCATAGATCTTTGTATTTAAAACCTCAGGCACAAAACCGGCTCCAATTCCCTGAATTTTATGGGCCCCCGGAATTCCTTTTGAAAGAACAGGACTTGATGCCGGCTCAACCGCTACCACCTTTACATCAGGATTTTGTTCTTTTAAGTACTCACCTACACCTGTAACAGTACCTCCGGTTCCAACACCGGCAATAAAAATATCGACCTTTCCATCTGTCTGATTCCAAATCTCTGGTCCTGTTGTTTTCTTATGTACCGCAGGATTGGCAGGGTTTACAAACTGTCCTAAAATAATAGAGCCTTCAATTTCTCTATGTAATTCCTCTGCCTTAGCAATAGCGCCTTTCATTCCTTTGATGCCTTCTGTTAATACAAGCTCTGCTCCATATGCCTTTAGTAATTTTCTTCGCTCAATACTCATTGTTTCCGGAAGTGTAAGAACCGCTTTATATCCCTTTGCAGCTGCTACTGCTGCCAGACCAATTCCTGTATTTCCGCTGGTCGGTTCGATGATCGTTGCCCCCGGTTTTAATTTTCCACTCTTTTCAGCTTCTTCAATCATCGCCAGCGCAATTCTGTCTTTCACAGAACCGGCAGGATTTAAATATTCAAGCTTTCCCAGAAGGGTAACATTCTTCACCCCTGTTTTTTCACTGTAACGATTTAGCTTTAACAAGGGTGTTTCACCAATTAATTCCAATGCACTCTCTTTAATTTCTGCCATAACTTTTACCTCTCTTTACTATGATTTTTTAGGCGTTTGTGAAACGCCACAAGCCGCATAAATACGGCTTTTTTTGTTACCAAA
>ERZ808270.194-NODE-194-length-38178-cov-11.076437_pt1 | contig 38178 bp, 27 predicted proteins | sample MGYA00521082_ERZ808270 | MGnify/ENA primary metagenome ERZ808270 (study PRJEB31516, sample SAMN03275594) | gut metagenome | biome: mammalia-associated habitat; material: feces | host: Papio cynocephalus | place: Kenya | collected 2012-07-27 ... | reverse complement strand
CCATTGGAATGGATATAAACACTATAGCTATTGCCACTGGACTTTCAGCAAAAGAAATTAAGACCATAATAAAACATTGAAACATTAAAAGCATTGTGAGCATGATTGCCCTTTCAGCGTAAAAGGCATTGCGATTTCAGTAGAAAGACAATGTATTTTCATTGATAATAAAACCAATATAAAAATAAGGTCAATATTGATATAAACAAAATGGCAATCATAGACATGACTAAATCCATGATTGCCATGAATCAATATTCATACTCGTTCCACTTGTTTCACGCCTTTCACGGCCTTGAGTTTTTTGACAAGCTGATTAAGTCGTGCCGTGTCCTCAACTTGAATTGTGAGATTGCCAGAGAAGAGTCCATCATGAGAGTCGATATTTATGGACCGCATCACTATTTTCTCATCCTTTGATATGATATTTGTAATATTGGAAACAATGCCAATGTCGTCGTGCCCTACCACGCGCAAGGTGATGGCATACTTGGACGAGCCCTTGCCTGCCCAGCGCGCTCTCACGATGCGATAGCCAAACCTGCGACGCATCTCTGGCGCATTGGGGCAGTCTTGCCTATGCACTTTTATTCCGCCACCCGCGGTAACAAACCCAAAGATAGGGTCACCATAAATAGGATGGCAACACGGCGCAAGCTGATAGTCGATGCCCTTAAGGTTTTGGTCTATCGTGAGCACATCATCGCTCTCATGGGTTAATTCCTCTTCTGGGCTCTCAAAATTGAACTGGTCTGCTGATACTGTCTCCTTGTCCTTGTTCTCCGTGTGGTCGCGCACTTCCACATATTTGGCTATCACGTCGTTTGGATCGAGCTTACCATCTGCCACTTGCTTATAGAAGTCGGAGACCTCCTTGAACCCCATTTTTTTGATGAGGTGTGCCATTATGCTCTCGTCCGCCTCAATGTGCTTGTTTTTGAATCGGCGTTCCAAAAGTTCCTTGGCATAAAGCCCGTCTTTTTGTTGGGTTTCCTTGATGGCGAGCCTGATTTTCGATTTCGCCTTTGGCGTGACCGCTATTGATAGCCAGTCTCGCTTAGGTTTTTGGTTGCTTTGGGTTATCACCTCCACGGTGTCACCCGAATGCAGCTCCTGTCTTATCGAAACAGCCTTGCCATTCACCTTGCCTCCAACACAGGTATTGCCAATGTTGGAGTGTATGCGGTAAGCGAAGTCGAGCACCGTGGATCGAGCCGGAAACTTGAAAAGGTCTCCACGCGGCGTGAACACGTAAATGTCGTCGGGTTGGAGCGACATCTTGAACTGATCCATCACCTGCAGGTTGTCACCGGCCTCCAACGCCGCACGTATGTTGGCAAGCCATTCATCCATCTGTCCGCCACTCTTTATGCCTTTGTAGCGCCAGTGGGCCGCAAGGCCGTGTTCGGCAATGTCGTCCATGCGCTCGGTGCGAATCTGCACTTCCACCCATTTATTTTCCGGACCGAGCACGGTGATGTGCAAACTCTCATAACCATTCGACTTAGGAACCGAAAGCCAATCGCGCAATCGCTTGGGGTTGGGTTGATACATATCGGTGATAATGGAGTAAACCTGCCAACACTGTTGTTTTTCCATTTCTAAAGGCGAGTCAAGGATGATGCGTATGGCGAAGAGATCATAAATTCCCTCAAATCCACACTGCTGTTTCTTCATCTTCTGCCAGATGGAATGGATAGACTTTGTGCGCCCTTTCATGTGGAACTTCAGCCCTGCATTTTCCAGCCTTTCGCGAATAGGGCCTATAAAGCGGCCTATATAGGCGTCACGACTTGCCTTGGTAGCGTTGAGCTTCTCTTTTATCATGTAGTAAGCATCATGCTCCATGTATTTAAGCGAGAGATCCTCAAGCTCCGACTTCAACGTATACAAGCCGAGCTTATGTGCAAGAGGCGCATATAGATACGACGCCTCTTCCGACACCTCACGCCGTGCGTCCTCCATGGGCGTGTCGCGTATGAGACGCATCACGCACACGCGGTCAGCAATCATGATGAGTATGACACGCATATCCTCGGCAAAAGACAGCAGCAAATTACGGAAGTTGTCGCTACCTATAACAGGGTTTTTGTCGTATAGATGCTGTATCTTGTAAAGCCCATGGACGATATGTTCCACCGTGTCACCATATTTTTCAGCCACTTCCACGAAGTTGTCTACATGACACGCCCACAAGAGTGTGGCTATTACCGACTCGCGTCGCAATCCAATCTCGTCCACGCAGATGCGTGCCGTTTCCATGGCCGTGACTATAGGGTTCAGACCGAACACGTCGCGGCTCACCCGACCGTCGGCAATGGCCTTGCGCAGACTTGCCTTGAGCTTGGCCATGTCTTCGCGCGGCATTGCCTCGCCAACCTTGTCGAAGATATAGCGGCGCAATTGCCAAACCTCGTCAAGCTCTTCGCGAGTAAAAACAAAAGGCTTGTCTTCCATTTATCATTCCTTTAAGTTATCCTATTATGGCGTCAGCAGGTATATATATCAGGCTGTTGGTGCAGAATCAGTTATTCTGCCAGGCACTTGTCAAGTTCCGCTTCAATGGCCTTACGGTCGATATGTTGACCTATGAACACTATTTTCTGCATACGGTCGCCAACCTTAGAGTCCCAATCTTTCTTCACGTCAGGGTTCTTGGCGAGGAAGTCTTCGAGTTCATCGGCTGGCATCGTGGCATACCATTGACCAGCATTGGTGATGTTGAACTGCTTGCCCGACTGTTCAAAGAGATAACACGTGTCTTTCTCATCGGCAAAATAGCACATGCCCTTGGCACGCACCACGCCTTTTGGCCATTTTGTTGACACGAACTCATCAAAATCCCCAAGACTCATTGGCTCGCGTCGCTTCCAAACAAACGTCTGTATGCCATACTCCAAGGCCTCGCCACTTTCTTCGTTCTCAAGTTCATCATCATCGTCCTCCATGGCCTCAATCCATCGAGCAGATGTCGCCACTTTGTCAAAGTTGAAGAGGTGGGTATTGAGTATTTTGTCAATATCCACGTCACCATAATTGCAATCATATATCTCTGCCTTTGGCTGTATGGCCTTAATCACGGCACGCAAGTGATGCAATTCATCTGGCGACACCTCGGAAGCCTTGTTGAGCAAGATTATGTTGCAGAACTCTATTTGCTGTATTACGAGGCTTTCAAGGTCGTCCTCACCCATGTTAGGCTTCTGCAAGGCATCGCCAAGGCCGAATTCGTCGCGCATGCGAAGAGCGTCTACCACGGTCACGATAGAGTCAAGGCGTGCCACACCATTTTTCATGATTTTCTCCGGAATCATGCGAGGATAAGTGGAGATGGTCTGGGCGATAGGCGCAGGCTCACAGATGCCAGAGGCCTCAATGACTATGTAGTCGAACTTCTTTTGATTTATGATGTCGTTGAGCTGCTGCACGAGATCCATCTTAAGCGTGCAACAGATGCAGCCATTCTGAAGAGCCACGAGAGAGTCGTCTTTTTGACCCACCACTCCACCGTTCTCAATGAGCGAGGCGTCGATGTTGACCTCGCCTATGTCATTGACGATAACGGCGAACTTTATGCCCTTCTCATTCTTTAATATCCTATTGAGAAGGGTGGTCTTTCCACTGCCCAAATAACCCGTGAGCAGTAAAACGGGTGTTTCCTGTCTTTCCATTGTGTTTTGCATTCATGGCCAATAGGCCGGTATTTGTTGCAAAAGTACAAAAAAGGTGCCAAAAGCGTTGCTTGAAAGACAAAGATTAATGTTTCAGAACCATAATAATTTCTAAATGTCGTTCTTCATCTCCCACCCTGTCATCGTAGACACCACGGGGATGAGCGTGGACGCTATTTTCTGGTGACCTTTCCAGTTGGGATGCCAGTCTGAGCCAATGTCGTGACCTTTGACTACAATGTTTGGCATGGGCTCTGCCACGCGCACACTCTTCATGCCCGATACTTTCTCGCCAAGTTCCTTAAGCGCGGCAAGAAGAAATATGTTGGCGGAATGTGGAGTGACACAAAGCACTGGTATCCTTTCACCATAATGACTTTTTGCCGTCTTGATAAGCTTCACGTATTTGCTTACGTAGTCGGCAGGGGCACCACTCCTTGAGAAATCGTTGGTGCCGAGATTTATGATTACAAGGTCTGGGCGATACTGGTTGAAATCATAGGCTATGGAATCATGGTCATCGAAGAGCAACTGATAACGCTGACTCATTGTGCGCATGGTCTTCCCGGCATAATTGCGTGTCACGCCCATGCCAGAGTGAGCCACTATCACGTAGTCGGCATCAAAATAACGTGCCAGCGCACAAGCGTAAGACTTGTCGCAGTTTTCTGTCTTCAACTCGAAATGGCTATCTTGTGTGCCCTCTGACCCGTAGCCGCAAGTGTAGCTGTCGCCAATCACTTCTATCAAGCGCTGCTTAGGCTGTACGGCCGTGAACGAACCTTTGCCTCCGGCCGTGAACGAGAAAATCGTAGAACGTCCATATTCACCTTCTGTAACCTTCTGCAAACGAAGGCGGTGTGTACCCTTTCCAAGTTTATTGGCGAGTAAGACATCGTGTGGCTCTTTGCCTGTGAAACGCAACTTGCCAACGAGTTTGCCGTCTATGAACACTTGATGATAGCTTTCCCCCTCTTCGCTCATTCTCACCGAGATGGAAGAGCCTGTAAAATCTGTCTGGACATAGGTGCCTACCCAATCGTAGCTCACCGCTCCATCGTCCATGCGCTGCACACGCCCTGTAAAACTGATGTTAGGGTCATTGGCCTTCACCGTGCGGTCGGCCATGGCAACAGTCACGGTCATGAAAAGCACGACAGCAAAGGATATTAGTTTTTTCATTGACTTATATATAGATTGTCATATTGTCAGGTAACAGTTGGATTGTCAGGAAACAGTTATGGGTAGCCACCGCTGGCTACCCATAATTATTATAATGCTGGGCACGCCTTTTCGCAAGCAAACTGACTATTTTTTCCTCTGCGACTTGCGGTTAGCTCTTTGCTCGCGATATTTGGCTTTCTGCCGTGCCGACCCAGAGCCATGCGCCCCTGTTATATATTTTTTCTTCTTGGCCTTGGTCTTTACCTTGTCATCGTCAGCCTTTGGTCCTGACGACTTCTTGAAATTAATGCCATTGACGAGAATCTCCTCGAAATCATCCATGAGGTAAATGTTTAGTGATGGAACAAGCGCACATGTGTCATTGCCATGGCTATGCCGTATTTGTCGCACGTGTCGATTACATTGTCGTCACGAATGGAACCTCCTGCCTGGGCGATAAACTCCACTCCACTCTTGTGGGCGCGCTCGATATTGTCGCCGAAGGGGAAAAAAGCATCTGATCCAAGGCACACGTCCTTGTTCTGGGCTATCCACTCTTTCTGCTCAGTACGGAGGAACGGTTCCGGTTTCTCCGTGAACCACTGCTGCCATGCACCATCGCGCAACACGTCATCATATTCCTCTGATAGATACACGTTGATGCAATTGTCGCGATCGGCACGGCGAATATGCTCCTTGAAAGGCAAACTGAGCACTTTCGGGCTCTGCCTCATCCACCACTCGTCGGCCTTGTTGCCAGCCAAGCGCGTGCAATGGATTCGGCTCTGCTGACCGGCGCCAATGCCAATCGCCTGGCCGTCCTTTGTGTAGCACACCGAGTTGGACTGAGTATATTTCAACGTGATGAGGGCTATCTTTAAGTCGCGAATAGCCTCTGGCGTAAACGTCTTGTTCTTAGTGGGAACGTCTTCGAAAAGCTTTGGGTCTGAGAGATCCACATTGTTGCGACCTTGCTCGAAGGTCACGCCAAACACCTGCTTGCGTTCCACAGGCTCTGGAACGTAGTCAGGATCTATCTTTATTACGCAATACGTACCCTTGCGCTTTGCCTTCAATATGGCGAGAGCCTCAGGGGTGTAACCTGGGGCAATCACCCCATCGCTAACTTCTCTCTTTATAAGCTTGGCTGTTGCCTCGTCGCAGGTATCGCTCAAGGCACAGAAGTCGCCATAAGAACACATGCGGTCTGCACCACGGGCACGGGCATAAGCGTTTGCAAGCGGCGTAAGCTCGAAATCGACATCGTCCACGAAGTATATTTTCTTCAAAGTGTCGCTCAGCGGAAGTCCCACTGCGGCTCCTGCCGGACTGACGTGCTTAAACGACGCCGCGGCTGGCAGGCCTGTCGCAGCCTTCAGCTCCTTGACAAGTTGCCAAGAGTTGAGTGCATCGAGAAAATTGATGTATCCGGCACGGCCATTAAGGATTTCCACTGGCAGCTCACCATGTTCCATGAAGATGCGGGCTGGCTTTTGGTTGGGGTTGCACCCGTACTTTAGTGCGTATTCCTTCATTATTAATTGAGATTTAATGAATGTTGTGGCAAAGGTAACAAAAAAAGTCGTATCTTTGCCGCACGTTACAGAAAAAGTATGTGAGAAAATGAAAAGAGACTTGAAACTTCTTATTGAGTCAACTGGTAAGAAGGCAAAGGAGGGTAAGCATGAGCTTGGGCACGACCTTGACAGCCTCTCCAAAAAGTTGTTGAGACACCACATCAACTTGAGCGCGTCATCATTGAAGAAGCTCCTTGAGCTTGTGACGGGCAAACGCAAGCTGTCATTGGCTGCCCGCAACCGTCTCGCCCTTTTCGCGGGATTCCAGAGCTGGAGCGACCTCGAGGATGCCATTCATGGAAACACCGACGCAAGCGTAAACTACAAATAACGGCAAAAACGAAGAGCCGCTCCTCCGATTCGAAAGAGCGGCTCTTTTTAGCTTTGTCAAGCGTAATATTATTCTCCAGTGACGACACGCCTCTCCTGAATGCGAGCAGCCTTACCAGTGAGCTTGCGCAGATAGTAAAGCTTGGCGCGACGCACCTTACCGTGCTTGTTGACCTCGATATGGTCGATAGCTGGTGACTCAGCGGGGAAGATACGCTCCACACCCACTGTGCCAGACATCTTGCGCACGGTGAAGCGTTTCTTGTCTCCGTGACCGCATATCTTGATTACGACGCCACGATAGAGCTGGATACGCTCCTTTGAACCCTCGACGATTTTGTAAGCGACAGTGATAGTGTCACCTGCCTTGAATGCAGGAATCTGCTTGCCGGTTGCAAATGCTTCCTCAGCAACTTTAATTAAATCCATTTTTAATTGTAATGATTAAATGTTGTCCGTCGCTCCAACCCGACATGGCCCAGGAACACTTCTCCCAACCAGCGGTCGAGCCGAAAAGCTGTGCAAAGGTACTGACTTTTAATGTAATAGAAAAGTTTTACGACGCTTTCTATTTATTTTTAACACTTGTCTTTATTTTAAATGCGCAAGCGTAAGCATCAACTTACCTATGTAAATGCCGCTTTTGCCATTCTGGTCGTCGGGCGTTGGATTGCCGTCGGCATTATCCACATAACGCAGTTTCTTGAAATAAGTATGGCTGTGGCCTCCAAGCACGAGGTCAATGCCACGAGTGTGGCTTATAACCTCCTGGTCGCCCATGCCTTTTTCCTCCCATCCCAAATGGGATATGCAAATCACGAGGTCGCAATGCTTCTTCTTCAGTATGTCAACCATTTTCTGTGCTGTGGCCACGGGGTCAAGATACTCGGTAGAACGGTAGTTGTTGTGGTCAACCAAGCCATCAAGTTTTGGAGCGAGGCCGAACACGCCTATTCTCACGCCGTTGCGCTTTATTATGACATATGGCTTCACTATCTTGTCAAGGCCGAACTCATGGAAACGATAGTTGGCGCACACCACTGGGCAGTTGAGCTTCTTGAATAGGCGCGCCATGTTTTCCAGTCCGAAGTCAAACTCGTGGTTGCCCACCGTGACCGCGTCGTAACGCATCATGTTCATCAGGCCAACCTCAACATCGCCCTTGAACAATGTGTAGTATGGTGAGCCTTGCGAAAAGTCGCCACTGTCGAAGAGCAAGAGCTTGGGGTCTACGGCACGCTCTTCCTTCAGCATGGCCACACGGCGAAGGAAACCTCCACGGCCAGCCTGCAAAGTGTCGGCAAGGTGCGTCGACAACGGCATCACACAACTATGCGTGTCATTGGTGTGAAGTATGGTGAGGCGCTTCTGCGCGAACATGGTCATGCCACCGCAGAGCAGCACCAATAAGAATATGTATCTTAACGTCTTCATTATTTATTCTAATGTGTAAATTATTGACTTTCTGCTTTAATGCTATATATACCGTGTCTATCTCTCCAGCATCACCCTACCTTCGACCTTTGCGTCAACGGCCTTGCCTTGGGCTTGCTGCCGCTTAAAATATTTCACTATGACGTGTCTCACGTCATCTGCCTCGCTCGATGGCGACACCACATTGGTCTTGGCCTTAAACGCCGTCAAGCCATCATTGCCTTGCGCAAGATAGTCGAGCGTGGCGACCCTGTATTTTTTACTTGGGTCTATCGGTTGTCCATTCACCGTGACGGTCTTCAGCGTTCCGTCAGAGGCCACGGTCATCCTCACGCTATGGCTCACGCCTTCGCCATGCCTTGCAGCCATCTCCTTGAACAGTTGAAGGGTCTTATCACCGCTGAGTGTAAGGAAGCAAATGTGGTTCTCGAAAGGAGCCACGTCCAACACGTCGCCATAGGTTACAGTGCCTGCCGGCAACGAAGCGCGTATGCCGCCCATGTTGTAGACACCGAAGTCCGGCTTCTCGCCAAAGAGCGTCCCACCCCACACGAGGATGTCGGAAAGGAGGTTACTGAGATCGCTCTCTGGCTTTTGAGCCTTCATGGGGTGTGCCGTCGTACCGACCACGGGCGACATTTTTTCGCTTACCTCGCGCTCATAGGGCTTGATGAACGCCGCGGCTTGAGCGTCAGGATTGGCATCGTAGCGATTGTCCACGAGTACGCGAGTGCGGTCCACGCTGATAAGGTGGTAAGGGGTGTGACAAGACGTGGCAAGCAAAAGCGCCACAATTGGAAGGAAACTTTTCATCTTTACTGAATATCTCATTATGATGTGTGTTTATCGAGATTTGTGTGTCATTCAAAATAGAAAGTCAAGGCTATCATCTTGGAGTGTGCCTTGCTCACGGAGTTGGCAAAGACACGCGTCGATGGATCATGTATTTGGGCGGCGTGGCCAGTGTCAAGGCTGTTGGTCAAGCCAAACATGAACTTCAGTTCCGGTCTCAACTTGAAAAAAGGCAAATAAAAGTCGCAGCCTAATCCGGCCTCAAAGAACAGGTCGTAGCGTTTCAACTTGATTATGTCATCGTTTCTGCCACTGAGGTTCACCACTGGACTAATCCCAGCCATGACATACGGCCTATGGTTGCCCGAGCGTTTCGAAGCATATATCATGTCAGCGGAACAACCTATATAAACCGACTTCAGATTCTGCGTACGACTACGCATACTGTCTGGTGACTCTTCACTCACATTTTGCATGGTGACGTGTCTGCTGCCAAAATATAGCGTCGGTGCAAGGCGTAATGAAAAATTACTGTTAAGTCGTGCCTCGCCAAGCACGCCAACATGAAATCCATAGTCGTAGCGGTCTTGGTCTGTGGTTATGGTGTATGTCTGCGTGCTGCCATCGTCGAGCGTCACTGTCTGTGGCCCAACGTTCACAAACTCAAGATCTTGGGCGTGCGTGCCTACAAGTATGCCGAAATGAAACGGACGCAAGTCGGTATAAGGTCTGTTCTGCACAGTCATATCCTGAGCGTACATGCCCAACGACGCAAGCAGGAAGAGTGTGGCGCAAACTAATTTGTTCATATATTGAATAACGAGTCAAACGGCATTTTATTGCAATCTGTCATGTGTAAAATACCTCATACAAGGTATTGAAATGTTAAATCGCAAAAAAAATCATACCCATTTGTAGGTATTTGTACAAAAGTCTGTATCTTTGCAGAGCAAACGCATTGTAGAGGAGGGCGATTGCTATATTCGCATCCCCTATGAAGACATTGCAACCAGCTTATACAAAAACATTATTAATTCATAAATTTTCAACAACTATGGCATACGTAATTGGTGACAACTGTGTCGCATGCGGAACTTGCATCGACGAGTGCCCAGTAGGAGCTATCTCTGAGGGCGACATCTATCACATCAACCCAGATGAGTGCACAGAGTGCGGCACATGCGCTTCTGTTTGCCCCAACGAGGCAATCAGCCTTCCTGAGTAAATCTTTCATTTATAAAGGATAAATCAAAGGCGCTCCAAAAGTCTTATGGCTTTTGGAGCGCCTTTTTCTTGTTTGCCCCGTATGTTTACTTCTGCACAAACCATATAGGCGTGCCTTGGGTCACCAATGGTGTCGTGCCATTATCCAGTGCGCCGTCGATATAAGCGCCGTACACAAGGAGCTGCAACTGCATGATCTTTGACGTGGCGTTGTACTGGCCGAAAGAATAAGAGTTGTTGACATAGAACACCAACTTAACCTCATGATCCTTGCCACCATAATTCACATTGTAGGTAATGCCTGTCGGATTGATGAGCCACTGGACTGGGTTCGTGTTGACGAAACCGATATAGCAATTCATCTGCTTGGAAGGCTGTGAGGCTATGGCCGCGCGAATCTCCTTGTGCTCCGTGGTGGTAGTGTCGATTGCTGATGCAATGGCCTTGGCTGACACATTGTTAAAGACCATCGTGGAGTCTGACGTGACATTCCATGATGCCGGAATGCTGTCTGTCTTGTTGTTGCCATTCTCGGTTCTTCCGGAAATGTAGACCAACTTGCCTGTGTGAGGTCCTGCCACACTGTAATAGCATTGCTGAATCTGCTCTGGCGTGAGATTCCTGCTGTTGTCGTCATCACTGTTCAAGCACGAAGACATGCCGAAGACCGTGAGCACCGCTGAAAGGAAGAATCCAAAAAACTTGATTTTTCTCATTTTTATTATTAAATATTTGATTGTTTATACGTGTTGTTGTCAAGGCATTATAATGCCATACTAAAAAGTAAATGCAAGGTTTTAAGAAACCTTGCACCAAAAACACGAAAAAAGTTTAAAAATCGAACCTCACCTCTGACATTATTTTTCTTGTCGCGCCCGCAAGGCTCTCAACAAACTCTCCTGCCCTCTTGCGACTCTGCGCAAGGGCATTGTCATCTTCAAGTTTGCGCATTATGTTCACGAAATCGTCATAGTTGGCTATCTCGAAGCCGCCTCCTGCCTTGAGCAGTCCTTGCGCCTCTTGGAAGTTCTTATTGTTTGGGCCGAAGATGACCGGCTTGCTCCAAACGGCGGCCTCCAGCACATTGTGTATGCCCACACCGAAGCCTCCGCCAACATAGGTGACATCGGCATAGCGATATATGCTCGACAACAAGCCAAAGCAGTCTATTATAAGACACTCTGCATCGCGCACTCTGTCGTCAGTGGCCTCGGTATAGCGCACCGTCTTGCGCTCAAGCTTGCCCAAGATTTGCTTCAAGTGGTCCTCGCCTATCACGTGTGGGGCTATTATGAGTTTCCAGTCGTGGTGCTCATTGAAATACTTTATAAAGATGTCCTCGTCGGGAGGCCAACTGCTACCAGCTATGAATACACGAGGATGCTCCTCCACCGTGCCACCGATAAACTTCTCCACTATCGGCAGCGACTTGCACGCATCCCTGATTTGCAGCACACGGTCGAAACGCGTATCGCCAGTCACCGAGACACAGTCAATGCCAATGGACTTGAGCAACTCGCGGCTTTTCTCGTTCTGCACGAAGAAATGGGTGAAGCAGCCCAACACCTTGCCATAGTTCTTGCCATAGCTGCGGAAGAAAATCTGGCTTGGACGGAAAATGCTCGACACCGAATAGGCCGGCACGTGTCGAGCCTTGAGAAGATGGAGATAGTTTGACCAGAACTCATACTTGATAAAGAACGCCATCACGGGGTTGGCCAGCCGCATGAAGCGGCGGGCATTGCGGATAGTATCTATCGGTAGGTACACTATGACATCGGCTCCACCATAGTCTTTCCTAACCTCATAGCCCGATGGCGAGAAAAACGTGAGCAGAATCTTATATTCGGGATGCTCGCGCCTTATAGTCTCCATGATGGGTCGTCCTTGCTCAAACTCACCAAGTGAGGCCGCATGAAACCACACATACTTGGCGTTGGGATCAATCTTTTCTCTCAGCACGCGGAAAGTCTCATGTTCGCCTTTCCACATGGTTCGCACCTTCTTTGAGAAGAACGACGCCACCCATACGCCAATGTTGTATAGAAATATAAACAGTTCGTACATCAGCCCAGCACCTCAATGGCTTTCTCCATTCGCCTTATGGTCTCTTCCTTGCCGAGGAATGCCGAGATGTCGAACATGCCCGGTCCCTTGCCAATGCCCACGAGAGCCAGACGCCAAGCATTCATCACGTCGCCCATCTTGTAGCCCTTGTCGGCAATCCACTTCTCAACCACAGGTTCCTGCCCCTCCACGGAGAAGTCGCTGATGCCGTCGAGAACGTCGGCAAGCTCGCTCATCTGCTGGGCAGAGAAGTCTTTCCAGCGTTTCTTCGCCGTCTTCTCGTCGTAGGCCGTCGGCGCGATGAAGAAGAAAGAGCACAGCGGCCACAACTCCTTGACGAAGTTGACACGGTCTTTCATCAGGTGCACCACCTGCCTTACGCGGTCAAACGACTCGTCAATGCCGTTGTTGGCAACTATCGGGGCAAAAAGCGTGGCAATCTCGTCATCGCTCTTGCGCAGGATATACTCGTGGTTGAACCAGATGCCTTTTTGGTAATCGAACTTGGCGCCACTCTTCGAGCACTTGGTAATGTCAAACGCCTTCACGAGTTCGTCGAGCGAGAACAGCTCCTGGTCTGTGCCAGGGTTCCAGCCCAAGAGTGCGAGGAAGTTGACCACCGCCTCGGGGAAGTATCCACTCTCACGATATCCCGACGACACCTCACCCGTCTTGGGGTCGTGCCATTCGAGAGGGAACACGGGGAAGCCAAGACGGTCTCCATCGCGCTTCGACAGCTTGCCCTTGCCCTCTGGCTTGAGAAGCAACGGCAGGTGTGCGAAGCGAGGCATTGTGTCTTCCCAGCCAAAAGCCTTGTAGAGCAGCACGTGGAGCGGAGCGCTTGGCAGCCACTCCTCGCCGCGAATCACGTGGGTGATTTCCATGAGGTGGTCGTCCACGATGTTGGCGAGATGATATGTGGGCAACTCGTCTGCGCTCTTGTAGAGCACCTTGTCGTCGAGGATGTCGCTCTTCACGCACACGTCGCCACGAATGAGGTCGTTGACGTGAATCTCCTCGCCTGGCTCGACCTTGAAACGCACGGTGTACTGGGCATCGGAGTCGAGCAAACGCGCAACCTCTTCTTTGGGCAACGTAAGGGAGTTGCGCATGGACATGCGCGTGTGGGCGTCATATTGGAAGTTCTTCACCTCCTCGCGCTTTTTCTCCAATTCCTCAGGAGTGTCAAAGGCGATGTATGCCTTGCCGTCGTCGAGAAGCTGCCTCACGTATTTTTTGTAGATCTTCCGACGCTCACTCTGGCGATAGGGGCCATGCTCCCCACCGAAAGACACACCTTCGTCAAACTTGATTCCGAGCCACTTGAACGACTCTATGATATAGTCTTCTGCCCCTGGCACGAAGCGATGACTGTCGGTGTCCTCTATGCGGAACACGAGGTCGCCACCATGCTGGCGGGCAAACAGATAGTTGTACAAAGCCGTGCGGACACCGCCAATATGCAGCGGGCCGGTAGGACTTGGGGCGAAACGCACCCTGACTTTTCTTTCTGACATATCCAAGAATAAATATTTTGGGGAACTTCTTCTTATTCCCCAAGGAATTATTTTTTGCAAAATTAATACTTTTTTTCTGCTTTAATTGATTTTTTTCGTATTTTCGCAGCAAAAACACATTGGCATCAATATAAAAAGCCCTATTTAAGTCTGTGACATGAACACTTTCAAGAAAATCATGGGACAAGAGGAGAACATCTGGCACTGCCTGGCAATTCGTTGCGGGCTCGTGTTCTTAACCTCTCTCATCATCATCTGGTTTCTTCCGCGCAACGAGGCGAAGCAATATGCCTACGAGATTGGCGAGCCATGGCATTATGGCACGCTTATAGCCAAATTCGACTTTCCCATCTACAAGACCGACGAGACGGTGCAACGGGAACGTGACTCGCTGCTCCATTCCTTCCAACCTTACTACAACTATGACAGCAGCGTGGAGTCGGTACAAACGGCAAAGCTCAGGGTGGAACTGGCAAAGGCAGGGACGCTGCCACCGGGATTCGCGCAGGCCTTGATAGAAAAGCTGCACAGACTCTACCAGACGGGCATCATGGGAACGCCGCAATACAACTCCTTCAACAACGACACCACGTCGCAAATCAGGGTGGTCTTCGGCAAGGACGCCGAGTCGAGGAAGGTGAGCCTCTTGTTCTCTACCATGACAGCCTATGAGCAACTATTGGACGACGGCTATCTCGCCAAAGAGAGGTTGCTTATGCAGAGGCTGAACATGAACGACTACATAATGCCGAACCTCATCCTCGACAAGAACCGCACGGAGACAGCACGCAACGACTTGCTATCGGGCGTGACGCCGGCAAGCGGAATGGTGATGGCCGGACAGAAAATAATCGGGCAGGGCGACATGGTCGACGATTACAATTATCGGGTACTCAACTCCATGGAGAAAGAAATAGACCGCCGCCAGGCCGGCAAGACGCAGATAACGCGCCATTTCGTGGGCAACATCATCTACGTGGTGGCCTTCGTGCTGCTCTTCACGCTCTACCTCACGCTCTTCCGCCGCGACTATTTCTCCAAGCCAAGGTGCGTGGCCATGCTCTACACCTTCATAGCCTTGTTTCCGCTATGCGTGTCGCTGATGATGGAGCACAGCTACTTCAGCTTCTCTGTCTACGTGCTGCCATTCGCCATGGGTCCCATCTTCGTGCGCATATTCATGGACTCGCGCACGGCGTTTATCACGCATCTCGTCACCGTGCTCATATCGGCGTGCGCCTTGCGCTATCAGTTCGACTTCATCATCATCCAAACCATCGCAGGCCTGATAGCCATCTACTCGCTGCGAGAAGTTTCCACGCGCTCGCAAATATTCCGCACTGCGCTGTGGGTCTTCGTGTCAACCTGCGCCATGTATTTCGCCTTGAAGCTAATGGAGAGCAATGGCGACATGAGGTTCGGACGGAGCATGTACTACCACTTCCTCATCAATGGCGTGCTGCTTCTCCTCGCCTACCCACTAATGTTCGTCGTGGAGAAGACGTTTGGCTTCGTCTCGGTGTTGACGCTCATAGAGCTTTCAGACACCAACAAGGGATTGCTACGCAAACTGTCGGAGATAGCGCCAGGCACGTTCCAGCACTCCATCACCGTGGGAAACCTCGCCTCGGAGATAGCAAACAAGATAGGGGCCAAGGCGACCCTCGTGCGCACCGGAGCGCTCTATCACGACATAGGGAAAATGAAAAACCCGGCTTTCTTCACCGAAAACCAGCAAGGCGGCGTGAACCCACACGACAACCTGACCGAGAAAGAAAGCGCGAGAATAATAATAGCGCACGTGACCGACGGCGTGAAACTGGCCGAGGAGTATAACCTGCCGGTGGTGATTCGCGACTTCATACTCACGCACCACGGCTGTGGGATGTCTAAATATTTCTACATTAAATATCAAAACGAGCATCCTGACGAGGTGGTCGACAAGAGCCCGTTCACATATCCTGGCCCCAACCCTTCAACACGCGAGCAGGCGATACTCATGATGGCAGACTCTTGCGAGGCGGCGTCACACTCGCTGAAAGTGTACACCGAGGAGAGCATCGCCAAGCAGGTCAACCAAGTGGTAGACCAGCAGGTCAAGGACGGGCTTTTCAGCGAGTGCAAGATTACGTTCTACGACATTGCGGTGGCCAAGCAGGTGCTGATAGAGCGTCTCAAGGCTATCTACCACACGCGAATACAATATCCCGAGCGGATGACAAAGGAGAAATAGACACAAAAAAGTGCTTCGCCACATGCAATATTTCGTTCTTCCCGGCATTTATACAATCGATACGAAGCATAAACATTATTAATAACATAAGAAACAAACAAAGATGAATAAAGCAATTGCCCAATTGGGCTATGCGGCCATGACGACTGCCATGGCCGCCATGACGCTCGGTTCATGCGCCACAAAGAAAGCCCAACAGGAGAAAGATGACAACATGCAGATAGTGAGGGGCAACGACATGGACAACACGTACCTCATATTCAGCGACGCGCAACGCTCGACGGTGGAAAATACCAACGAGTTCGCGCTCAACCTTTTTCGCACGCAAGCCGGAATGGACTCAAAGGTGGTTTCACCGGTAAGCGTGGCATACCTCATGGGATTGCTCGCCAACGGAGCCAACGGAAGCACCCAAGCTGAGATAATGAAGGCGCTGAACATGGGCGGCACGTCGCTGTCGACACTGAACGAGACCTACAAGGGCATCATCAACACGGCTTCACGTCGCGATAGCCAGACGCAAGTGAACATAGCCAACTGCGTGGCGGTGAACAAGCAGGTGACGCTCAAGGACGACTACAAGACAGCCATGCAGACCCTCTACGACGCTAACGTGGAGAGCATGGATTTCGCATCATCCAAGGCCCTGTCGAAAATCAACGGATGGTGCTCGAAGCAAACCAACGGCATGATACCCAAGATCGTGAGCCAACTCGACCCTAACGCCACGGCAGTGCTGATGAACGCAGTTTATTTCAACGGCACTTGGGCAGACAAGTTCGAAAAGGCTGACACCAAGACCGAGAACTTCCGCGGCTACACACGCGACATAAAAAAGGTGCCGATGATGCACCAGGAGGGCAAGTTCTCCTACACGGACAACAAGGACTTCGCGGCCGTGACGCTTCCCTATGGCAACGGCTCCTACTCTATGACCGTCATCCTGCCAGCTGAGGGCAAGTCGACAACCGACATCCTCAATTCGCTCACCGCTAAGACGCTTGAGCAGACACGACGCGACATGACGGAGTGTGTCGTCGACCTGAAGTTGCCTCGCTTCTCCACGACAACCGAGACAAAGCTCAATGAGCCCATCGCGACACTCGGCGCGGCATCCATATTTAAGCCTTCGGCCGACTTCAGCAACATGGCCAACGTTTCCATGTTCGTGTCCTCGATGTTGCAGAAGGCAAAGATTGAGGTGAGCGAGGAAGGCACCAAGGCAGCTGCCGTGACAGCGGCCATCATGACCATGTCGGCACTGCGCCCAGAAGAGCCACGCCACGTCACCTTCCATGCCAACCGTCCGTTCATCTACCTTATCACAGAGCGCAACTCGAAAGCCATTTTCTTCATCGGGCAGTATACAGGAGAATAAAACGGATATTATCCATCTTTTTTCTTCCGATAAATATATACAACTACGAGATTAGGCTCTGTAACGCAAAGAGGGTGTGACAACAGTCACACCCTCTTTGCGTTACAAGTATAATGTCCAAGAAATTGTGGCATCCTATATAGTAAGACGCCACTATTTCTAAGTTTTTCTAAATCAATATCCTGGGTTCTGCACAATCTTGGAGTTCACCTGAATCTGGTCCAGCGGTATGGCAAGCCAATAGTTCTTTGGAGCCGTGAACTTTCTCACTCCGCTCTCACGGGCTGTGGCCAATGGCTGCTTGTAGAACGCTGCTGCGGTCTTTCCGTCAAGATGCCACGAAGCCTGCGTACGCATCAGCTCCTTGTCGGCAATTTTCCAGCGGCGTATGTCGTGGAAGCGACGGCCTTCCATCGCCAACTCTATTGAGCGTTCCTGGTGAAGCACCTGACGAAGCTTGTCGCCCGTGGGTATGCCTCCCGCCTTGGCCCAAGACTCTTGGAATGTTGGCAAGCCGCTGCGCTGGCGAATCTTGTTCAGATAGACTAAGCTCTGCTCGCTCAACTTGCCGTTGTACTCGAAATCAGCCTCCGCATAGTCCAAATACAGCTCAGCCAAGCGCATGAACGGATACACGTATTTGCTGTTGGTATACTTTTTCGTGGTCCAATTGTATGAGTCTGCCGAAGAGACCCATTTTTGGCAATAATAGCCATTGCTGGTTTGGTACTCGTTATTGTCATCTCCATCATTTTGCTGTTCCTCTCCCCTGCGGCATTTCAGGGTGATGGTGCCACCGGCAATTTCGTAAGTTCCGCGGTCGTAGCCGATGGATGCATAGAATCGCGGCTCACGGTTGGTGTTCCACAGTGCAGTAGAATCACCGTTAGCCAGCTTAACCACCTCATAAGGGTCTTTGCCCTTGGTCTCAGGATCGTCATCCCAAGGAAGTCCATTCTTGGTATAGTACCAGCTAATGCAATCCCAGCTGGGTACCAGGTAGCCTCTGAATCCTGTGCCAGAATATCCGGGCTTGCGATTTTTGGTCATGCGAGGAGCTATGGCTTTTACATCGTAACTGACTGTACCTTGGTCGCCCAATCCGAAAAGCACCTCGTTGAGATTGGCTTGGTTGAAGGTTCCGTTTTCACCTACGAAAGCGAAGTGATAATTGTTCTTTCCCTGCGTAGGGTCAGTCGTCGGCCAGGTGCCATAAAGCTTATAGCCATTCTGCTCGCAATAGTCGATGGCAGCCTTGGCAGCGTCCATCGCCTTCTTCCATTTCTCGCGGTCGTAGGTCAGGTTCATCAGCTGCGTGCCGTCCTGGTTCTTGAAATTAGCATAATACTCGCTGTTGCCATTTACCAATGGTGATGCCGCATAGAGCAGCAAGCGCGCCTTGTAGCCCAAAGCAGCAGCGGCAGTAGCCTGTCCAGGACGATCTACTTGTTTGGCGGGCAAGAGCTTGGCGGCCTCGTCGTATTGCTGGGCAATGAAGTCCACACATTCGTCGTAAGGAGAACGAGCCAGCTTCATGTCTGCCGGGGAAGAGTTGAGGGAATATTCTTGCTTGACCAAAGGGATGGGGCCGTAATACTCCAGCATGATTTGGTGGTAATAGCCTATCAAGAAATGGGCTTCTCCTGCCCAGTCGTTCTTTTGATCCTGTGTGGCATCGGGCACGTCGTTGATATGATTCAGCAAGTCGTAACAGTTGCGTATGCTTTCCCACACGTCTTTTTTCTGAACGCCAGTGGGGTAGCTGGCGGCCGACTGGCTCCACAAGGCATAATAGGTGGATGATGGAGACTCCATGTCATAAAGCAGACTCTTCCAATGGAACCAGCGTACATCTCCGTACCACCCCGTCATGAAGTCGTTTCCCGCCGTCCAGTCAGGAAACTGTTGAGGATGGAAATAATTCGGAATGTTGTCGTAGCACGCCTGCATGGTTTTCTCGGCCATGTTGGCAGTTTTATACATGTCGTCGATGGTCGCCGTGTTGCCAGGCACTACATCCAGAAAGTCGCAGGCTGATAGCATCAGTCCACAGAGAGCGGCAATGCCCGCCGTCTTATAGTATTTGTATCGTTTCATGAGTTGATGTTAATTAATAATGAAATTGAACTCCCACTTTCACGGTGCGTTGCAACGGATAGTTCAGTCCGTTGCCGCTTCCCATTTCAGGATCCCAATTCTTGAATGGAGCGAAAGTGAGCAGGTTGCTTCCGGCTACATACACACGCAGCCATTTGCTGAATGTATAGCCCAACTCGGCACTCTTCAGTCGCAGATAGGAAGCGTCGCGCAAATAGAGCGTACTGACCTGTGTGTCATTAGTCTGCGGATTAATAGACAGGCGAGGATACTTCGCGTTGGCGTCTGGGTTGTCCATGGAGAAATGGTTGTCCACGATGTACTGCGCTATGTTATATCCCTTGTGTGTATTATCGGCGAACGGGTGCATGTTTTTCATCATCAGGCTTACCTTGGCACTTCCTTGGAAGAAGAGGTTAAGATCCCATTTCTTGTACTTCAAGGTACCTCCAAAGCCATATACGATCTCAGGAATCTCAGGATTCCCGATGGTGGTGATGTCGTTGCCATCTATTTGGTTGTCCCCGTTCAAGTCCTTGTAGCGCACGCTGCCTACACCGTAAGTGCCCAGGGTTTGCTTTGGTGCCTTGTCCACTTCCTCCTGTGAGGTGAATATGCCCTCGGCTATATAGCCACGGATACTGTTGATGGGGTGTCCAATTTGTGAGTATGTGGAAAGTATGTTCTCCGGCTCGTCTATGTCCTTGATTTCATTATGTGCATACGTGAAGCTTCCGTTCAATGTCAATATCAAATCCTTATTGAACGCCTTGTTGTAAGACAAGCCTAAGTCCACGCCTCCGTTGTCCACGGCACCAATGTTGCCATAAGGAGATTGTGAAGAGACACCAATATAAGAAGGAATGGTGTTTCGCTGCATGAAGATACCAGTACGCTTCTCCTTGAAGAAGTCCACGCTCAAGCTGAGGTCATGGAACAGGCCCAGGTCCACACCGATGTTCAGCTTCTTTGATTTCTCCCAGGTGGCATCCTCATTTCCCATGGTATTGATTGTCGGGCCGTTGAATTTGCCATAACTACCGCTCGTTTGCCACCAGTTGACGGCTTGTCCCAAATTGATAGTCGTGATATAAGGGAAGCGCTTGCTCAATGCGTCATTACCTACCAAACCGTATGTTCCTCTCAACTTCAGGTTGGTCACTACATGCTTGATAGGAGCGAAGAACTTCTCGTTGGAGACAGTCCACCCCAAGGCAATGGCAGGGAAGAAACCGAAGCGGTGGCCCTTCTTGAAGTTCTCGGATCCGTTGTATCCGAAAGTGGCCTCCATCAAGTAACGCTCTGCATAATTGTAGGTCAAGCGTCCTGCCAATCCTTGCTCACGATATGGAAGCAGCTTCTGTTGGTCTTTGGTACCGCCCACATCAATACGGGTTTCCTTCATGTGGTAAACGAAAGTAGCGCCCACGTTGTGAAGCCCGAAGCTGCGGGCATAGTCCAAGGTGCCTTGCAGCGACCATACACGCTTGGTCGGATCCTGTCCGGCGTTGGACTGAATGGCCGTGTTGCCATCGGTTCCAATGCTCTGCTCTTCCCATGTGTATTTGCCATTCTCGTCTTTCTGAGGATTTATCACCTGGAAATAGTAAGGCTGAATCCAGTTGTTTTGCCAGCTGAAACTATAGTTATAGAAGGAAGCCAAGGCACTGGCTTTCAATCCCGGCGTGATGAACTTCAGGTCTTGCTCCAGCGAGAAGGCTGTGGTCATATACACATAGCTGCGCTCGGTGTATCCGCTGCTCATCTTGGCGTATGGGTTCACGTTGGCATTGCCTACATCTGGGCTGTTGCTGTTGCCATAGCGCACAAAGGTGTCGCCTGTCTGTGACGGCAATGTGACAGGGAATGCGACAGGACTTGTCCGCATGCTGGCATAGAAGAAATCCTGCAGCGAATATTCACCCCTGCTATCGTCGGAAGCCGCCCATGGCGAGTGATATTGCGTGATCTGCGCGTTCATGTTCAGTCCCATCTTCGTGGTAGGCGTGAGATGTGCGACGACATTGCTCTGGAAGAGGTATTTCTTGCTGTTCAGCCCGACGTCGAGAACCGCCTCTTTCGGACTGCGTGTGATACCGTTTTCGAGGAAGATGCCAGCGTTCATGAAATACTCCAGGAGCTTCGTACCACCCTTCACCGACACGTTGAGGTTTTGGTTCATGGCCAAGTCCTTAAACAGCAGCTTGTACCAGTTGTTGTTTGGATAAACGTATGGATTTACGCCATTGCGCGTGTTATCTATCTGCTCGTTGCTGAACGGAGCTGTATATTGGTCGAGGGTTCCAGCCAGCATGGCATCGTTGCGGGAAGCCTCGTTGTACATCTGCATATAGGTAGGTCCATCCGCCATTTTCTGGATGAAGGTAGGCATGGAGATGGTATTGTCGAAGCGTATGTTCACCTGCATCTTCTCGGAAAGTCTGCCTGTCTTGGTGTTAATCAAGATGACACCGTTGGCACCACGAGAACCGTAAAGAGAAGTGGCTGTGGCGTCTTTCAACACAGAGAACGACTCGATAGACTCTGGCGGAATGTTGTTCAGCATCTCCGAGTTGATCTCCACGCCATCCAGGAGGATCAACGGTGCGGTATTGGAACCGAACGTGGAGATGCCTCGTATGAAGAACTGGGCGTTGTCGTATCCTGGTTCACCTTTGGGCTGATAAGCAATGAGACCAGGAATCTTACCAGCAAAAGAGGTTGTCAAACTGCTGGAAGTGATGCTCAAATCCTCTGGCTTCACCGACTGCACGGCTCCCACCAACGACTCTTTCTTCTGTTTGCCGAATCCTACCACGACCACCTCGTCGAGGTTCTTCGCGTTAGGAATCATGTTGAATGAAAGGAATTTCTTGGCGTTGAGCAGGATGGTTTTCTTCATGTATCCCACATACGATGCAGATACATGTACTTTGTCATTTGGTACGTTGATGGAGAATAAACCGTCGTTGTCCGTTACGGTTTTCAGGTCCGTGCCTTCCACTTGAATTATGGCACCGATGAGCGGTTCTCCATTCTCATCGCATACGAAACCCTTTACAATGTGTTCCGACTGTGAGACACTCTGTGTGGCTTGTTGGGTTAATTTCTGTTCTGGCAAAGATGTATCTGCGAACGTACTACTCGTAGAGATGGTAAGTGCAGAAAGCAACCATAGCAGTTTTTGAGGAGATCGTCCTCTCTTGTTAATTTTCATCATTATCTTATAGGTTCTTTCTTAACGACCGCAAAAATACAATAAATATAATGTATTTACGCACCATCTGTGTTAAATATATGTTAAATATATATTACAAATGGCGGTAGAGAAAAATAATGTTCAGAATAATAAAGAGTTGAGAACAAATCGACAAGGAAAGCCAACTTTCCCACAACAGCAAGACAATGCTCATGTCTTGCTGGCACAACAAGCAGGCACGACCATCAATGGTTATATTCGTAAAACTCTTGCGAAGGTGGCTGGCGTTACAGCGATCCACCGAAAATCAAACTATTGCCTTAGCAGTAAAACCATGGTGCTTTTACACTAATATGGCATAACCACGGCTTGGTATCGTGAATACCAAGCCGTGGTTATAACTTTATAGTTTCAAAATCTTTAAGATCCGTGTGAAAGACAAGCTTTGTCTTTCGCGACTTACCTCGCCCAACGATTTCCTTTTCTCATCTCCCGCCTCATCTTGATGGCCTCGGAAGAGTTGTTGTCGAACTCCCTCCTGCCCTTGCCGAAATCAGGGCGCCCCTCATTTCTGTTAGGTTTGTCATCCCTTAAGAAGCCATTCATCTTGCCATTCTTGCCTATCTTTGGCTTGTAAGACTGATTGGGCCTTGGCCTGTCCTGTCTGTCAAAGTCACGACCTGGGCGAAAGGCCTTGTCTATCTCTTTGCCGAATCTTGGAGGAGGAGCCGGTCGACCCTTGCGAGGATACTTGCCGTAGATATTGTGTACGTAAGCGTTGTCGCGCCAGCCGATGGGACGGTAGAAGTAATGGCGACTCTTGAACTTTCTCCATTGCTTGGCACTCAGCATGGCCTTTATCTGCCGGTTGCGATAGCCCCACCCCCAAGCGTCGATGTCGCGATAGCTGTTGATGCCATCAAGATAAGTGAGGTTGAGGTCCAGGATTTTGTCGCGCTGAACCTTGGTGAGCCCAAGCTCCACTACCATCTTGTCGGTTATAAAGCGAGCCTCAGCCATGACATCTGTCAGTCTCTGTGCATGGGTCGTGGTTGCCATAAACAATGCTGCCACGATAGCTAATAATGTGCGTTTCATAGTCGTAATGCTTTAATGGGTTAATACTCATTTTCATCATAAGTCATTAACGTCGTTTCTTCCTGAGAAGGCTTCCTTGACTTTTGATAACGCAAAAATAGGATGATTCCGGCAATAAATCGAGGGAAAAAGCATAAACCACCGTAGGATTTTCCCTAAATCAGCAAGGGAAAACAGTTATTCCACACCAGCAAGGCAATGCAAGACAATGGCTTATGCTGCACATTAAAACGCAAAAATCCCCAAGTCAAAAGACCTGAGGGATTTTTCGGGTGGAGGGTGGGACTCGAACCCACGACATTCAGAACCACAATCTGACGCTCTAACCAACTGAACTACATCCACCATGTTGATTATTTGCTTCCTATCCGAAAGCGAGTGCAAAATTACTACTTCTTTTCGTTATCACCAAATATTTTGACAACTTTTTTCAAGAAATCTTTTCCCTCACTGAAAACGCCATCGGCTTTACGCTTGAATCGCGTTGCGATTCAAGCGTAAACGCGTCACGATTCAAGCGTAAACGCGATGCGATTCAAGCGTGAAGCCGGAAGGCCAAAATATCCATCTTGATTTTAGGAATGTCAGGGGCGCGCTTTTACGAAAAGTTTGAGTAAATTTGCATTGGCTTGCTGGATTCTTGTGAAATTCAACAACGCCACACATTATATTATATAGACCAATCGGACATGAAAAAACTTTTGACCATACTTGGCCCAACCGCCTCGGGCAAGACCGACCTCGCGGCGCACGTGGCATACGAAGTTGGCGGAGAGATTATCTCCGCAGACTCGCGACAGGTGTACCGCGGAATGGACATAGGCACGGGAAAAGACCTGGACGACTATGTGGTGAACGGGAAAAAGATTCCCTACCATCTCATAGACATCTGCGAGGCGGGCACGAAATACAACCTCTTCCAATATCAAGAAGACTTCCTGAAGGCTTACCAGGACATACAGTGTCGCGGGGCGCAGCCCATACTCTGCGGTGGAACGGGCCTATACATCGAGAGCGTGCTCAAGGGCTACCACCTCTCGCCCGTGCCGCAAAACCAGAAGCTGCGGAAAGCCCTCGAAAGGAAAAGTCTGGAAGAGCTCACCACCATGCTCGCTGAATTGAAAGCGAAGACCGGGAGCAACATGCACAACACCACGGACGTGGACTCGTGCCAGCGCGCAATACGCGCCATAGAGATTGAGACGCACAACCTCGAACATCCCACCGACAACAGGGACTTCCCAACGATAGACAGCGTGATAGTGGGCGTGGACATAGACCGCGACGCTCGACGCAGGAAGATTACCGACAGGCTGAAGAGGCGACTCGCTGGCGGCATGGTGGAAGAGATACGTGGCATACTCGACAATGGCGTGAAGCCAGACGACTTGATATACTATGGGCTGGAATACAAATACGTGACGGAATACGTCATCGGCAAGCTAAGCCGCGAGGAGATGTTCCGACAATTGGAAATAGCCATCCATCAATTCGCCAAACGACAAATGACGTGGTTCAGGGGCATGGAACGCCGGGGAGCGACCATACACTGGATAGACGCGTCGCTGCCCATGGACAAAAAGGTGGAGGAAACCATACGACTGATGAAGCATTGAATCGCACACAACATTAAAAAAAACATAAAACACGGAAATTGCCAGACTAATCTTTTGAACATTAAGAAAAAAACACTAAATTTGAATGCAATAATGGAAGCGACAAGAAAACACTCTTCCTAAATCTGAAATATAAACCTTAAAATGCCTTTATTACCATGAGTTATCTCAAATTTGAAAGGGCACAGATGATAAACCTTCAAGAATCCTTGCAAAAAGAGATTCTGAGAACTAACCGGTCAGGTGCTTACTCCTGCTCCACGGTCGTAGACTGCAACACGAGAAAGTATCATGGCTTATTGGTCGTGCCAGTCCCAGAGCTTGACCAAGACAATCATGTGCTTCTGTCATCACTCGACTGCTCGGTCATACAACACGGCGCCGCGTTCAACCTCGGCATACACAAGTACCACAGCGGCACGTTCAGTCCAAACGGCCACAAATACATCTTCGATTTCGACTGCGACAGGATTCCGACCACGGTTTACAGGGTGGGTGGCGTGATACTGAAAAAAGAGGTCGTGTTCCAGCACTACGAAGATCGCGTGCTCATACGCTACACCCTCGTAGACGCACACTCTGAGACAACATTGCAGTTTCAACCATTCCTCGCCTTCCGCAGCGTGAGGCAGTTCACGCACGAGAACTCAAGGGCGAGCCGCCAATACGAGGAGGTGAGCAACGGCATACGCACGAAGATGTATGACGGATACCCGTACCTGTACATGCAGTTCTCGAAGAAGCCGACATTCGTGTTCGACCCCAACTGGTATCGAGACCTTGAATACCCGAAAGAGCGAGAACGCGGCTATTCATCGACCGAAGACTTGTATGTGCCGGGCTATTTCTCGATACCCATCAAGAAAGGCGAAAGCATCGTCTTCGCGGCATCGACATCAGAATCGAAGCCAAGAGGACTGAAGGCCCTGTTTGAGAAGGAGGCCGACGAACGCACGCCGCGCGACAACTTCATACACTGCCTCATAAATGCGGCACACCAATTCCACGTTCACGACAAGGATGGCAAACGCTACATACTCGCAGGCTATCCGTGGTTTGAATGCCGCGCCAGAGACACGTTCATATCCCTTCCAGGGCTGGCACTGTCGATAGACGAAGTAGACTATTTCGAGGATGCCATGGACACGGCCACGAAACAGCTGTACCAGTTCATGGAAGGAAAGAAGCAGACGGGGCTAATAACGGAGGTAGACCAACCCGACGTGCCGCTGTGGGCCATCAGGGCCGCGCAGCAATATTCCAACAAGCTGGGCCTGGCACTTTGCGCCAAGCGATACGGGAAGCTCGTTCAAGACATCATACGATTCATCGCAAGCAACAAGCACCCTTACCTCGCGCTCGACACCAACGGTCTGCTCAGGACGGACGGCAAGAAGAAGGCGATGACGTGGATGAACTCATCGGTCAACGGCATGCCAGTGGTGCCACGCACAGGATACGTCGTAGAGTTCAACGCCTTGTGGTACAACAACCTCGTGTTCGCGGAAGACATTGCCAAGGAACTGGACGACAATGACTCCGCCAGGAAGCTTCACGAGCTCGCCGAACGTTGCAAGGCATCGTTCGTGGACACTTTCGTGAACGAATATGGCTACCTGTACGACTTCGTTGATGGCGACAAGCCCGACTGGAGCGTACGTCCGAACATGATTTTCGCCGTGGCTCTCGACAACTCGCCGCTGTCTCCACAACAGCAGAAGTCTGTCTTCGACTATTGCACCCGCGAGCTGCTCACGCCCAAGGGCCTGCGCTCGCTGTCGCCAAAGAGCGCGGGATACAACCCGATGTATGTGGGAGCGCAGACACAACGCGACTACGCTTATCACCAAGGGACAGCGTGGCCTTGGCTTGAGGGATTCTACCTCAGCGCCTGCCTGAAGCTCTTCAAGCGCTCGCGCCTGAGCTTCATACACCGGCAGATGGTGGGATTCGAGGACGAGATGTTCAACCACTGCGTGGGTACGCTGCCAGAGCTCTTCGACGGCAATCCACCATTCAGGGGGAGAGGCGCCATATCGTTCGCGGCCAATGTCGCCGGAATATTGCGCACGACAGAACTACTTGAGAACATCAATGAAAAGAAATAGGAGGGTCGATATATGAAAGTTTTAATGTTTGGATGGGAGTATCCTCCTCATGTGTTCGGTGGACTTGCCACCGCCAATTTCGGTATCTCGGAGGGGTTGCACGCACAGGGCGACGTGGAGATAACGCTCTGCCTGCCACGTCCCTTTGGCGACGAAGACCATACGTACGCGCATATCGTGGCCATGAACTGCGTGCCAATTGTGTATAAGGACGTTGACCGCGACTACGTGAGACAACGCATCGGCAACTTGATGAACCCTGATGAGTACTACCACTTCCGCGACCACATCTATGCCGACTTCAACTATATGCACGTCAACGACCTGGGGTGCATGGAGTTTGCCGGTGGCTATCCCGGCAACCTGAACGAGGAGATAAACAACTACAGCATCATAGCCGGACAGGTGGCGCGCGCTGAGACGTTTGACATCATACACGCTCACGACTGGCTCACCTACCCCGCCGGCATCTTCGCCAAGCAGATTAGCGGAAAGCCATTGTGCATACACGTCCACGCCACCGACTGGGACCGCTCGCGCGGACACGTCAACCCTACCGTGTACGGCATAGAGAAAGATGGCATGGATCACGCCGACTGCATAATGTGCGTGTCGGAACTCACGAGGCAAACCGTGATAAACCATTATCACCAAGACCCAAGGAAGGTGTTCACCGTGCACAATGCCGTGTACCCATTAAGTCCTGAGAACCAAGCCATTCCCCGACCCAGCCACAAGGGCAAGGAGAAGATCGTCACGTTTCTCGGGCGCATAACCATGCAGAAAGGCCCTGAATATTTCGTCGAGGCAGCCAACATGGTGTTGCACAGAACCAACAACATACGCTTCTGCATGGCAGGATCGGGCGACATGATGGATGCCATGATCTGCCTCGCGGCGGAGCGTGGCATTGCCGACAGGTTCCACTTCCCTGGATTCATGAGGGGCAAGCAAGTTTACGAATGCCTCAAAGACTCCGACGTGTACGTCATGCCATCCGTGAGTGAGCCGTTCGGCATATCGCCACTTGAGGCCATGCAGTGTGGCACGCCGACCATCATCTCAAAGACAAGCGGTTGTGGGGAGATCCTGACAAACTGTATCAAGATAGACTACTGGGACATAAACGCCATGGCGGATGCCATCTACAGCATTTGCCACAACGAAGGACTGTTCAACTACCTGCAGCAGAAAGGACAGGAGGAAGTGGCGCAGATCACTTGGGAGAAAGTGGGACGATGGATAAGGGAGCTATACATGAGAACCCTCCATTGGGCTTGAGCCGAGAGTAATAACTGAAAAAAACGAAAAGAAAAACCATAAACTACCATGAAAACAATTTGTTTATACTTCGAGATACACCAGATTGTGCACTTGAAACGGTACCGCTTCTTCGACATAGGCACCGACCACTACTATTACGACGATTACGAGAACGAGCGCACCATAAGGGACATAGCCGAGCGCTCATACATACCCGCGCTCAACACCATCGGCGAGATGATAAAGGAGAACGGGAAATATTTCCGCGTGGCATTCTCCCTCTCGGGCGTTGGCATGGAGCAACTGGAGCAATATGCCCCTGAGGTTCTCGACAAGCTGGTTGAGCTCAACAAGACAGGATGCGTGGAATTTCTCGCCGAGCCTTACGCACACGGCTTGTCGGCACTGAAAGACAGCTCCATGTTCGCCTTGAACGTGAAGAACCAATGCGACAAGATGGTTGAATACTTTGGTCAGCGCCCAACGGTGCTGCGCAACTCTTCGCTCATCTATAGCGATGACATCGGCCTGCAAGCCAGCGAGATGGGCTTCAAGGGCATGCTGACAGAGGGAGCAAAGCACGTGCTGGGATGGAAGTCGCCACACTATGTCTACAACTGCGCGCTCGCGCCTAAATTGAAGTTGCTGCTTCGCGACATCAACCTGAGCGATGACATAAGCCTGCGCTTCAACAACAAGAATTGGGAAGGTTACCCTCTCTTCGCAGACCAGTACATATCAAAGATAGCGCAACTGCCAGAGCCGGAGAAGGTCGTAAACATATTCATGGAATTGTCGGCCCTGGGAATCGCACAGCCGCTGTCTTCCAACATCCTTGAGTTCATGCGCGCGCTGCCACGATTCGCAAAGCAGCAAGACATAACATTCTCCACGCCATCGGAAGTGTGCGACAACTTCAACAGCGTGGGCGAGCTCAACGTACCCGACACCCTGTCATGGGTTGACGAGGAGCGCGACGTGAGCAGCTGGCTCGGCAACGACATGCAAAGGGAGGCTTTCAACAAGCTCTATGGCATAGCCGACAGGGTGAGAATAGCCAATGACCCAATGATCAACCAAGACTACAACTACCTGCAAGCAAGCAACAACTTCAGGTTCATGTCGACGAAACCTTCGCAAGTGGGAATAGACAGGGGCATCTACAGCAGTCCCTTCGACGCTTTCACCAACTACATGAACATCCTTGGCGACTTCATCAACAGGGTAAACGCGCTTTATCCTTCAGACATCGACAACGACCAGCTCAACTCGCTCCTGACTACTATAAAGAATGAAGGTGACGAGATTGAAATGAAAGACAAGGAGATAGAAAGACTGCAAGCCAGGCTTGAGAAATCAGAGGCTACGGTGACAAAACTCCGCAAGAAATACGAGACCAAGGAAATAGCGAAGAGCCAAACTGCCAACAGGACCGTCAAGACAAGCAGAACCCAAAAAGGCGAAGCAAAAGAAGAAGCTGCTAAAAAAGTAGAGGCAAAAGTCTAACACACGACTAAACAGACACCAATAAAAACAGGCACCAAATAGAACTTTTCTTAAAAGCAAGCATAACTTTTCCCCAGCAAATTCCTGTTGCCGGGGATTTTTTATTTACAAATTTGTAATATTGTATCAAGAATGGCGTTATTAAGATATACAACACAAAAAAACAACAGCCCATGATAAAACGTTTACTCCAAGACGAGCAACCCTCAGAATTGTCTTTGTATGTCATACGCGAATTCGCGCGTCAATACAATGCCACTCAAAAACAAGTGAGCAATGGGTTGTACATACGTAACCTCACCCTATCTTGAAAGACATGGAAAAATCAAAGACCATAATTTCCCCTTCTTTACTGTCCGCTGATTTCAGTGACTTGAAAACAGCCATAGGAATGATAAACCGCAGCGAGGCCGACTGGCTTCACTGTGACGTGATGGACGGAGTGTTCGTACCAAATATATCTTTCGGGTTCCCTGTCATCCAAGCGTTAAAAGGCATATGCGAGAAACCGCTCGACGCCCACTTCATGATAGTGAAACCAGAAAGGTACATAGACGTGGCTGCAAAGGCTGGCGTGTCGATAATGACTGTACACCAAGAGGCCGTATTGCACCTAAATCGTGTTGTCAATCAAATTCATGAGGCTGGCATGAAAGCTGGCGTGGCACTGAATCCTGCAACACCAGTAAGCGTGCTTGAGGATATCATCGACGACGTTGACATGGTTCTGATCATGAGCGTGAACCCAGGATTCGGCGGACAGAAGTTCATAGAGAACACTATCAACAAGGTGCATCGCCTCGCAAGGCTCATCGAGCAAAGCCAGTCTAAAGCCATCATCGAGGTCGATGGAGGAGTAAACAGCGAGACCGCACCTCGATTGGTCAAGGCAGGAGCCAACGCCCTCGTCAGTGGCAACTACGTGTTCAGAAATCCCAATCCAGAAGAGGTGATTAAACAGCTGAAAGAACTTTAAAATCAAACAAAGACCATTCGCAAGGTGCTTTTCAGGACATAGCCAAAACACATTGCAAAAGCCCAAGCCTCCTCTCGAGGCTTGGGCTTTTGCAATATTATTTATAGAAAGGTCTTTTCCTTGAACCCTTGAAAAGGCTTACAAGTCATTGAGATTGATCTCTTTCTCCGACTTGTCTTTCTTGTTTGACTTCTGCGATTCGCTACCTTTAGATGACTTAGACTCAGAAGTATGGGCATCATCCTCTGAATACTGGTTCGATATGGGTTCGCCATTCTCATCCAATATCACCTCCTGGTCGCTTATAACACGAGAGCTATCCACTCTCGTCGTGTCGCGTTTCACCTTTGGCACATAGCTCTGGCAGACATACATGTCAGACGTGATTCCGTCATCGGCAGTCGGCTTCTTGAACCTACCATGATATTTTTGGAATTCAGGGTCATTCATGACATAGTGATAGAACAAGCCCACGATTGGCAACGCGGTTCGCGAACCTTGCCCCAGCGCGCCTGTGCGGAAGTGTATGCTACGGTATTCGCCACCTACCCATGCGCCAACTACAAGATTGGGGCTCACTCCCTCAAACCAAGCGTCAGAATGATTGTTAGACGTTCCTGTCTTTCCACCAAAGTCAGTATCCCTTGCTCCACCAGCATACTCCGCGGACAACAGGCTCTGACTTGTTCCGCCTGGATCATGGGTGCCTCCCATAAGCAACTGTTGCATAAGGAACGCGCTCTTGTATGGAATCACTTGTTCCGCTTCCGTGTTGTTCTCAAATACTGTCTTACCGTCCTTGTCAACAATTTTAGTGATGATTACAGGATCGTGATGCATACCATTGTTGGCAACTGTGCAATAAGCATCGGTAAGCTCAAGCAACTGCACATCGCTGGATCCAAGAGCCAACGAAGGAGTATCGTCAAGTGGGCTCTTGATGCCCATCTTCTCCGCCGTGGCTATAATGCGGTTTATGCCCATTTCCTGTCCAAGACGAACGGCAACCGAGTTTATACTCTTTGCGAAAGCACTCTTCAATGGTATTGAGTCACCAGAGAAAGAGCCATTGGCATTAGTAGGAGTCCAAGTGACCACTTTCTTCTTAATCTTGTCATACACGTCCATAGAGATGTACTCGTCTCGACGTTTGTCACAAGGAGTAAGTCCTTGGTTCATAGCCTCCGTATAAACAAAAAGCTTGAATGTTGAGCCAGGCTGGCGCTCTGCCGTCACCTTGTCGTATTTCCATGACTTGAAATCTATGTCTCCAACCCATGCCTTCACGGCACCGGTCTGGGGTTCCATAGCAAGCATAGCGCAATGCATGAAAGTCACCATATACTTGATGGAATCCTCGGAGGTCATGTCTTTCACTATCGTGCCCTTGTCGTAGTCGAAGAGCTTGACAGGGTGCACCCAGTTGCGATAATAATAGTTTACCGAGTCTGGCTGGTTGGGGTAGCGGTTAAGAAGTGCCTTGTAGAAAGGTTGTCTCTGGGCTATCTGATCGATAAATCCCGGTATCTCATTGCCATTCTCGTCACGCCATGGAGCTTGCCTCAACCAGTTTTTCGATTGGTTGCGATATATGCCCCAGTGATTATTGAAGTTTTGCTGAACCTGTTTCATCTGCTGATGCACAGCCTTTTCAGCATATTTCTGCATTCGTGAGTCAAGCGTCGTGTAAATCTTCAGTCCATCACTATATAAATCGTATTTAGGATCCCCATCGTCATCACGGAAATTTTGCCTAAAATAATCGGCAACATATTCACGGAAATACAATGCCTGACCATCATAATTCTCCTCAACCTTAAAGTGCAGCACAATAGGAAGGCGCTGAAGCGAATCGCATTCTTCCCTGTTCAAGTCGCCGTGACGGTACATGTTGGACAAAACCACATTGCGGCGTCTCTTGCTGTTCTCAGGATTTGTCTTTGGATTATACATTGAAGTGGCCTTCAGCATTCCCACCAACACTGCGCAGTCTTGCGTTGAGAGACTGTCGGGGGTCGTACCGAAATAGGTACGCGAAGCCGTCTTTATGCCATAAGAGTTATTACCGAAATCCACGGTATTGGTATACATAGTGATTATGTCACGCTTATTGTAAACCGTTTCAAGCTTGGTGGCTATAATCCATTCCTTGCTCTTCACTATAAGAATCTTCAAGCCTGGAATCTTGCCAAGAAGCCCCGTGGAATATTGCGAGCGCACACGAAACATGTTTTTCGCCAACTGCTGCGAAATTGTCGAAGCGCCTCGCCCATCGTGACGCAAGACCGCGTCTTTGACTGCCGCGAAAAGACCAACGACATCAACGGCCATTCCACGTGGGCGACTGTAGAAGCGCTCATCCTCCGTGTCAATCAAGGCCTTAAAAAACGCAGGGTTAATCTGGTCATACTTCACAGGCGTGCGGTTCTCATTGAAAAACTTGCCAATCAACTTGCCGTCCGCACTGTAAATCTCAGAGGCTTGGTTGGATGGCGGATTAAGGATGCCTGAGAAATAGCCTGGGCTCTTGCCAAACAACCAAAGGAAATTGATGTCAACGGCACCAAGGTAAATGAAGATAAAGGCAATGAGCGACGCAAATGCGACAAGCGTTTTCGTGTACCAAGCCTTACCTTTATACAAACTCTTGTACCAAGGCCAAAATGCTCTCATCTTGCGCAATGACCAACGCACGAATCTTGAAAGTTTTCTCATAAAGCGTTTTTGACAGTTACCATTAAGAAACTGATATAATTACTTTGCAAAGATACTTAATAATAGACAAACTACATACTGACCACAAAGATTTTATGTTTTGTTAAAAATTGGATAGTAGGTAAATGTTACTGACAAAAGCATTTATCTACTTTACACCCATTAGACAATGCTCGTGTCGAGCATACACGCAGAAAGGCGAGCCCGACAAGAGTCAGGCTCGCCTTTCTGCCATTGACACGGAATGTCAACGATGGTCATCGTGCACATTTAGATGGCACTGTAACCATTGGTCGAGTTTTCTTTCATGATGTCGCGCACGCTCTTTTCCACGTATGGGCCATCGTGATGGGCCGTGGGGTCAGCATGGTGGGGGACATCCTCAACATAGTTGAAGTTCTTGTAGCGCATTTCGCCAATGAACCACAATAGGCAGGCCACGACGATGAATGCTATAAACGCTAATGCATAGCTCATAATGCAATTATTATTTTAATGTGATAAATTTTCTAACCTATAATTTTTGGCAAAGTTACTGAAAATCCCCCTATTTTCGTCACTTGGTAATTGTTTTTTATTAATTTTGCAGGTAAAATACACAAATAAGACAATATGTCAATGGGAAAATGGATAGGAGGCTTCCTCGGCCTCATGGCAGGCGGCCCTTTGGGAGCCATTGCCGGCTTCGTGCTGGGTTCACTCTTCGACGCTAACAAAAAAGCAGAGACTATTGTCGGCAACGACAGCGAGCAGAACCAACAACAATACTACGAGGGACAGCGCAACACATTCCGCTTCTCGCTGCTCGTCTTGGCGTCGTATATCGTCAGGGCCGACGGCAAGGTGATGCACTCTGAGATGAACGTGGTGCGAGCGTTTCTCCGCGAGACCTTTGGCGAGCAAGCCGTCGTGGAGGGCGTGCAGATAATGCGAAAGCTCTTCGACCAGCAGAAACGCCTCGGCATGGCAGAGTTCCGTTCGGCTGTGTTCAGCTCTTGCCAGCAGCTCCGCCAATACATGGCCTACGAGCAACGCCTTGAGCTTGTCCATTTTCTCGTGCTCATAGCCCAAGCCGACGGCGTGTTATCAAGCGAGGAGGTCACCGCACTGCGCGAGTGCGCCGCCCAGCTCGGCGTGGATGGGCAAGACCTCGACAGCATGCTCAACCTCCAAGATGCATCATCGTCGCTCGACGCTGCATACAAGGTGCTTGGCGTGGAGCCTACGGCAACCGACGAGGAGCTGAAAGCGGCTTATCGCCGATTGGCACTAAAGAACCACCCCGACCGCGTGGCGTCGCTTGGCGAGGAGGTACGAAAGGCAGCCGAAAAGAAATTCCAGGAGATAAACGCCGCCAAGGAGACGGTGTGGAAAGCGAGGGGAATGAGGGGGTAATCATAACCCCTCACCCACCTCATTATTTCTCAAACGGGTCGCCATTGGGCGACTTGCTGACCACCCAGCGGAAGGCATTGGTGAAGAGCAGCTTCTGCGCGGCATCGGAGAAGCACTCGTCGCCATGACCCATGTTGAGATATATCATGCGATACTTGTTGTTGGTCCACACCACGGGGAAATCACCGCTCTTCACGACATCCTTTATACCGAAAGGATAATTCTTGGGCGATATGGTCTGCAGGACTGTGACGTTCTTGTTTTTCCTTGGAGACACACTCCACTGATAGAACTCCGACGCGGGACCCACATAGCTCTTGGGCAGGTTCTTCGTCACGGGATGGTCATTTGTGTCCACGTCCATCAAGGCGCACTGCGGTGGCCAGTTGTTGCACAGGAAGGTGCCGCACCCCAAGAACTCGTTGTACCACGGCCACTTGGTGTTGGCGTCGTTGTAGGCTGAGGCATGGAAGCCCATCCATCCGCCACCGTTTTCCATATACTTCTGGAACGCCTCACGGTCGTCCTGTCTCGTGGGCGAGAAGTTGAGCCACACCACGATGTCGTATTGCGACAAGTAGTTGATGTAGCGATGGAAATCTGTAGTGGTCTCATACAAGAACCCTTCACCATAGGACAGCTTGTTGAAGAACGTGAGGGCTTCCTTGTCGAACTGCACGTGCGCCTCCTCGGCAGACGGGTCCCATACCAACAGCGCGCGGAAACGCGGTGCCTTGGCATAGTTGGCAGGGTAAGAAGACTGGGCGAGGAGAGAAATAGTCGGGACAAGCAATGTCAAGACCGACAAAATAAACTTGCGTATTGTTTTCATATATATTATCTTACAAAGTTAATCAAATTCACTAAACCTCTACTTCGTCCATCCTGGATTTTGCGTAAGGTTTCCATGCGAGCGATCTATCTCGCTTTGGTCAATCGGAAAATACCTATACTTCTCTGTCCAACCCTTGCTACCGAGTATTTCCGTGCCCTTGTCGAATCTGAGAATGTCAAACCATCTCTGCATTTCATCTATAAACTCAAAGCCACGCTCTTCAAAAATCTTGTCGAGGGCTTCTTGTTTGCCAAGAGCCGCAAGGTTTATCCTGTGGTTCTTGTCTTGGAACGCACGGTCACGAACTTGGTCAAACCATCCTTGTGCTTCCGCGTTTACCGTGCCGTTTATGCGCTCGTATAGTTCGGTAGCAAGCAAGAGCACGTCGGCATACCTGTAAAAACGGAAAGAAGCAGAGTAGTTGTACAAAGGGTTCACGTCTGAAGCACTTTCCTTTCGCGGTTGATATTTGTAATGTCCCATTCCTTCCCATGCCTCTTGCGCGTTACTGATTTGAAATTTGCTGCCGGCATCCAGCTTGCCGTCTTTCGCGAGAGACTCTACCTTTTTTGCCTCGTCGTCCCAAAGGACGACAGTGCCCTCCCTTCTTGTGTCACCGTCGGCAAAAAGGTTATACACGTGACTGTTCATGGTGTTCTGACCATAACCTTCGCAGAGCCCTCCCTGGTCCGCGCTTCTGGGGTCAACTATGTTTCTTCCGCCAACAGACCTGCATATCGGGTTTCCCTCACCGGTGTTGTTTCCCGCAAAGGCCACGTCATAAATAGACTCCGAGCCCCATTCCCCAGACTTCCACCATAAATCCTTGTAGTTAGGCAAGAGACTGTAGTGACCGCTCTCTATTATTGATTTCATGTCGGCCAAAGCCTGAGGATAACGAGATTTGTCCCTCTGGAAGAGGATTATCTTTGTGCGTAAGACCAAGGCCGCGTCTCTGCATACTCGGCCTTGCTGTGTGGCGGCACGTTCCGGTAAGCTATTGATTACATCATCCGCAAGATCGCTCAACATGAAGTCGTAGACCTCTTGGCGTGTACCCTTATGCACATTGTACATCTCGTCAGGTGTCATAGTCTTGGTAATCAGTGGTATCTCCTCATACCCCATCCAAAGGTAATTGTAAAATAGCGCACGATAGAAGCGAGCCTCAGCCAGTGTCTTGTTGGCGTAATCCTTATCCACTCTCGCACCTTGCATATGGTCTATGAGTTGGTTTGCTGCAACTACGCCATTGTAAAGCCCAAAGTCCCATTCGTTCCACCAAGATCCATAGCCCCAAGCTCCGAAGCATGTCGATGGCGTGTATGAGAAATGATCCCATTTCGTCTTGTAAGACCCTTCTCCAATACCTCCTCCTGTCTCAGACTCATCAGAGAGCAATGAAGAGTATGCCCAGACCTCCATAAGGCGCGTTTGCACCTCATCCATCACGGCATACAAGGCCTTGTTCATGTCATCCTCTGTCTTATAAAACTCAGATTCAGAGATTTGCGTTCTTGGCTCAGTCTCAAGGAAGTCGCCACACGAACCAGCCAAACTTGCCAGCACAAAAGATGACACAACCGTAAAAACAATCTTTATCTTGTTCATGATTTTCCAAATATTAATAAGTTACAATGTTATCGAAGCTCCAAAAGTGAAAGTACGGCTTTGTGGGTATGTACCTGAGTCGAGGCCGTTACGCGTTCCGACCTCTGGATCATAACCATCATAGCCTGTTATAGTAAACAGGTTCTCGCCCTGAATGAAAAGCCTCAGCCTCTGGATGCCCCACTTCGAGGTCAACGACCTTGGCAACGTGTAGCCAAGCTGCGCTACTTTCAATCTTAGATAAGACCCATCTTTGACAAAGAAGTCAGATATTTGGTAGTTGTTGTTGTCTCCCTCTACAATGCGAGGCACAGTGTTGCTCGTTCCCTCACCATGCCAGCGGCCAAGCCAAAAGCTCTCGAAATTTCCCAA
>ERZ808270.192-NODE-192-length-38431-cov-3.988378_pt1 | contig 38431 bp, 36 predicted proteins | sample MGYA00521082_ERZ808270 | MGnify/ENA primary metagenome ERZ808270 (study PRJEB31516, sample SAMN03275594) | gut metagenome | biome: mammalia-associated habitat; material: feces | host: Papio cynocephalus | place: Kenya | collected 2012-07-27 ... | reverse complement strand
GATGTGGAGCGTGCACAGCACGGCATCATCTATATTGACGAGATCGATAAGATTACAAAGAAATCAGAAAATGTATCCATCACGAGAGATGTATCCGGAGAGGGTGTACAGCAGGCACTGCTTAAGATTCTCGAAGGAACGGTTGCGTCGGTTCCACCACAGGGAGGACGTAAACACCCACAGCAGGAGCTGATTCCGATTGATACGACAAATATTCTGTTTATTTGCGGTGGAGCCTTTGACGGTCTGGAAAAAATTGTCGAGGCACGTATGGATGCTTCTGCAATTGGATTTAATGCAGAGGTGAAGGCAAAGTCTGACATCAATGTTGGAGATGCGTTTAAACGCGCGCTGCCACAGGATTTTGTGAAATTCGGATTGATTCCGGAGTTTATCGGACGTGTGCCAATTACTGTATCTTTAGATTCGTTGGATCGCAACGCATTGATCCGTATTTTAAAGGAGCCGAAGAATTCTCTGATCAAGCAGTATACCAGACTTCTGGAACTGGATGGTGTAGGTCTGGAATTCGAAGACAGTGCAATTGAAGCAATCGCGGATAAGGCATTGGAGCGCAAAACCGGAGCGCGTGGACTGCGTGCCATCATGGAAGCAGTAATGCTGGATCTGATGTACCGTGTTCCATCGGATGAGTCTATCAGCAAGTGTGTGGTAGATAAAAAGATGGTGGAAAATAATCTTGCTTTAGACGGAGAAGAGATTCTTGGAATTGAGCAGAAGCCAAAGAAAGAAGTAAAAGAAGAACTTGCTTCATAAAAAAAGTTATATTGCGTCTGAAAATGTGGGAGCAGATACAAGTGGAAGATAAAATATTGACAATTCCGGCAGTTGCACTGCGCGGAATGACGATTTTGCCGGGCATGGTGGCTCATTTTGACATCAGCAGGGAGAAATCCCTGCGTGCTGTCGAGGAGGCCATGAAGGGAGACCAGAAGCTTTTTGTTGTTACGCAAAAAGATACAGAGAAGGAAGATCCACAGGGAGAAGATCTGTATGAAGTGGGACTCTTAGCGATTGTCCGGCAGGTTGTAAAATTACAGAAAAATATTATGCGTGTACTGATTGAAGGAATTGGACGCGCAGAGACATATGAATATACACAGACAGACGATTATATGGAAGCGCGTGTGATCGTGTATGATCAGGAAGCCGATGAGGAACTTCCGGAGCAGGCAAAGTCGGCAATGCTTTTGAGTGTACAGGAAACGTTTGTAAAATACGCAAGAGTGCACGGCAAGATCGGACAGGATGTGCTCCGTCAGGTTCAGGAAGAGACAGATCTTTTAAGACTTCTGGATTATGTGGGAAACAGCCTTGCAATCAATTATAAAAAGAAACAGAAGTTGTTAGAGGCTGTCACTTTGACGGCACGTTATGAGGCGGTACTTTCTTCTTTATTGCAGGAGACGGAAATTCTTGCATTAAAGCGTGATTTCCAGAAAAAAGTGCAGGAACATGTGGACAAAAACCAGAAAGAATACCTGCTTCGGGAACAGATGCAGGTCATCCGGGAAGAACTTGGAGAGTCCAACACGGAAACCGACGCGCAGGAATATGAAAAGAAGTTGCAGCAACTGCAGGCCTCCGAGGAAGTGAAAGCAAGAATTCATAAGGAAATTGAGCGTTTTCAGGGAATTTCGGGAAATTCATCGGAAAGTACGGTAAGCCGCGGCTATATCGAAACCTTACTGGAACTTCCGTGGGATGCCGTGTCGGAGGATAACAAAGATTTAAAGCATGCACAGAAAATTCTCGATGAGGATCATTATGGGCTGGAAAAGGTAAAAGAACGTATTCTGGAATTCCTTGCAGTTCGCAATCTGACCGGAAAGGGAGAAAGCCCGATTATTTGTCTAGTGGGACCTCCGGGAACCGGAAAAACCAGTATTGCGCGTTCGATTGCCCGTGCACTGGATAAAAAGTATGTCCGCATTTCTCTCGGAGGTGTGCGGGATGAAGCGGAGATCCGTGGACACCGCAGAACTTATGTGGGAGCAATGCCGGGAAGAATTGTCAATGGACTGCGGATGGCGGGAGTCAAAAATCCGCTGATGCTGTTGGATGAAATTGACAAGATGAGCAGCGATTATAAGGGAGATACAGCCTCTGCTATGCTGGAGGTACTCGATTCCGAACAGAATCATAAATTCCGGGATCACTATGTAGAGCTTCCGGTGGATTTATCCGAGGTATTGTTTATTGCAAGTGCCAATTCCATACAAGACATTCCGGGACCGCTTCTGGACCGTATGGAAATTATAGAAGTCAGCAGTTATACGGAAAACGAGAAGTTTCATATTGCGAAAGATCATCTGCTGGCAAAACAGTTCGAAAAAAATGGAATTGTAGATGGCAAACTAAAGATCACGGACAAAGCGCTGCGGATGGTGATTTCTTCTTATACCAGAGAAGCGGGAGTGCGTTCTCTTGAACGGCAGATCGGAGAAATCTGTCGCAAAGCAGCCCGCAAAATCTACGAGGGTGATGAGGAGAAGATTCGTGTAACCGGCACAAATCTGGAAGATTTTCTCGGAAAGCCGAAATATCGCCCGGAAAAGAAAAATAGAAAGAACGAAGTAGGCATTGTGCGCGGACTGGCATGGACGAGCGTAGGTGGCGTGACCCTGGAGATTGAAGTCAATGTGATGCCAGGCAAGGGCAATGTGGTATTGACGGGAAAACTCGGAGACGTCATGAAAGAGTCCGCACAGACTGGAATCAGTTATATTCGCTCCATCAGCGAAGTATATCATATTGACCCGGAATTTTTCCAGAAAAATGATATCCATATCCATGTTCCGGAAGGGGCAGTGCCAAAAGATGGACCGTCTGCCGGAATTACCATGGCAACAGCAATTCTTTCTGCGGTTACCGGAAATCCGGTACGTGCGGATATTGCCATGACGGGGGAGATTACGCTGCGTGGGCGAGTACTTCCGATTGGCGGATTAAAAGAAAAATTGCTTGCAGCGAACAACGCTGGAATGAAGACCGTCTGTATTCCAAAAGAGAATGAGCAGGATCTTGCTGAAATTTCGGAAGAAATCATTGGAGATATGGAGATCATACCGGTAGAACATATGGATCAGGTAATTAAGGCTGCATTTGTATAATGCAGCCCAAATTCTTTTTACAGGAGAATAAATATGATTATCAAAAACGTAAATTTGGAGACTGTTTGCGGAATTACGAGTACGATTCCGGACAACCTATTGGATGAAGTGGCTTTTGCCGGAAAATCCAATGTGGGAAAGTCATCGCTGATCAATGCGCTGATAAATAGAAAATCGCTTGCGCGTACTTCTTCACAGCCTGGAAAAACACAGACCATAAATTTTTACAACGTCAATGAGGCCATGTATCTGGTGGATTTGCCGGGATACGGATATGCAAATGCAAATATCGAGATTAAGGCGAAATGGGGACAGATGATCGAAAATTATCTGCATACATCCAAACGGCTGAAAGCGGTTTTTCTTCTGATTGATATCCGTCATGAACCGTCGGAAAATGATCAGATGATGTATGAGTGGATGGTTCATCAGGGATTTGCTCCCATTATCATTGCAACAAAATCGGACAAATTAAAAAAGATGCAAATCCTGCAGCATGTACAAATGATAAAAGATATCCTGCATGTAGAGCCGGGAACGATTGTTATTCCATTTTCGGCAGAGTCTAAACAGGGCCGGGAAGAGATCTGGCAGGTTGTAGAATCGGTTATTGAACTTCCGGAAGGATATATCGAGGCGGAAAATGCCAAAAGAGAGGCAAAACAAAAGCAGTCGGCACCGCAGGAGCCGAAGAAAAAAGAACGCTGGAAAAAGACAGACCGTCCGGTGGCAAAAAAGACACTTCGAAAAGAACAGAAAAAGAAAGCGAAAAAAAAGTAGAATGAAGAAAAAGTATTTATATACTGCAATCATGCTCTTTGCCATTCTGTTTGTGGGAATGGGACTGACCGGATGGTATGTCAGTCAGACACAGGAACAGACGGACAGGCAGGAGCTTACGGTTGTGACTTCCTTTTATCCAATGTATATTGCGGCTGAGAATGTGATCGGGGATGCAGACGGAGTGCGGCTGGAAAATTTAAGCGAGCCGCAGACCGGTTGTCTGCATGATTTCCAGTTGACACCGGAAGATATGAAATTGCTGAGCACGGCGGATGTATTTATCATCAATGGCGGTGGAATTGAAAGTTTTATGAAAGAAGTCGCAGAGGCTTATCCAAATCTGAAAATTATAGAAGCCTGTGAAAATACGCAGCTTCTTTCGGAACCGGAAGAAGGAGAAACGCATGAAGAAGAAACGCATGAAGAAGATGCAGAGCATGATCATGAGCATACGCATGGAGATGTCAATGCCCATGCATGGATGAGCGTTTCCGCGTATGAGACACAGGTACAGACGATTGCCGATGGGTTATCCAAAGCGGATCCGGACAGAAGCAGTGCTTATCAGAACGGGGCCAAGACGTATCTGGAAAAACTGGACGAACTTAAAAAACGCCAGGAAAAATTAAAACAGGAAATTTCCGGTCAGTCGGTGATTTTGTTTCATGAGGCATATGCCTATGTCGCAGCGGATTATGGACTGCAGGTAAACTATTTGCTGGATCTCGATGAAGAACGGCAGGTCAGCGCAGGAGAAGTATCGGATGTGCTTTCTGCTGTCCGCAATGGGCATGTAAAGTATATTCTTGCGGAAAAACTGTATGGAAAAAGTATGGGAGATACGATCCAGAAAGAATCCGATGCAAAGGTATTATATCTGGACCCGTTGAATCGTGGAACTTACGAAAAAGACAGTTATATTAACGGTATGAAAAAAAACATGGAGATACTTGAGGAGGCATTTTATGCGAAAGATCATTAGTCCGTGTGGATTTCACTGCATTAAGGTGAATCATCTGGGCGTGCGGTTCAGTGAGCAGGAAATTTTAAAAGATGTGAATCTTCATATGCACTGTGGGTCGTTGAATGCGATTATCGGAAAAAACGGTGCCGGAAAATCTACACTGATCCGTGCTATGCTGGGAGACATCCCGCATACGGGAGATATTGAATTTCGGGATACCAAGGACGGACGGATGCAGAATTTAAAGATCGGATATGTTCCGCAATCGGTCAACATCGAAAAAAATACACCGGTCAGTGTCTATGATCTGCTGGCAAGCTATGAGTCGAGATATCCGGTGTTTCTGCCAAAAAGTCGGAAGTTATATGAAAAGATCAAAGAACATCTGCGCATTTTTGAGGCGGAAGAACTGATTGACAAGCAGGTGTGCAATCTGTCCGGAGGACAGCTGCAGAGAGTGCTTCTTGCACTGGCGGTGATGGATGAGCCGAATCTGTTGCTTTTGGACGAGCCGGTATCCGGAATTGATCAGAATGGTATGGAACTGTTTTTTAAAACGATGGATTATCTGAAAAAACATTATGATCTTGCGATTATTCTGATCTCACACGATCTGGATTATGTAGCAAGATATGCGGATCATGTGGTGCTTTTAGATAAGACAGTTCTTCGGCAGGGAACAGTAAAAGAAGTATATGAAAGTCCTGAATTTGAACGGATTTTTTCTGCAGGAAAAGAAGAAACATGGATAAAGGAGGATGAGATAAATGATTGATTGGACCTCCTGGATGGATTATGGATTCATGAAGATGGCATTGCTGGCCATATTGATTATCACACCACTGTTTGGTCTGATGGGTACCATGATTGTCAATAAAAAAATGGCATATTTTTCGGATGCTCTGGGGCATTCCGCGTTGACGGGAATTGCCGTGGGTGTCGTATGTGGAATTCCGGATACGAATATTTCCATGGTGATTTTTGCAGTTGTGTTTGCGCTGTTGTTAAACAAAATCGGAAGCAGAAGTACCGCATCAACAGATACCATTATTTCGGTTTTTTCTTCCTGTTCGGTTGCCATTGGTCTGGCAATCCTGTCGAAAGGCGGAAACTTCAGTAAATATTCGAGCCTTTTAGTCGGGGATGTTTTAAGTATTACAAAGCAGGAAATCTGGTATCTTGTCATCATTTTTATTGTTACCATTTTGTTCTGGATCATTTGCTTTAACTGGCTGAATGCCATCTGTATTCATCGTGCACTGGCAAAGAGCAAGCGGATTCCGGTACAGTTGATGGATTACATTTTTGCTGTGCTGGTTGCATTGATTGTCATGCTTTCTATCAAGTGGGTCGGTATTCTGATCATCAATGCATTGCTGATCCTTCCGGCGGCATCGAGCAGAAATCTGTCCGTGAATATGCGGGAATATCATGTCTTTTCGATAATTTTTTCCGTTTTCTCCGGTGTAATGGGGCTGATTTTGTCTTATTATACGAACGTTGCAACCGGTCCAATGATTGTAATTATCGCATCTGTGATCTATTTTGTGACTTATTTTTTCGGAAGAAAGTGTAAAGAATAACAGGGAGAATAGAATTTGACCGATTGTATTTTTTGTAGTACAATCGGTGTATACAAAATACTGAGGAAATACAAATGGATGAAATAACACTGAAAGCACTTGCAAAAATAAATCTGGGACTGGATGTGGTCCGGCGCAGAGAAGATGGATATCATGAGGTACGCATGATTATGCAGACCATTCATCTGTACGACCTTCTGGAGATTCAAAAGATCCGGGAGCCGGAAATACGGATTGCTTCCAACCTCTCTTTTTTGCCGGTAAATGAAAATAATCTGGTCTATAAAGCAGCACGGTTGTTACAGGAAGAGTTCGCACTTACAGAGGGAGTTTCCGTGAAGCTGACAAAACGAATTCCGGTAGCGGCGGGGATGGCAGGAGGAAGTACAGACGCTGCCGCCATGCTGTATGCGATGAATCAGCTGTATGACCTGGGATTGTCCCGCAGGGAACTGATGAAGCGGGGAGTACAGATCGGCGCGGATGTTCCATACTGTATTATGCGTGGAACGGCGCTGGCAGAAGGAATCGGCGAAAAACTGACACAGCTTCCACCGATGATCAAGTGTCCAGTGCTGATTGCAAAACCATCCATTTCTGTATCGACTAAATTTGTATACCAGAACCTGAAGTTAGATGAGCAGACGAACCATCCGGATATTGATGCACTGATGAAAGATATCCGGGAGAAAGATTTTGACGGTGTCTGTGCACATATGGGAAATGTACTGGAATCTGTCACGATTCCGAATTATCCTGTGATTGCAGAGATCAAAGAGCAGATGATGCGTTCAGGTGCAAAGGCTTCCATGATGAGTGGAAGCGGGCCTACGGTATTCGGTCTTTTTGAAGATGGCGAGACGGCAAAGCGCGCTTTGCGGGAAATGAAACGTTCCGGTCTGGCAAAACAGGTATATCTGACAACCATCTACAACAACAGGCGAAAGTAATAATTCACACAAACAGAAATGGAGACGATAACATGACAGATGATCTGACGCTCAATATGGACGCATATCTGCCACTGAGAGATGTTGTATTTAATACGTTAAGAGAGGCGATTTTAAAAGGAGATCTTAAGCCGGGGGAGCGGCTTATGGAATTACAATTGGCAGCGAAACTGGGAGTGAGCCGTACACCGATCCGCGAAGCCATCCGGATGCTGGAGCAGGAAGGACTTGCTGTAACTATGCCGCGTAAGGGAGCAGAGGTTGCGAAGATGACGCTCAAAGATATGGAGGATGTGTTAGAGATTCGGGAAGCACTGGATGAACTGGCAGTAAAGCTTGCATGTGATAAGATTTCAGAGAAAGAATTGCAAAAACTTTTGGAAGTCAAAGATCAGTTTGAAAGCAGTACAAAAACCGGTGATGTAAAAAAGATTGCAGAGATGGATGTGAAATTCCATGATGTTATTTTTGAAGCTACGGGAAATCCAAAGCTGGTAACGCTGCTGAATAATCTGCGGGAGCAGATCTATCGTTACCGTGTGGAATATATTAAAAATCCGGACAATTATCCGATTTTGATTGCGGAGCATAACGCGATTGCAGAAGGCCTCAAAAACCGGGATAAAGAGGCGGCAACACTTGCCATGCATAAGCACGTGAAAAATCAGGCAGTGGCGGTAAAAAGTGTGATCCAGTGTCAGGACGAAACCGAAAATGAATAGTTTATGTAACAGATGGAAATAGTAAGGACAGATACCTTTTGGTGTCTGTCTTTTTTTGTAAAGAAAGGCACCTTGTGGGACGAAAAGAGATAGGAATGTGAAAATGGAGCATACAAAAATTTCGACAGATATTGAAGAGAATATAAAACAGTTTCAGCAGCTGTTTGCAGACAGTGCAGATGTTAAAATGAAAGAAATGCGTCTGGGAAAGGGAAAAAGAAGACGTTGCTTTCTGGCATATATTGAGGTGGCAGTCAGCAACATGCTGTTAGAAACGACTGCTTTGGGAAGACTATTAGCGGCATTATCGGAGCTGCCGGACAAAGAGTTGAATCAGGCACTCCATGAAAATGCGATGGGGATTTCAGATGTGACACCGTACGATACCATAGAGGATGCGGCACAGGGAATGCTCACAGGGGATGCAATCCTTTTTGTAGATGGGTATGGACATGCATTAAAGATTGCCGACAAAGGATATCCTGGCATGGGAGTGCAGGAGCCGGATTCGGAAAAAGTAATCCGTGGTTCGAAGGAGGGATTTACCGATTCGATCAAAACGAATACCGCACTTATCCGTAAGCGTGTGCGATCTACACGGGTCAGAGTAGAAGAAGTACAGGAGGGGGTGCGCTCCCATACGGCAATTGATTTGGTGTATATGGCAGATCTGAAATATGAATCGGTGCTGCAGCAAATCCGGAAAAGAATTACGGAATATGAGATCGATGGGGTTATGGACAGTGGAACCTTAGAACAGCTGGCGGAAAAGAAATGGTATTCACCGTTTCCGCAGTTTCAGACCACGCAGAGGCCGGACCGGGCAGCACTTGCGGTGCTGGAGGGGAGAATCGTATTGTTATGCGACAATTCTCCGGTCGCTCTCATTCTGCCGACAGATCTGAACTCCTTTCTGAAGACGAGTGATGACTATTATAATCGCTTTGGTGTGGCAACGTTTGCACGGATTTTGCGTTACATGGCAGCATTTTTTGCCATGACACTTCCCGGACTGTATCTGGCGGTGACAAATTTTCACACGCAGATTCTGCCGACGCCGCTTCTGTTATCTTTCTGGGAGGCACGAATCGGCGTGCCATTTCCTGCAGCGCTTGAGGTCATTCTGATGGAGATTTCTTTTGAATTGCTGCGGGAGGCGGGCGTCCGGCTGCCGGGGGCAATGGGAAATACAATCGGAATTGTCGGGGGGCTGATTATCGGACAGGCAGCAGTGGATGCAAACCTTGTCAGTCCGATTGTAGTTATTGTGGTTGCGTTTACCGCGCTTTGTTCCTTTTCCATTCCGAACGAAGAATTTGCGTTTTCTTTTCGGATTCTGAAATTTTATGTGATTGTCCTGTCGGCATGGCTGGGATTTTTTGGATTCCTGATTGCGCTGCTTACGGTGCTCATTCATTTGTCGCGGCTAGAGAGCTTTGGAATTCCTTATCTCATGCCGTTTGTGGGGGCAGATGTCAATGATTATCATGATGAACGCGACAGTATCTGGCGCGCACCGCTGAAAAAAATGGTGCGAAGACCTATTTATGCAAAACGCGGGGAGCGGATACGTCTGCGGAAAAAATAGGAGGAAATTTATGTTTTCAAATAATAACCGAATATCGTCACGTCAGGTATTTCGACTGTTTGTGTTCGATTTTGTAGGGGAAAGTACGCTGATTCTGCCCTCACAGCTAGCAGCATTTGCGGGAAATGATGGTCTGGCATCGATCCTGCTTGGAGGAATTCTCGGGAGTCTTTATCTGTGTTATCTGGCATTTGTATTAAAAAAGATGGAAACGGATCTGGTCTCTTATATGGAACAGGTTCTGCCGGAATGGATCAAAAAAGTTTTCCTTGTGTTGCTTCTGATCTATTTTACAGGAATGGCGGGATATGGTGCATATATATTTTCCGATGTAATGCAAAAAGGATTGATTGCAGGGGAGTCTTATACGCTGATTCTGCTTCTGGTACTGCTGACGGCAGGATATGCTGTGTGTGGTGGAATCGAAAGCCGTGCGCGGGTTTATGAGATTTTATTTGTCGTCTTGTTTGTGCTTCTTGCGGTGATGCTTCTGATTGCGGCGGGAGATCTGGAGATGGAATATCTGCACGGATTTTTTCAGGCAGATACCGGGTCGGTGATGAAGGGAAGCCTGGCGGTCTTTTTTTGCCTGATGCCTTTGTTTCTGCTTGCATTTTTCCCGTCTTATGTGCAGAAAGCACAGTGGGGGAAGCTGGTGCATGCCGTGCATGCGGCACTGTGGTTTGCCATAGGAGTGCTTGCTGTTTTGTATGTGATCCTGCTTGGGAGTTTTGGAAGCCGCTCACTGATGACCATGAAATATCCGGCAATCACGCTGATGAGCAGTATTCATCTGCGGGGAAGTTTTTTAAAGCGGCTGGATGCTTTTATGATTGCGATATGGTTTTTTACGCTGTTTGCACTTGTGACCGTGTTTTTGTTTTATGCACAGGAATTGGTACAGAAACTGCGAAAAAAAGATACGCATAAAAAATGGTATCTGTGTGGGGTGGCACTTGCTGTTTTTGTGGTGGCAGAAATGCTTCACCGCAGCAGTCATGGGGAGTGGTTCCGTGATTATCTGCTGTATATCGGAATTCCTCTGTTTTTGTTTCTGCCTTTGTTTATACTTTTGTGGGGAAAGGGGAAAAAGCGGTATGAAAGGTAAAATAAGCAGGTGTCTGGCGCTGGCACTGGCGCTGCAGATGATGCTTTGTGGATGCAGTGCCACGGAGCTGGAAGACCGCTGCTTTCCGATGATGGCGGTTGTGGATGAACAGGACGGACAGATTTCTTTCGGTTATGGATTTCCGGAATTAAGTCAGAAGGATAATACGGATTTGGAGGAGGCACGTGTAAATATTGCCCCCGCACAGGGGAAAACGCTGGAGCGTTGTGTGAAGATGTATAATGACCGGCTGGAAAAACTGGCAGACTGCAATCATATGAAAGTACTTGTGTTTGGGGAAAATCTGATGCAGGACACCAGACAGTATGCAGATGCTCTTTCCTATCTGAAACAAACGGAGCTTTTTCCGCGAAACACCTATGTATGTGTGACAAAAGATCCGCTGGCGTTGTTTGAGACGGAACAGAACCTGCCGCAGGATCTGGGAAGTTATCTGGAACAGTACTTGCAGAATCAGGAATCTGCAGGGCAGAGGAAATTATGCAATCTTGGCAGGCTGCTGGATGAACAGGAAAATCATATGCTGCAGATTACGCTGCCTTATCTGGAAACAGACGATGGAACGATCTGCTGGAAACGCATGTATCGCGTGCCGGATAACAGTTTTTTGTATAAACAGGGGAAATAGTGGAAATGCTGTTATTATCCGAGGAAAGAGAGCAAAAAAATGAAAAAGAAAAAAAGTCTGTTTATCATTTTATGTATGTTAACGGTTTTTGCGGCCGGGATTGCGCATGCAACAGAAAGGAAAAATGCAGATCCGTTGCAGCCGGCAATTGCGGAAAAAATACTGCGGTTTCATGTACTGGCAAACAGTGATGCCAGTGATGACCAGAAGGTGAAACTGCAGGTCCGTGATGCCGTGGGGCAGATGCTGGAACAAAAACTTGAAAATGTATCCGACCGCGCGCAAACAGAACAAGTTGTGCAGGATCATATGGACGAAATTGTAGAAACCGCGGAGAACACACTGCGCAAAAATGGCTATACATACGGTGTCAGGGCAAGGCTTGCCAATGTGGATTTCCCGGTAAAAACGTATGGAGATTATACGTTTCCGGCAGGAAAATACCGGGCATTGCAGATTACACTGGGAAAAGGAAAAGGCCATAACTGGTGGTGTGTGCTGTATCCGAATATGTGTTTTCAGGGATCGGTATACGAAGTGGTGGATGAATCTTCCGAGGAGGCGTTGCGTGAAGTTTTGACACAGGAAGAATATGCCGATGTGTTTGATTCGGGAAAATTGCAGATCCGGTGGAAATTCCTTGATTATTTTCGTTAAACTCGTTATGATAATGGAGCACGCGGATATGCGGAAAGATATCAACGAAAAGAAGGAAATGACTATGACAAAAGACGTATTACTGTCCATAAAAGGATTGCAGATCGGGGAAAATGAACAGAATGACACGATAGAAGTGATTTCTCCGGGAGATTATTATTTTCGCAATGGCAAGCACTTCTTTCTGTATGAGGAAGTTATGGAAGGACAGAAAGAGTCTACCAAAAATATGATTAAGGTCCGGGATGATTATATGGAACTGACGAAAAAAGGCGCAGTCAATGTCCATATGATTTTTGAAAAAAATAAAAAAAATATTACATATTACAATACACCGTATGGCAGCCTGCTGGTGGGAATCGATGCCTACCGCGTGGATGTACAGGAAGAAGAGGGCGAGATTACGGTTGAGGTGGAATATGCGCTGGAAGTAAACAATGAACATCTGGCGGACTGCCATATCCGGATTCTGGCAAATCCAAAACAGGACCCGGAATTTAAACTTATCCAATAAACAGATAACGGTAATTAAAACAAATAAAAACAAATGAAAATATACGAAAAAATAGCGAAATATTGTGAAAAATGCTGAATTGTGGTAAAATATAAAAAATGATAACAGAGGAGGAATCATTATGAATACGGAACACAGACAGCAGAAAATTTCTTTCTGGCACTCCATGAAGACACAGTTTATTGCAGTTGTACTTCTTGTTGCGGCTGTGATCGTAACCTTGTATACTGTCATGATTATGCCGGGGGTAAAAAGCAATATACGGAATATTTATTCAAATTATCTGCTGGATCTTTCCATTTCCTATGGGAGAGAAATGGAAAATGCGATGACATCAAATGCAAATCTGCTGAACAGTACAGAGGATGTGCAAAAGATTTTGCAGGAAGTAAATATTGAAGGTGCAAAGACAGCGTATGCTTATCTTGTAGATTTCAATGGGACGATGCTGTATCATCCTACGGCGGAAAAAATTGGTGAGCCTGTGGAAAACGATGCTGTCAAAAAAATGCTCAAAGAGATAAAGGGTGGAAATATGCCGAAACCGGAGACGGTGCAGTATACATTTCAGGGGGCAAAAAAGTTTGCAGCCTGTTACACCAGCGAAAAGCAGTTTATCCTGGTAGTGACAGCAGATGATACAGAACTTCTTGCACCTGCGGTTGCGCTAGAAAGAAGAGGAATCATTATTTCTGGAATATTGTTGCTGATTGGAGCGATAGCAGCATTTCTTTTTGCAAATCGGATCACACGTCCATTGTCAAAGATTACAAATTCTGTGAACCGTATTGCAGAGCTGGATTTGCGAAATGATCAGGTGCTGGAACAATATGCTGCACATCAAGGGGAAGTCGGTATCATTGCAAATGCAGTGATTCAGATGAAGGATGCCCTGACAAATATTGTGCAAAAAATCAGGCAGCAGGGCGGACAACTGTTTGAGGCATCGGAGACGTTAAACAGCAATGCGGCAAAGACGGCAGGAAATGTAAACAATGTAGAGACTGCGGTAAATGAAATTGCAACCAGTGCAACCAGTCAGGCGCAGGAAACGCAGGGGGCGACGGAGGATATTATTTCTATGGGTACAATGATCGAGGATTCCTCTACCCAGGTAAAATCCATGAACGAGACTGCGGATGTAATGAATGAATCCGGTCAGGTGGCAAAAAAGGCACTTGAGGAGCTTGGAGAGATTAATCAAAAAGCAACGGAATCGATCAATATCATTTATGAACAGACAAATACAACCAACGATTCGGCATTAAAGATCAAGGATGCGACAACACTGATCGCTTCCATTGCCGATGAAACCAATCTGTTGTCACTCAATGCATCCATTGAGGCAGCCAGAGCAGGAGAAGCCGGAAAAGGCTTTGCAGTGGTGGCAGCACAGATCCAGAAGCTGGCAGAACAGTCCAATGGATCTGCAAAACAGATCGATGAGATTATTCATGAACTGCTCAAAGATTCCGAAAATGCAGTACATACCATGGAGGATGTGAAAGAAATCATGCAGGAGCAGAATGAAAAGGTAAAGCAGGCGGCAGAAGTCTTTACGAAAATGCATGAGGGCGTGGGAAGATCCATCCAGGGTATGGCATCCATAGAAGAACAGACACAAAAGATTGAAGATGCCAGAAATAAGATTGTGGATACGGTGCAGAGCCTGTCGGCAATCGCAGAGGAGAATGCTGCAAGCACACAGGAAACATCGGCTTCCATGATGGAAATTGGTTCTGTAATCAGTGATATCAGTCAGAACGCAGAGAATCTTAAGAACATTGCAGAGGTTCTCGAAGGCAGTGTAAAACAGTTTAAAATGGAAGACTGATGATTGGAAGAACAACATAAGATTGTATTATTTCAAAAGAAAAAGCTTATCTTTCCAGCGGGAAAGATAAGCTTTTTCAATAAATACATTATTTCTTTTTCTTGGTGGAACCGGATTTGGTTTCCTTCAACTGTGCGCTGGCTTCATTGTATTTCTCCTGAAGTCTTGCACGGAATCCTTTTTTCTTCTTGGCCGGCTTTTCCAACGGACCACGGAGACCACGGACACCGGTGATATAAAGACCACTGACCGTTGCTTTTACTTCTTTCTTTACCGGAATATCGTCGTAGACCTGCTCGTCTGCGATCAGTGTCATGACTCTTGGTCCGACTTTTGCTTTTACGATCGGAAGTTTGGCACGCTGCATGAGTTTATTGGCCTGTTCCATTACCTGTGCAGGAAGACCGGCATCTTTCATTTTCATTCGCTTTTTGTCGATAATCAGCATCGTCACTGTCTGGGCAGCGGCTTTCATCTGTTCATCCTGTTCTTCTTTTTTCTTTTGTGCTTTCTTTCCGAGAAAGTACAAGACGATCATAGCGGCTACCAGAATAATGGCAATCACTAATAATACGATTCCTATTGATTTCATCGTGGATTTCCTCCTCTACATACTAAAATTCATTGTAGCAAAGATTTAGCCAAAAATCAACGTTTACTGTTTGTATTTTCTTTGGATTTATGGTATGTTTAATTAGTTGTAAAAGGAAAGAAAGAAGGATTCGTAAGATTATGAAGAAAAGAGTGGTTATACTTTTTTTATGCATGACAATGGCTTTGTCCATGGGTGCATGTGCAAAGAGTGATAAAAAAACAAGTACCCAGCAGGGAACACAGGAGACCGCAAGTGAAGTGTTTGACGGACCGCACAGCGCACAGATGAAGCTGGATCTGTCTAAGCTGGTGACAAAACTTGCAGATTATAAAGGCATTGATGTGACCATTTCCGGAAATTATGATGTGACCGATGATCAGGTAGAGCAGAATTTAATGTCGTTGCTTCCGTATTATGGAATCACTGGTGTTGAAGTAAAGGATCGTGATACCGTTCAAAAGGATGATTATGTCAAAGTGGATTATACCGGTTATCTGGACGGAGATGCATTTGACGGGGGTTCTGCGACAGATACGATGATTGATGTGGCAAACAACTGTGATGCAGAAAAAAAGACGAACTATATAGATGGATTCAGCGATGGTCTTGTGGGCGCCAAAGTCGGGGACGAGGTGAGCTCAGATGTGACATTCCCGGATGACTATCAGTCCTCCAATCTGGCAGGAAAGAAAACGACATTCAAATTTAAAATCAAGGGCATTTATAAGCCGGTCACCATGGATACACTGACCGATGACATGGTCGCAGATGCATTTACGGAGCAGAAGATTACGACGAAGAAGGATCTGATTGCATATGTGCGTCAGGTATTGGAAAAGCAGGCAGCCAATTCCAAATCCCAGGCAAGCATCAGTGCAGTAGAAGATTATCTGCTGGACAAATGTGAAGTGACAATTCCGGATGAATATCTGGATGCGCGTCTGCAGGAATATCAGCATGAGTTTGAAGAGGACAACTGCAACGATACACAGACTCTGGAACAGTATGCAAAGAAAAACAGTACCACGGTAGACGATATGAAGAAGCAGTGGAAAAAACTGATGACAAAGCAGATTAAAATTGAATTTATTTTTGGACGGATCGCGGAAAAAGAAAACATCAAGGTCAGCGATGACGATTTCAAATCTTTTGTAGATTATCTGGTAAGCTCGAGCAACAGCCAGATGGCGGATGAAAATGCCGTATATGAATATTACGGAGTTGGAAACAAGGCAGATGGAAAGAAAACACTTCGTCAGCTGTATGTGGTAAATCAGGCAATTTCGTATGTTGTAGAGAAAGCCAATGTTACGGTAAAACCGGATACACAGGCAACCGAGTCGACAGAAAACTAAAAGAGTCAATAAAAACTAAGGGATAGATTTTTAACGGAGGGACAGTATGGAGTTAGTAAATGTCAGAGAGATTTTCAGAAATACGATCAAGTATGAAAACCAGCAGGTGACAATCGGCGGATGGGTCAGAAGCAACCGCAATTCCAAAAATTTTGGATTCATTGTAGTGAATGACGGAACATTCTTTGAACCAATCCAGGTGGTATACGGAGATGGTCTGGAAAATTACGAGGAAGTCTGCAAGATTAATGTCGGAGCAGCAATCATTGTAAAGGGACAGTTAGTGCCTACACCGGAAGCAAAGCAGCCATTTGAAATCCAGGCGGCAGAGGTAACCGTGGAAGGTGCATCGACACCGGATTATCCACTGCAGAAAAAGCGTCATACGTTTGAATATCTGCGTACCATTTCACATCTGCGTCCGAGGACCAATACGTTTGAGGCTGTGTTCCGTGTGCGCTCCCTGTGTGCGTACGCAATCCACAAGTTTTTCCAGGAGCGCGATTTTGTATACGTGCATACCCCACTGATCACGGGAAGCGACTGTGAGGGTGCCGGGGAAATGTTCCAGGTAACAACACTGGATTTAAAAGATGTGCCGAAGAAACCAGATGGAACGGTAGATTATACAAAGGATTTCTTTGGAAAACCAACCAATCTTACCGTCTCCGGTCAGTTAAACGGGGAAACCTATGCAATGGCATTTAAAAACATTTATACGTTTGGACCGACCTTCCGTGCGGAAAATTCCAACACAACCAGACATGCGGCAGAATTCTGGATGATTGAGCCGGAGATCGCTTTTGCAGATCTCGAAGATGATATGATGCTGGCAGAAAGCATGTTAAAGTATGTGATCAATTATGTGATTGAGCATGCGCCGGAAGAGATGGCATTCTTTAATAATTTTGTGGATAAGGGACTGCTGGATCGCCTGGAGAACGTCGTAAACAACGATTTTGCACGTGTGACATACACCGAAGCAATTAAGATTCTGTCAAAACACAATGACAAGTTTGATTACAAGGTATCCTGGGGATGCGATCTGCAGACAGAACATGAGCGTTACCTGACGGAGCAGATTTATAAGAGACCGGTATTTGTAACGGATTATCCGAAGGAAATCAAGGCATTTTATATGAAACTCAACGAAGACGGAAAGACCGTTGCAGCAGTCGACTGTCTTGTTCCGGGAATCGGAGAGATCATCGGCGGAAGTCAGAGAGAGGACGATTACGACAAACTGCTGGCACGTATTCAGGAATTGGGACTGAAAGAGGACGATTACAAGTTTTATCTGGATCTGCGCAAATACGGATCGGCCAGACATGCCGGATTCGGTCTGGGATTTGAGCGTTGCGTGATGTACCTGACCGGTATGGCAAATATCCGTGATGTCATTCCGTTCCCTAGAACCGTAAACAACTGTGAACTGTAAAATGGAATAAAAGAAATGCATTTTCCATAAACTCTAAGGAGGACAATTTCCGGAGGAGTATGTGTGGAGAATGAGCAGGAACAAATAAAAAATAAAAAAACGGGAAGAAACGTCGCAAAGTTTGCAGGCAGCTTTATAGGCACATGTCTGCTCTCTGCGGCGTTTTTCCTGTTGTGGTGCTGGATCTCATATTCGATGAGATTGTCGGTGGAACTGATCCGTGCGGGGATTACGGTGTGGTATGCGTTATCCTGTCTCACTGGTGGAAAAATGCTACGGGCATGCAAATGCGGTGTGGTCCCGCTTTGTGCAGTTTTGCTTGGAAGCTGTTTTTTCGGAGTCCTGTATGTCTGTTCCTGTATACAGGGAAAGGGCTGGATTGCACTGGAAGGAGAAACGCTTACTATCTGGATTTTATGCACGGCGGCAGCTTTGCTGGGCAGTGTGCAATGGAAAAAGGGGAGATGACAGGGAGTGTATAAAAAAATACTTTCCTTATGGCGCCGGCTGTGATATAATAACACAGATAGACGGGAAATCCGAAAAAACAGACAAAGGAGAGATTCTCATGAAGCATGTAAAGACATTAAATACAAGAAAGTTACAGAACACAATCAAGACAGGTGGATGTGGCGAGTGCCAGACATCATGCCAGTCTGCATGTAAGACATCTTGTACAGTAGGAAACCAGACTTGCGAGAAGTGTAAGTAATCACAGAGTGATTGCTTACGTAGCCCGAACGCTAAGTAAGAAAAATAAGGCATAATAAAGCCGCGTGCGTAGCGCGCGGTTTTATTATGTTTAAGAAAGAGAGGAAATATTATAGTGGTTCATCAGTTTAAGAACAATGGCTATGATATTGTATTAGACGTAAACTCCGGTGCGATTCATGTAGTGGACGATGTGACTTACGACGTGATCGCATTATTTGAGGATCATTCCAGGGATGAGATCATTGCACAGTTACAGAAGCAGTATCCGAAGAATGAAATTGAAGAGGCAATTGAAGAAGTAGAGCAGTTAAAGGAGCAGGGAGACCTGTTTACCGAAGATGCATACGAACAAAAGATTGTTGATTTTAAGAAACGGCCGACCGTAGTAAAGGCATTGTGTTTACATATTGCACATGACTGCAACCTTGCCTGCCGCTATTGTTTTGCGGAAGAGGGCGAATATCATGGTCGAAGAGCGTTGATGTCTTATGAGACAGGAAAGCAGGCACTTGATTTTCTGATTGCAAACTCTGGAAACCGAAAAAATCTTGAGGTAGATTTCTTTGGCGGAGAGCCACTCATGAACTTTGATGTGGTAAAACAGTTAGTTGCCTATGGAAGGGAACAGGAAAAGCTGCATGACAAGCATTTCCGGTTTACGCTGACAACGAACGGAGTGTTATTAAACGACGATATCATGGAATTTGCAAATAAGGAAATGGATAATGTCGTTTTAAGTATTGACGGAAGAAAAGAAGTAAATGACCGTATGCGTCCATTCCGAAAGGGTGCGGGAAGCTACGATCTGATTGTCCCGAAGTTCCAGAAGCTTGCGGAGAGCCGGAATCAGGAGCGCTACTATGTCCGTGGTACCTATACGCATTTCAACACGGATTTTTCTAAGGATGTACTGCATCTGGCAGATCTGGGATTCAAGCAGATCTCTGTTGAGCCGGTTGTCGCACAGCCAACAGACGAATATGCACTGCAGGAAGAGGATCTTCCGGTACTCTTTGAAGAATATGATAAACTCGCGGCAGAGATGGTCCGCCGTAACAGAGAAGGAAATTCTTTCAATTTCTTCCATTTCATGATTGACCTGGAAGGTGGCCCTTGTGTGTACAAGCGTCTGTCCGGATGCGGTTCCGGAACAGAATATCTTGCGGTTACACCGTGGGGAGATCTGTATCCGTGTCATCAGTTTGTCGGAAATGAAGATTTCCTGATGGGAAATGTCTGGGAAGGTGTGAAGAATACACAGCTTCGCGACGAGTTTAAGTGCTGCAATGTCTATGCAAAAGAAAAGTGCCGTAAGTGTTTTGCCAGATTTTACTGTAGTGGGGGATGTGCTGCAAATTCGTACAATTTCCATGGAACCATCACAGATGCTTATGATCTGGGATGTGAACTCCAGAAGAAACGTATCGAATGCGCAATCATGATAAAAGCTGCGGAAGCGGAAAATTAAAGGAATAGGAAGGAAGCAAAAATGAAAAAAAGCAAGGGCGTCGCTATAATCGCGATTATCCTGGCCTGTCTGATCGGACTGGGATATTATACGAGCACGATTATGTCTGCGACAAGCACAAGTCAGAAAAAAACTGACAACAAGACGGAATCCGAAGGTATTAAACTTGGTCTTGATCTTTCCGGTGGTGTGTCCATTACTTACCGGATCAAAGACAAGAATCCATCCAAGAAAGACATCGATGATACGGTAGCAAAGCTCGAAGAGCGTGCGGAAAGTTACAGTACCGAGTATTCCGTATACCCGGTTGGTGATGACCGTATTACCGTAGAGATTCCAGGTGTTTATGATGCAAATGCCGTACTTGAGGATCTGGGAAGTCCAGGATCTTTGTATTTCATCGTTCAGAAAGATTCTGATGGAAATGAGAACTATTCTTATGACAGTTCTACAGGAAACTACAAGCTCAACTATGATATTCAGGATCTGATCGACAACGGTTCTGTGATTATGGACGGTAATGATGTAAAGTCTGCCAATGCAGCTTACAATCAGTCTACCTCTACAAGCACCAAGGAGCCGGTTGTTCAGCTGACATTAAAGAAAAAAGCTGCAGATATATTTGCAGAGGCAACTACAAAGGCAGCTTCTTCCCAGGAATCTATCGGTATTTACTATGACGACCATTTCATCAGTGTACCGAAGGTAGAGAGCGCGATCAAAGACGGAAGCTGTGTCATCAACGGTATGTCTGATTACGATGAAGCGGAGCAGCTTGCAACATTTATCCGTGTAGGTGCGATCAACTTAAAACTCGAAGAAATGGAATCTTCCGTAGTAGGCGCACAGCTGGGTGGAAAGGCACTTTCTTCCAGTGTCAAGGCAGCCATCATCGGACTGATCCTTGTTATGCTTTTCATGATCTTAAACTACAGCTTATCCGGTGTGGTTGCATCCATTGGTCTTGCCATTTATACGACCGTAACGGTAGCTTTGATTTATCTGTTTGAAATTACGCTGACACTTCCTGGTATCGCGGGTGTTATCCTCGGTATCGGTATGGCGGTGGATGCGAATGTTATTATTATCTCGCGTATCCGTGAGGAAATTGCAGCCGGCAAGTCTGTATTGACGGCTATTAAAACAGGTTACAAAAAGGCAATGTCAGCCATCATTGACGGTAACGTGACAACCTTTATTGCAGCACTGGTACTGATGTGGCTTGGTTCTGGAACTGTTAAGGGATTTGCATATACATTGATTATCTCCCTGATCGTTTCCATGTTTACCGCACTGGTAATTTCAAGACTGTTAAATCTGGCATTTTATGCTGTTGGATGCAGAAACGAGAAATTATATGGACGTGCAAAAGAGCGTAAAACAATCAATTTCATGAAGCATCGCTGGGTATGTTTTATTATCTCCATCGTTGTGATCGTAGCTGGATTTGTTGGAATGATTGGTTACGGAACAGCAGGAAAGGGTGCTTTGAATTTCAGTCTGGAATTTAAGGGTGGTACATCCATTTCCGCAGATTTTGGAAAAGATTATACCGTTGAGCAGGTAGAGGACAAGATTGTACCGGAAGTCGCAAAGGTTATCAATGATAATGCCATCCAGGCAAGTACCGTATCTGGCAGCAATGTTGTTACCATCAAGACAAAGACACTGAGCCTGAGCGAACGTGAAAAGGTAAATAAGATGCTCGTGGACAAGTTTGGCGTAAAAGAGTCTACGATCGAAAGCCAGAGTATTGGTTCTACCATCAGTAATGAAATGCGTTCTAATGCGGTTAAGGCATTGATCGTTGCATGTATTTTCATGCTGTTTTATATCTGGTTCCGTTTCAAGGATATTCGTTTTGCAGGAAGTGCAATTATTGCGCTGGTACACGATGTACTTGTTATGTTAACCGGTTATGCATTGATTCGTATTTCTGTAGGTAATACATTTATCGCCTGCGTACTTACGATTGTCGGATATTCCATCAATGATACCATCGTTATCTTTGACCGTATCCGTGAGAACATGCAGGGAATGAAGAAACAGACACCGGAGACACTGGCAGAGGTGGCAAACCGGTCTCTGACACAGACACTTTCCCGTTCACTGAATACATCCATTACAACCATCATCATGGTATTACTGCTGTTCATCCTCGGAGTATCTTCGATCCGTGAGTTTGCATTACCGCTTATGATTGGTCTGATCAGTGGTACGTATTCTTCTATCTTTATTGCAGCTGCATTATGGTATGTCATGAAACTTCATCTTGGCAAAGATAAGCTGATGAAACCTGCTGCTGAAAAGGTGAAAAAGAAATAAAAATCAAAGAGAAAACAGGGGGCTGCGTTGCAGCTCCCATTTGTTTTTATATGGGAGTGGAATAGTTGCATTGCACCGAAGAATTCGGTATAATGGGAAAAAAGAGTTGAAAAGGAGAATACTATGTACACACTGGAAGATATACAGGCAGTAGATCCTGAAATTGCAGCAGCCATTACCGCAGAGTTTGACAGACAGAACAGCCACATTGAGCTGATCGCATCGGAAAACTGGGTAAGTCCGGCCGTTATGTCCGCGATGGGAAGCATTCTGACCAACAAATATGCAGAAGGCTATCCGGGAAAGCGTTATTACGGCGGATGTGAGTGCGTGGATGTGGTTGAGGAACTGGCAAGAGAGCGTGCAAAGAAGCTGTTTGGATGTGAGTATGTTAATGTACAGCCACATTCCGGTGCACAGGCAAACATGGCAGTGCAGTTTGCGATTTTAAAGCCGGGCGATACCATTATGGGAATGAATCTCGATCATGGCGGACATCTGACACACGGTTCACCGGTTAATTTTTCCGGTACTTATTTCCATGTGGTACCTTATGGAGTCAATGATGAGGGATTTATTGACTATGATAAAGTAAGAGAGATCGCACTTGAATGTAAGCCAAAGATGATTATTGCAGGTGCATCTGCATATGCACGTACGATTGATTTTAAGAAATTCCGTGAGATTGCAGATGAAGTGAATGCAGTGCTTATGGTAGATATGGCGCATATCGCAGGTCTGGTAGCTGCCGGACTGCATCCAAGCCCAATTCCATACGCAGATGTTGTAACTACGACAACACACAAGACACTGCGTGGACCACGTGGAGGAATGATCCTCTGCAGCGATGAGGTAAACAAAAAGTACAATTTCAATAAAGCTATTTTCCCGGGAACACAGGGAGGACCGCTGATGCATGTGATCGCAGCAAAGGCAGTCTGCTTTGAGGAGGCATTAAAGCCGGAATTCAAGACGTATCAGGAGCAGATTGTGAAGAACGCACAGGCACTTTGCAAGGGATTACAGAAGCGTGATATCAAGATTGTATCCGGAGGAACAGATAACCATCTGATGCTGGTAGATCTGACACCATATGATTTGACAGGAAAAGTTGTTGAGAAACTTCTTGACAGTGCACATATCACTGCCAATAAGAATACGATTCCAAACGATCCACAGAAACCATTTGTTACAAGTGGAATCCGTCTTGGAACGCCGGCCGCTACATCCAGAGGATTAAAAGAGGATGATTTTGATCAGGTAGCTGAGGCAATTGCCATGCTCATCAAAGAGGGTGAGCCGGCTGTTGAGAAGGCAAAAGCAATCATTAAAACACTGACCGATAAATATCCGCTGCAGCCGATGCATTAATTTAGGAGGAACCATGATAGATTTAAAATTTTTAAGAGAAAATCCGGATGTTGTAAAGGAAAACATCAAAAAGAAATTTCAGGATCACAAGCTTCCACTTGTGGATGAGGTAATAGAACTGGATGCAAAGGCCCGCGCTGCACAGTCTGAGGCTGATGAGTTGCGTGCCAGCCGTAATAAACTTTCCAAGCAGATCGGTGCCTTAATGGGACAGGGAAAGAAAGACGAAGCAGAAGAAGTCAAAGCCCAGGTAGCTGCAAATGCTGCCCGTTTGTCTGAGTTAGAGGCACAGGAAAAAGAACTTTCCGAGAAAGTTACCAAGATCATGATGACGATTCCAAATATCATTGATCCATCCGTACCGATTGGAAAAGATGACAGTTGTAACGTGGAAATCGAAAAATTTGGTGATCCGTATGTCCCGGATTTTGAAATTCCATATCATACCGATATTATGGAGCGTTTTGACGGAATAGATCTCGACGCTGCCGGAAAGGTTGCCGGAAACGGATTTTATTATCTCATGGGTGATATTGCAAGAATTCATTCTGCAGTTATTTCTTATGCCAGAGATTTCATGATTGACCGTGGATTTACTTACTGTGTTCCACCATTTATGATTCGTTCTAACGTTGTGACCGGCGTTATGAGCTTTGATGAGATGGATGCCATGATGTACAAGATCGAGGGAGAGGATCTCTATCTGATCGGTACTTCCGAACATTCCATGATTGGTAAATTTATTGATACCATCAATGATGAGGATAAACTTCCATACACACTGACCAGCTACTCCCCATGTTTCCGTAAGGAAAAAGGAGCACATGGTATTGAGGAACGTGGCGTTTACCGTATTCATCAGTTCGAAAAGCAGGAGATGATCGTGGTATGTAAGCCGGAAGAGTCTAAAGCATGGTATGACAAGCTCTGGAAGAATACGGTAGATCTGTTCCGCAGCCTGGATATCCCGGTTCGTACTCTGGAGTGCTGTTCTGGTGATCTGGCAGATCTGAAAGTAAAATCCTGTGATGTTGAGGCATGGTCTCCGCGTCAGAAGAAATACTTTGAGGTAGGAAGCTGCTCTAATCTGGGAGATGCTCAGGCAAGACGTCTGAAGATCCGTGTAAAAGGCAAAGATGGCAAGAAGTATTTTGCACATACCTTAAACAATACCGTTGTTGCTCCACCACGTATGCTGATTGCATTTCTGGAGAATAACTTAAATGAGGACGGAAGTGTAAATATTCCTAAGGCATTACAGCCGTATATGGGAGGAATTGAAAAAATTATTCCAAAACATGAATAAGAGGTGTTCCTATGGGAGATATAAATAAGATTGAGGAAGAATGTACTCACAATTGCATGACTTGCGGACATGGCTGTGCAGAAGGCAGTGATGGCGTGGGAAAGTTTGAAAAGGCGCTGAACAGACTCAGTGATATTGACACAGAGGATCTGTTAAAAGGGCTGCAGTCTCTGGCGGATACAGAGGAGCAGTAGTTTTTCATTGTTTACAAAAAGTACCAGATGATTTTACGGAAATTTCTCTTGTTTTTTTGTGCAGATGGATATATGATGAGGGCGGAAGGACAGTTACACCATATGAGCCATTTCAGAAAGGATGGACGGAAATCATGAGAAAGAAGTCACATATTTCACTGGCACGTTATATTGTAGCAAACACAGAGGATGAAGGATTGAAAAAACACTGGCTGTCGTTTTATATCGGAAGCGTTCTGCCGGACTGCAAACCATCGTTCATCTATAAGCGTCATGAAATTACCGGTACATTTCCAAAGCTTCAGGAGAACATTGACGCATTGATCCATGGAAAAGAAAACCGTTTTCCGAAACGGAAGCGGATGTATTATATGAATCTTGGTGAGATTACGCATTATGTAGCGGATTATTTTACATTTCCGCATAACAAGATTTATCCAGGAGGATTTAAGGAACATTGTGCCTATGAAGAACGATTGAAACGGGAGCTCCGTGCTTTTTTAAAGACGGAAGCTCCGAAAGCTTTAAACGAACGTGGACATCGTCAGTTCGCCAGTCAGGAAGCGTTGTTTGAATACATTCAGAAGATGCATGATAAGTATTTAAGCAGTCACATTGACACGGCAAAAGACATTGAGAATATTGTGCTGGTCAATAAACAGGTGGTAGATGGTATCGATTATCTGTTTTTAAAGAACCATATGCAGCACAGGGTTGCATAGAAGAAAAGCAGTCGGAAATCCGGCTGCTTTTCTGCGTTTATGGACACTTATAGGATTGACAAATTTTTGACAAAGTGTTACGATTATCCCATATGAAACTGTCGATGATTCGTGACGATCAGGTGCATATACCGTTACGAAAGACATTTAGGATTAGGAGGATTTATACAATGAGTGAGTTCAAGAATTTAACTCTGGAAGTAGCTGACGGAATCGCTGTATTAGCAATCTCCAGACCAGCAGCATTAAATGCATTAAACAGTGAGACTCTGGATGAGTTAAACGTATGCTTAAGCGAGATCGAAGCAAACGATGATATCAAAGCTGTTATCTTAACAGGTGGTCCGGACAAGAAGGGCAACGAGTTCAAGTCATTCGTAGCTGGTGCAGATATTGCTGAGATGGTGAACTTCACAGCTCCGGAAGCACGTGCATTCGGAATCAAGGCTTCAGAGCCATTCTTCAAACTGATGAATATGCGTCAGGTTACTATCGCTGCAGTAAACGGATTTGCATTAGGTGGAGGATGTGAGATCTCTATGGCATGTGATATCCGTATTGCAAGTGAGAACGCAATCTTCGGACAGCCAGAGTGTGGTCTTGGAATCATTCCTGGATTTGGTGGTACACAGAGACTTGCCCGTCTGGTAGGTATGGGACGTGCAAAGGAAATGATCTTCACCTGTGAGAACGTAGATGCAAACGAAGCATACCGCATCGGTCTTGTAAACAAGGTAGTTGCAAAAGAAGAGCTTATGCCAACCGCAAAGGCTATGGCTGCAAAGATCATCTCTAAGGGAAGCTATGCCGTATCTGTTGCAAAGGCTGCAATCAACAATGGTTATGACATGGATATCAAGAATGCCGTTGAGATGGAAGCAAACCTGTTTGGTGTTGTCAATGATACACACGACAAGAAAGAGGGAATGGGTGCTTTCTTAGAGAAGAGAGCTGCTACATTAACAGATTTCTAAAATTCTATAATGGGTGATAAGGGACGATATGAGGAATCATATCGTCCTTTTTTGTTGCGCAAATATTTTTTATCCCTTATAATGGATACATATTGAGTCTGGATAGAAGGGGGCAGGAAAATGGAACAAATGCGTGGGGCCAGGTTAAGTGAAGCAATTGCACTACAGATTGCAGAATTGATTTTGTCCGGGGAAATAAAAAGCGAAACGAAACTGCGCCAGGAAGAGCTGGCAGAAACATTACAGGTATCCCGGATTCCGGTGCGGGAGGCATTACAGCTTTTAGAGACACAGGGGCTGGTGAAGCGGCTTGCTACCCGCCATATTGTGACAGCAAATCTGGAAGAATCCCATATCCGGGAGGTGTATGGGCTGATTGCAGAGATTGAGAGACAGGCGGTAGAATCCATACTTCGCACGGAAAAAGAGGAGGAAGCGAATCTGGTGGCAGAGGGAGGAAACATGGCTGTACATACAAGGATCGCTGAGAAGACACAAAATACATATGTGCAGACACTTTTGACCAATGCCATTCGTTATTATGTGTCTTATGCGGAGAAGCTGCCCCAGAAGAATGGAGCTGTTTCTCTGGAAGAAATCTTTCGGAATGGAGTTTTTCATACACAGGGAAGTACGTTGTTAATACAGCATTTTCAGGATTTGGCAGATGCCGTGATTGCAGAAAGGAGAAAACAAAATGACAGGACTTAAACCGATTGTGATGCCTTCGGCAAAACAGAAGGTTGCGGCAGAACTGCGTAAAGCAATTCTTTCCCGAAAAATGAAAGAGGGAGAGGTGCTTTCACTTGAAAGTATTGCGAAACAGCTGAATGTGTCAATTACGCCTGTGCGGGAGGCGTTTCAGATTCTGAACAGGGATGGACTGATTAAGTTGCGGCAGAATAAAGGGGCGATTGTACTGGGGATAACCGATAAATACATTCGGGATCACTATCAGCTTCGTGCGATTCTGGAATCATCCTGTGCACGGCTGGCCTGCGAGAATGAGGCTGATTTAGCAGATCTGCAGGCGATTCAGGAAGACGCACAGCGGATCATAGAGGGAAAAACATATTATCAGTATGCCGATAACAATCGTGCCTTTCATAGTGAAATTTGGCATATGAGCGGTAACGAAAAAATGGAACATATGGTCAGCGAGCTCTGGAATGGATTGTCCATGGGCAATATGGTAACGGAGGAAGATTATGCGCGCGTCTCACATAAAGAGCATGCGGCAATTCTATCAGCGATGGAAGCACGGGATGCGGATGGTGCATATGCTGCGATGTACGCACATATTATGCGCAGCCGGGACGATATGCTGACGTATTATAATTAAAAAATCGTCGATTTGCACATAAAATCACAATAAATATATTCAAATTTTACAAAAACGATAAAAGCTGTTGACAAAGTCAGCAGCTTTTACTATACTACAAGCATGAATTGGATACATTATCACATATCAAATGTATTCTAAGGAGAAGAAATTGGAGGTGGTTGAATGAGTGCAGCAACGATTACGTTATTGTTTCTGTTGTTTGCGATTATCATGTTTGTATGGGAGAAAATTCCGTTGGGGCTTACATCGATGATCGTCTGTGTGGGACTGGTGGTCACAGGTGTACTTGACTGGAAAACAGCATTTTCCGGATTTGTCGACAGCAATGTGATTCTGTTTGTTTCCATGTTTATTGTTGGAGGGGCTTTGTTTGAGACTGGCATGGCTAACCGGATTGGCGGAATTGTCACACACTTTGCAAAGTCTGAGCGTCAGCTCATTGTAGCAATTATGGTAATTGTCGGTGTGATGAGCGGGTTCCTTTCAAACACAGGAACCGCTGCAATTCTTATCCCGGTTGTGATCGGAATTGCGGCAAAGTCCGGATATTCCCGGTCAAGACTTCTGATGCCGCTTGTTTTTGCTGCAGCAATGGGTGGAAATCTTTCCCTGATTGGTGCACCGGGCAATATGATCGCACAGTCAGCAATGGAGAAGATGGGAAAGTCGTTTGGCTTTTTTGAATATGCAAAAGTCGGGATTCCGATTCTTATTGCCGGAATTATCTTTTTTGCACTGTTTGGATATAAGCTTTTGCCGGATACCCATCCGACAGATGATGCAGGATTTGACGAGACAAAAGATTTTTCACATGTACCGAAATGGAAACAGTGGTTATCATTGATTATTCTGGTACTTACACTGATCGGTATGATTTTTGAAGATGCGATTGGCATTAAGCTTTGCGTAATCGGTGCGGTTGGTGCAATCGCTTTGATCTTGACTGGTGTCATTTCCGAAAAGGATGCATTGAAATCCATAGATCTGAAAACCATCTTTCTGTTTGGTGGAACGCTTTCGCTGGCATCGGCCTTGGAAGAGTCCGGTGCAGGAGAGATGCTTGCAAATAAAGTAGTGGGACTTTTGGGAAACCATCCATCCCCGTATCTTTTCACATTTGTAGTTTTCATGTTATGTTGTGTGCTCACGAACTTCATGAGCAACACCGCGACCACCGCTTTAATGGTACCGATTTGTGTATCCATTGCAAACGGAATGGGGGCCGATCCAAGTGCTGTACTTATGGCATGTGTGATTGGTGGTTCCTGTGCTTATGCGACACCGATTGGGATGCCGGCCAATACGATGGTGATCACTGCCGGTGGCTATACCTTTAAGGACTATGCAAAAGCAGGAATTCCGTTGATTCTTGTTGCTACGGTAGTAAGTATGATCCTATTGCCAGTCATGTATCCGTTTTATCCATGACCGACAGACAGGGGAAATGATGTATATAAGTAAGTATTGTTGGAAAACAAAAGAAGGAGGCGTCGTTATGACCAAGGAAGAACAGGTAAAAAAACTTACAGATTACATGGCAAAATTTATTGCATACACAGCAAAAAAACTGCCAGATGATGTAATCGCAAAATTACAGGAGCTGCGTGAAAAAGAGGATAGTCCGCTCTCTAAAACCATTTACGATACAATGTTTGAAAACCAGAAACTTGCGGTAGAGTTAAACCGTCCAAGCTGTCAGGATACCGGAGTGCTACAGTTCTGGGTAAAATGCGGAACCAGATTTCCACTGATCGGGGAACTCGAAGCGCTTTTAAAAGAAGCTGTGGTACAGGCAACATTTGAAGCGCCGCTTCGTCACAACAGTGTCGAGACCTTTGATGAGTACAATACTGGAAAGAATGTCGGAAAAGGAACACCGACCGTATTCTGGGATATTGTTCCGGACAGTGATGAGTGCGAGATCTATACCTACATGGCCGGTGGCGGATGCACCCTGCCGGGAAAAGCGATGGTACTGATGCCTGGCGAGGGCTATGAGGGAGTAACCAAATTTGTTCTGGATGTCATGACAAGCTATGGCTTAAATGCCTGCCCGCCACTTCTCGTTGGTGTTGGCGTTGCCACATCTGTAGAGACCGCAGCATTACTGTCAAAGAAAGCACTGATGCGTCCGATCGGTTCTCACAATGAGAACGAGCGTGCCGCAAAGATGGAGCGCCTGCTTGAGGACGGAATCAATGAGATCGGCCTTGGACCGCAGGGAATGGGAGGAAAGTATTCTGTTCTCGGTGTTAATATTGAAAATACCGCCCGTCATCCATCTACGATCGGAGTAGCGGTAAATGTCGGCTGCTGGAGCCACAGAAGAGGACACATTGTCTTTGATAAGGACTTAAATTATAAGATTACAACACATTCGGAGGTGACTTTATAATGGTAGAAATGAGAAATGGGAAAAAGGTACTGATTACCCCGGTATCCACAGAAGATTTAAAAGATATTAAAGTCGGAGATATTGTATACCTGGATGGAAGCATGACAACCTGTCGTGATGTAGCACATCGTCGTCTGGTAGAAGAGGGAAGAGAACTTCCGGTTGATGTGAGAAACAATGCCATCTTCCATGCAGGACCAATCATCCGTCCTCTGGAAAATGACAAGTTTGAGATGGTTTCCGTAGGACCGACGACAAGTATGCGCATGGAAAAATTTGAGTATGAATTTGTAAAGCAGACAGGAGTCAAAGTGATCATCGGAAAAGGCGGCATGAAGGAAAATACCGAGCGTGCCTGCAAGGAGTTCGGTGCGATCCACTGTGTATTTCCGGCAGGAAACGCCGTTGTTGCGGCAACGGAAGTGGAAGAGATCGTGCGTGCGGAGTGGAGAGATCTGGGAATGCCGGAGACACTCTGGAACTGCCGTGTGAAAGAATTCGGACCACTCATTGTATCCATTGATACTGAAGGAAATAATATGTTTGAGAAAAACAAAGTGACCTTCAATAAGCGCAAGGATGCGGTTTATGAAAAAATCAGCAAGCAGGTTGGATTTATTAAATAATAAGGATCACAGACTTCGAAAAATCCTGTTACTCTCACTGAAAATCGGAGTGGGAAGCAGTCTGGCCATATATTTGGCTCGGCGGATGGCTCTGGACTATGCAGTCTCTGCGGGAACCATCACGCTGCTGACAGTTATGACGTCCAAGTGGGAATCCCTTCGCCTGGCGGGGCTTCGTCTGGCAACCTTTTTGCTGACGGTGGTTTTAGCGTGGGCATGCTTTACCTGGATCGAAAATCCGTGGATTGCATACGGGGTACTGTTGGCAGCGATTGTCTGTATTACGGAATGTTCCGGTTGGAGATCAACCATATCCGTAAATGCAGTAATTGCGGCACATTTATTTTCCAGTAAGAATCTCGACCATGCGGTCTGGAACGAATTTTGGCTTATTTTGATTGGTACTGCCATTGCCATTTTGATAAACCTCTATCATGCCAATTCCAGCAGCAAAAAGCATTTGATTGCAAATATGCGTTTTGTGGAGCAGCGTCTGCAGGAGATTCTTCTGGTACTGGCGGATTATCTGGAAAGCATGCCGCAGGAGAGCAGCGTCTGGGATGAGATCTGCACATTAGAACAGCAAATACAGGGGTTTGTACAGGAAGCGTATGAGTATCAGAACAATACGTTTCCGTCACATCCGCTGTACTATATTTCTTATTTTCAGATGCGGCTCGATCAGTGTCAAGTGCTTCATAATCTGCATTACGAGATGAAAAAAATCCGTTCGATGCCGAAAGAAGCTGCAGTGGTTTCGGGATATGTCCGTTATCTTGTATCCTATGTTGTGGAATTTAACCAGCCGCAGGAACAGACAAGGAAACTGAAACAGATTTGTGAAAAATTAAAAAAGCAGGGGTCTCTGGAAAGCGGAGAGGCATTTGAAAGCTATGCCATGCTCTATCATATTCTGATGGATCTGGAAGAGTTTCTGGTATATAAGATGCGTTTTATCCGTGACCTGGATGAAGAACAAAAAAGGAAGTACTGGCATTAAATGTTGCCGGTACTTCCTTTTTTAGAAATGGGTCTTTTTTATCTGAAATAATTTTTGTTATATCAATTTCTTTTCACTATAACCAAAAGATAACAGAAAATGCTGACTTGAAAAAGTAAATTCCAGTGCAAGAGTAAAAAGAATATGTGTTGCATTTATAAAAAAGGTTAAAAGCGATTGTTTTTTATGGGAACAGTCGCTTTTTGCGCTTTTTATCATATTTTATACAGCATCCAATTGTTCATGAGTGTATCAGACCGCGGAAACAGCAATGTGTTTGTTGCATAAATTTGGGAAAACTGTTTCAGAGTATTTAAATCACTTACGTTATTATGTATAATAATACTGATAATTGGATGAATTTTTTGAAAACAGATGGAATGTCATTTGAAAAGACTATATGGCTTTGCAAGATCAAAGGAGGAAGAACACAATGGAGATTAAGAGCATATTGATTAAAGATACAACAAGAGAAGAAAGAATCCGTATCGTGCAGGAAGGTTTAAACCAGTGTGGCGGAGCCTGTGATTTTTGCAATGGTTGCGATAATCTCGGTGGCGGTTCGGTGGATGCTTTTTATGAACCTTACATCAACGGCGAGAAAGAACTGCGTGAGATCAACGAAGAGTACCGGAGCAATTCCGGACTGGTAAAGTAGGTGAGCGTATGAGACCACCAGAGATTGAAACATCAACAGAAGAGGAAAGACGACAGTATATCAAAGATACATTTCCATGTATCGCGGACTGCGATATGTGCGGACTCTGTACGGTTTTTCGCGGAAAAGATCCGGAACTTGCCTATGCGGATTATATCAGCGGGAAGCGGAGCTATCTGGAGGTGTCCGGGGATTATCGGTAATGCGTTGAAATGGGCAAAAAAGAAACTGTGGGAGGTACACGATGGAGTATACAAAACTTGGAAAAACAGAAATAGAAGTATCAAAAGTCTGTGTCGGCTGCATGAGTTTCGGAAAAGCGGGAACGATGCATGACTGGACGTTGGATGAAGCAGAAACAGAAAACGTGGTAAAAGATGCACTTTCGCTCGGAATCAATTTTTTTGACACGGCAAACGGATATTCTGCGGGAACCAGCGAGGAATATCTCGGACGCGCACTCAAAAAGAACATTGCAAGGGACAAGGTTGTCATTGCCTCAAAAGTTTATTTCAACCCGGGCAGATTGTCTGCCGGAGCAATCCACAGGGAAATTGATGGAACTTTAAAACGTCTGGGAACCGATTATCTGGACTTGTATATCATTCACCGGTTTGATTATGAGACTCCGATCGAGGAGACGATGGAAGCCCTAAACGATCTGGTAAAGGCAGGAAAGGTGCGGGCACTCGGTGCGTCCGCAATGTACGGTTATCAGTTTTATAATATGCAGCTTGTGGCAAAAGAGCACGGCATGGCACTGGGCAAAAGGTGTCAGCGCACCGATCATAGGTGCGACCAAAGCGGCGCATCTGGATGATGCGGCGAAAGCGTTGGTTGTGAAACTGACACCGGAAGACATTTCCTATCTGGAGGAGCCATACGTTCCGAACTGGATTGTAGGTGCGATTGATCATAATCCGGCAGATGGTGTGATGTTGCTGGACGAGAAGAAATAAATAGTCACAATAAACCATATTTATATGAATTGTTTCAAGGATAATGTAATGGTATCGGAGAAATTTAATTACCTCATTTCTTTTTTTCCAAAAGTCTTAACAGATACAGTTAAAACAAGTATAAATACAATGATTGCACATGGCAAAAATGGCATAAGTTCAAATGTGGAGTCAGAGGAAACTGTTGTAAAGTCATGTAATGAACAGGATACGAGATATCCACTGTAACAGTAAGGATAAGCAATCCATAGTGGGGTATTTGCAACTAAAATACCGGGAATTACAAGTAATAGATTTAAACCAACGGAAAGCAATGGCTTTTCAAATAAAACAGTAATTGCCCACATAGTTGCTACACATGGGAGCATAGTAAGAAAAAGTCCAATACACCATTTCAGGAGGTATAGTATTGGCAATGTTTCGGTAATTTCCATCGTGGTTGTGGCAATAAGACCTGCGATAATAAATACAATCATAAAAACAACCATTTCCATAAAAAGGTAGAAAACAAGTACACAAAATTTAGCCAGAGAAAGGGCGTGTCTTTGGACTGGTAAAGCCAACATTTTCAAAATACCATTGTTTTGTGTTTCGCGTCCGGCAATCATTACACAAACTACAATCATACTAAAAGGAAGCAGATAATAGGCATAAACAAGAGCACTTTGGATAAACATAGCAGGCCAGGCATTTGTATATTCCGGAGTGAAATAAGTACTCAGGTTTGCAATTCCGGAAATAATTACCAGGATAGGAGCAATAAAAATAAGTGGAATAATTTTAGAACGCCTGACTTTCATAAATTCGATTTTTAGTAATTCTGAAAAATTCATTTGTTTGACCTCCTTATTCATAATGATAATTTTTAGTAATCCATAGTCCAACTCCGAGGAAAGCGAAAGTTTCCACGAAAGAGAAGATTATGACAGTAAGATCAGGCGAAGCATTCAATGTAACAGCCGGTTTTAACATTAATACAAATGGATGAACCATAAATAATGGAAATTTGGAATTGGCGATTGCCATTCCACTTAGGAAACCACCAACGCCTATCCCGAGAGAAATCCACATATTTTCAAAACGGGAAGAAATTAATAACATGAATGAAAGTACTGGCATGGATGTAACAAAGGAATATCCAGTGAACACAATTAGCATATTCAAATGAAATGTTCCTGTAGGTAAATCCGTAATACCTATTTTCAGGAGTGCAAGGTTTTGCATTAAGACAGCAATCAGGAGTAATACTGTCAAGATAACAAACTTACAAAGATACATGGAAGAAACATTCACAGGCAGCACATACATTTTCCTGATTGCTTCGCCCTTAAATTCCATATTGTAGATTATGCATGTTGCAACAATAATTCCAAACATGTTTAAAATCATGAGCATTCCATAGAGTTGGGTTAATAATATGTCCATTGGAGCCAGAGGTAAACTCAATAAGGTATCTTTCCTGATTATAAAATTAAGAAATGCGTAAGCTGCTCCAAGAATTCCCATAGCTAAAAGAATCGGCATTATACCCGTTCTTTTTTCTTTATGCAGTTCGATCATAAGTGTTTTCATAACTGGACCCTCTTCTTTCTGGAAATATTGTCGTTTTCAATTATGGAAAGAAACATATCTTCCAGATTGTCAGCAGCAAATCCAGATTGTAAAGCATTCTGTTTTAAATCATCTAAACTGCCTTCAAAAAGCATTCTTCCATGGTTAAGAATTCCAATATCGTCAGCAATCAGTTCAATTTCAGAAAGCATATGAGAAGAGATTAAAATAGTACAATCATAAAGGGTAGGAAGAGACTTTATTAAATTGCGAATCTCGTGGATTCCAGAAGGATCTAAACCGTTGGTCGGTTCATCTAAAATCAAAATTGGTGGTCTTCCGAGTAATGCACCGGCTAATCCTAAACGTTGTTTCATGCCTAATGAATATTTTTTTGCCTGTCGATCTCCAAATTCACTTAATCCAACTAAATCTAAAGCATCTTCGACGGTATTTTGGGGCAATCCCAGTATTCTGCGAATGATATCGAGATTTTCGCGGCCTGTCAGGTTAGCGTAAAAGGATGGGGATTCAATGAAGGAACCAATTTCTTTTAAAATAGCAACCCGGTCGTTGGGAAACTGTTTTCCATCAATTTGGAAACTTCCACCTGTTGGAGCAGTTAGTCCTATAAGCATTTTCATAGTGGTTGATTTTCCTGCACCATTTGGTCCGAGAAAGCCATAAATACTTCCCTTTTTGATATGAAGTGAAACTTTGTTGACAGAAGTAAAGTTTTTATAGGTTTTTGTCAATTTTTTTGTTGTTATCATGTATTCCATAGAGACATCTCCTTTCGTTAATCCTATGGTACACGGTGAATCTGACATTTACTTTCCCGTATCCTTACTTTTACCTTACTTTTTGCAAAAAACGATTAAGAAATATGAAACTGTGTTACAATAGGCACATAAATCAGGAGGCAGTTCATATGGACAATTCATATATAAAAAGCAAAAAACTGTTGCTGGTAGATGATGAACCAGAACTATTGACAATGTTAACAACTATTTTGTCTGATGATGGATTTCAGTATATTGTGGTGGCAAGTACTGTACAAGAAGCAATTTTAAAAGCACACAGCGAAAAACCGGATCTGATTTTTCTTGATGTTATGCTGCCTGATGGAGACGGTTTCCGTTTAATGCAGCAGTTACGGAAGTTTACAGATGTACCAGTGATTTTTTTAACTGCGAAAGATGAGGTTGCTGCTAAATTATCTGGTTTGGGATTAGGTGCAGATGACTATATAGTGAAACCGTTTATGCCGCAGGAACTGTTGTACCGTACATATGCAGTTTTAAGGCGATGTTATAAAGGTGAGGCACAAACAGTTTCATTAGATGGGTGTATTATAGATTTTGGACGTGCAGAAATAAATAAAAATGGTGAAATTTTATCTTTAACAGCGAAGGAACATATTTTATTGGAAACGCTTGCCAGAAATGAAGGAAAAATTGTTACGGTAGATGTTTTGTGTGAAGCGTTGTGGGGGGATAATCCATTTGGGTTTGAGAATAGTTTAAATGCACATATTCGAAGAATCCGGGAAAAAATCGAAGAAGATCCATCAAAACCGGTATCGTTGATTACAGTAAAAGGACTTGGCTACAAATTAAATACGAGGAAGTAATAGAATGAAAGCGTTTAGAAGATATATATCAAAACAGTTGTCTGTTTTTTTAGGATTAATTTTTGCCCTGATCTGTTTGAATAGTATCATGTTTGGATGGACATTTTATAATATCATGCATAAAGATTATGGTGCAGAATTACCGCAGACGATGTTGGAAGAAACAGCAGCTTCTTTTAATGGAACAGATATTTCAGGTAAAGTTGCAGAAAAATTAACCCGTAACAATATCTGGGCCTTTTTTCTTAATGAAGATGGAGTAGTAACGTGGTCACACAATAAACCTGAGAACGTTCAGAACACTTATAAGATACAGGATGTTGCAGTATTCGCAAAAGGATATATTCAGGACTATCCGGTTTTTGTCTGGGAATGTAAGGGTGGCATTATAGTTTTAGGGTATCCAAAAGACAGTTATATGAAGATTACAAGTAACTATTTTTCTCTTGATGCGATAAGAAAATTACCTGTTTTTATTTTAATTATGTTTTGTTTGGATATATTTCTTTTGTTTATAGCATATTTCTTATCCAAGAGAAAAATTATAAAAACGACAGAGCCAATAATCGCTGGAATAAAAAAACTTTCAGATGGAAAGTCTGTTTCAATTTCTGTTGGTGGTGAATTGACAGAAATTGCAGAAGAGGTAAATCGGGCAGCAGTTATTTTAGACAGGCAAAATCAAGCCAGGGCAAATTGGATCAGTGGAGTTTCTCACGATATACGAACACCTCTTTCTATGATAATGGGATATGCACAACGGATTTCGGATGAAACAGAAAAAGAAAGCCGGATTCATGGCGAAGCAGTGATTATCCGAAAGCAAAGTATGAAAATAAAAGAATTAGTACAGGACCTGAATCTGGTATCACAGTTAGAATATTCTATGCAACCGTTAAATAAGACAAAAGTTCGGTTTTCGGCGTTGTTACGTAGTTATGTAGCTGAATTATTAAATGAAGGCATTCCTGAAAAATATTCTATTAATCTTGAAGTTTCTTCATCTGTGGAGCAGTTTTTGATAGATTGTGATGAACGCCTTATAACACGGGCAATAAGCAACCTGGTACAAAATAGTATTCGGCATAACCCAAAGGGCTGTGAAATTGTTATTAGATTAGATTCTGTAGAATATGGATTCGAATTACAAATAGAAGATAATGGGGTTGGATTGTCAGAAAAACGGTTAAGGGAATTACAGGAAATTCCTCACTATATGGAGAGTACAGACGATCGTCTGGATTTACGTCATGGGTTGGGGTTGATTATTGTAAGACAAATAATAATGGCACATGGAGGAAAGATAAAAATTGATA